>Ga0074046_10000951_pt1 | contig 26858 bp, 27 predicted proteins | sample BogForMeECP23OM3_FD_94441 | JGI IMG/M metagenome (GOLD analysis project Ga0074046, IMG submission 94441) | Bog forest soil microbial communities from Calvert Island, British Columbia, Canada - Bog Forest MetaG ECP23OM3 | ecosystem: Environmental > Terrestrial > Soil > Wetlands ...
ATCAATTTGCACCTGATCGTTCACCTGCGCAGCGGAATACCGCTGCTTCCCGCTGAGCCAGACACTGCGGCCGAGAAATACGTGACGGCAAAGGCCATCCGATGGCCTTATACCCAGTTGCCCGGCTGAGCCGGGAGAACACTTCGTGAACGGATGTCAACTGAAGGGTCGGGGGCTTGCAGGGAAGTGCGTTCAACCAGCCGTTGGACCAACGCCGATCGGGGGGAACGATGTTGCAGCGGGGCACCGGCGGCCAGGCCGGACGCATACGGGCTGGCCGGGCCGTCTCAAGGTGCGGCTGTAGTAGTAGCCCGCCTGCTCGATATCGGAGGCCCTGGATGAATCCGCTTAAGGTCGCTGGGGTGGTGGTCGTGCTCGCCGGGGGTGCCGGTAACAATGGACCCGTCAGCACCGCTAAAGCGTCCAGTTTCCTGAACTGCCCTGGTGGCGCGGTGGCACGGGGGGGCGTTAGCGTGGCCGGAACGGGTTGTCGGTGTAGCCGGGCCGCTGGCTGATCTCGCCGCGCTGGTATCGCTCGGCTTGCCAGGCGTCCCAGGCCCGCTCCAGCTGCGGGGTTGAGGAAGCGGGCAGCCGCCGGCGGGTGCAGAAGGCCCGGAACTCCAGGTCCGGCTCGGCCAGCCGCCGGCGGCGTTGGGCCCGCGGGTCGGGGAGCACCGCGGCGGTGTCCAGGTCCTGGGCCCGCCGGGCCCGGGCGAGTTCGTCCACGTCGGCGGCGATGCGGTCGATGACCGCGGCCACCCGCGCGAGGTCGACGGCGACGACGGCCCGGTCTGGCCAGTCGGCGGCCGGGCGCAGGTTGACCGCTGGCGGGTAGTCATCAGCGTCCAGGTGCGAGAGCCAGCCTGCGCACTGCCGCGGCCAGCTCACCTCATCGGATAGCCGGTCGGCGATGCTGTCGCGGCCGTCTAGCTCGGTGTCCTCCCCGGATTCGGGATGTTCCGGGGCTGGCCAGCCCGCTGCCCGCAGCTCGCCGAGCGCCGCGTCCAGCGCGTCCAGGTCGGCGGCGGCCACGAGCTGGTGCACCCGGGAGGGTGACAGCCCGGCCGCCGTGGCCAGGGTGCGGATCGAGATCCCCTCGGCGCGGGCCGAGACCAGCGCCCACGTCCGTTCCCGTTCGGCCTGCTCCAGCCGCCACCCGGCACAGGAGACCCGCGCCAGGACCCGCCGCTCCCGCCGGGCCGCCTCGATCCGCTCGCTGATCGTCACCCGCCCATCGTGCCAGCCGCGTTCAGGAAACTGGACGCTCTAGCGGTGCTGACGGGTCCATTGTTACCGGCACCCCAAACAGCGGGGGGTTCCGGGGGGTCGTCCCCCCGGGCCAGCACTAGCCGGTCGCGTTGAGCCAGCGGACGGGGGCGCCGTCGGCGGCCCGGCGGAACGGCTCGAGCTCGTTGTCCCAGGCCGTGCCCAGGAGCCGGCTGAGCTCGTCTTCCAGCGACCCGCTGGCCGTTCCCCCGGAGGCGAGCAGCATGACCGACCTGAGCCGGTCCTCGGAGACCATGATGTCGCCGTTGGCGCCGGTCACCGCGCTGAAGAGGCCGAGGTCGGGCGTGCAGCAGTGACGCACGCCGTCGCAGCCGGGTGAGCTGTCCTCCGTCACCTCGAACCTCAGGCGATTCCAGCCGGCCAGCGCGGACGCGATCGCGCCCGCCGTGCCCGGGCGGGCCTGCCAGGTGAGCTCGGCCCGCAGCGCGCCCGGAGCGGCCGGCTGGCCGACCCACGGCATGCCAACGGGCGCCCCCACAATTCCCGCGACGGCCCACTCAATGTGCGGGCACAGCGCCGGGGGCGCGGAATGAACGTACAAAACACCATGCGCGGACACCGTGCCTCCTTGTAGACGAGGTTCGCCTTCCCCTGCGACCTCGCTAACTCGGCACGGACTGCCCAGCTACATATTGTGCCTCATCCCCTCCCTTGGCGCCAGCACTCCGGGCAGGAAAACCGCGTGAATTCGCAAACATGACCAGTGCGGCGAGAACCACGACGGCCAGCGCTGACCACGGAACGTAGTCACCAAGCTGGTCGTAGACGGTCCGGGCCGAGGTCGCGGGCAGGCCGAGCCGGACCGTGACCACGCCGCGCGAGGACTGCCCCATCCAGGCCAGCAGCCTGCCCTGGGCGTCGAATGCGGCCGAGACGCCGGTCAGCGCGGCCTGGACCACCGGCCGCCCGGTCTCGGCCGCACGCACTGCGCCGAGCGACGCGTGCTGGTCCGGTCCCCAGGTGCCCTGGAAGGTGGAGGTCGCCGACTGGTACACGATCAGCTGCGCGCCGTTGTCGGTGTCCACCCGGGACATGTCGGGAAACGCGGACTCGAAGCAGATCAGCACGCCGATCGGCAGGGACTTTCCGGTCCTGTCGGTCGGGTACAGCAGGTGCGCGCCGGTGCCGGGGATCATGTTGGACGCCGCGGCCTTGCTGATCTTGGTGAGCCAGCCGAGCTGCTGCCGGAACGGTATGTACTCACCGAACGGCACCAGCCGGGTCTTGATGTACTGGCCGAGGATGCCGGTGGGGCCGATCAGCACGCCCACTTTTTCCTGGCCTTTGCCTGGCACCGTGGTGTCCTGATTGACCAGCAGGTCGGCGCCGTCTTCCCTGGCCAGCGCCTCCATCGTGTCGAGCTGGGCGCGGTTCGCGGCCACGGTCAGGTCCACGGCGGTGCTGCTCTCACCCCAGACGATCAAGTCGGGCTTGACCCCGCTGAGCTCGCCGGAGCGGCTCAGCTCGGCGGTCAGCCGCTCGCTGGCGTCTACTCGCTGCACCGTGTTCTTGATAATGCCCGGCTGCACCATGGCAATAGTGATGTGCCGGACGGCGGGGCTCGCCGCGGTGAGCGCGAAGGCCAGCGGCCCGGCGCCGACACTGGCCAGCGCGGCGGCCAGGCCGAGCACCGCCAGCCCCGGGCGCAGGCCCGTGCCGAAGACCCTAGGCAGCGCGCCCAGGACGAGCACGATGGCCACGTTGGCCATGACCAGTGCGAAGCTGACCAGCCAGACGCCGCCGACTGCGGCCAGCGCGAGCACGGCGGGATGCTGCCACTGGCTGACGCCGTACACCGCCCATGGGCCGCCGAGCGCCTGCCACGACCTGAGCCATTCGGTGAGCAGCCAGCAACTCGGCACGACCACGAGGGCGGCCAGCGCCCGCGACCAGGTCACCGGCGGCCTGAGCAGGCTGGCCGCGGCCATCCCGAACGGCACCCACAGCACGCCGAACGCCGCACCCACCAGCAGCACGGCCGGCCCGATCTCCGGCGCCATCCAGTAGAGCGCCGCGATCAGGTACCCGGCCCCGAGCCACCAGGCGCGTATCCCGCCCTCGCGGGCCGAGGGCGACCTGACGATGAGCACCAGCCCGGGCACCAGCCCGAACCAGGCCAAGAACTCCAGGTTCGCCGCCGGGAACGACAAGATGGGCAGCGCGCCCGCGAGCAGCATCAGCCGCCTTACCGACCAGATCCACCGGCCGGTCCTCCTCAGCGCTTTGCGCACGCTTCCATTGTCGGCCGGCCGGGGCCGTGGCCGCGACAACGCAGGCAAGAACCAATTTCACCTTGGCCGGGTGATGCGTTGTTCCGCTCGACCCGATTGGATTGAGGGGAGTAGTCAGGTGCTACGGAGAGGCTTCTTATGCCGGAGGGTTTGTCGCCAGGAGAGGTCGGTAAGGAGATCTCCGAGCACCGGGCTCACGCCCTAGAGGAGGCAGAGAAGGAGGGCCACGCGCCCGAGGCCAAGGGGCGGGACCGGGTGATGACGATCATCGAGGCGCTCCTGCTGGCGGTCGTGGCCGTTCTCGCCGCCTGGTCCGGATTCGCCTCGGCGAAATGGGGCACGGAATCATCGCTCGACCTGGCCAGGGCGTCGGCGGCCAGGACGGAGGCGAACCGGGAGGCCTACCAGGCCGCCGACCTGAAGAATTTCGATGCGCTCACGTTCAACGCCTGGTTCACGGCGTACGTCGCCGGGAACAAGACCGCCATGCGAGTGGCCGTGATGCGCTTCCGGCCGCAGTTCCTCGTCGCGTTCAACGCCTGGCTGGCCACGGACCCGTTCACGAACGTTAATGCGCCCAAAGGCCCGACCTACATGCCCCAGTATGTCCAGCCCGAACTTGCCCAGTCCAACCTGCTTGATGCCCGCGCCGATACGTACTACGCGCTCGGTGAGACGGCAGCCAACACTTCTGACGGCTACGTCCGGACCACGATCTACCTGGCGAGCGTGCTGTTCCTGGTGGGAATCAGCGGCCATTTCCGCGTCCGCGCGGCCCGCCAGGGACTTATCGGCATTGGCGGAGCCATCCTGACGTTTTCCATCGTCTTGCTCATCCTGGCCCCGAAACCACCCGCGTGAGGTAGCAGTGGCCGGTGGGGAAGATCGTAGGCAGGGCAAGAGGTCTCCCGATTCTAGCGATCATTGCGTACCCGCCTCGTCCGGGCCGTGGTGGCGCCGGGGCACGCACCACGGCCGTTCGGGGTCAAGATCTTGAATTTGCCTCCGTGAGCGCGCGGGAGACCAGGACCCGGGCCAGGTGCTCGCGGTAGGCGCGGGTGGCGCGGATATCGTCGGCGGCGCTGGTGCCCTCGGCGGCGTGCGCGGCCGCCTCGGCGGGGGACGCGCCCCCGGCCAGGGCGGCTTCGGTCGCGGCGGCGCGCAGCGGCGTCCCGCCCATGTTGACCAGCGCGACGTGACCGTCCTGGACGGCACAGCCGACGATGGCCCAGTCGATCGCCCGCTGGGTGAACTTCTGGAACGACCAAGCCCCGAAAGCGGGTTTCGGCACCCGGATCTCGGTGAGAAGTTCGTCGGGCTCGAGCGCGGTCTCGAACAGGCTCTGGAAGAATTCCCCGATGCCGATCTCCCGGGCGCCGTCGGCGCCGCGCGCGACTACGGTCGCGTCCAGCGCCAGCAGCACGGCGGGCAGGTCCGAGGCGGGGTCAGCGTGCGCGATCGAGCCGCCGATCGTGCCGCGGTGCCTGATCTGCGGATCGCCGACCTGCCCGGCGGCATAAGCGAGCAGCGGCACCTCGCGGCCGAGAACCTCGGAATGCTCGACGTCGTGGTGCCTGGTCAGGGCGCCGATCGCGACGTACGATCCCTGGTCGGTGACGTAGGACAGGTCGCGCAGGCCGCCCAGGTCGATGATCACCTCGGGGGCGGCCAGCCGCAGTTTCATCAGCGGCAGCAGCGAGTGGCCGCCGGCCAGGAACTTCGCGTCCTCGCCGTGTTCGGCGGCCAGGTCCAGAGCTTCCTCAGCCGAGCCCGCTCGCTTGTAGGTGAACGATGACGGGATCACGAAGACACCTCCGCGGCCGCCAGCGCGGCCCTGACGATGTTGTGGTAGCCGGTGCACCGGCACAAGTTGCCTTCCAGGCCCGACCGCACCTGTTCCTCGGTCGGGTGCGGGTTCTCCTTCAGCAGCGACACGATGGCCATCACCATGCCCGGCGTGCAGAACCCGCACTGCAGCCCGTGCTCTTGGTGGAACGCGCGCTGCACCGGGTGCATCTCACCGTTCGTGGCCAGCCCCTCGATCGTGGTGATGTCGTGCCCGCTGGCCTGGGCGGCGAGCACCGTGCAGGACTTGACGGACTCGCCGTCGAGCAGCACCGTGCAGGCCCCGCAGGAGGTGGTGTCGCAGCCCACGTTCGTCGCGGTGAGGTCGGCCACGTCGCGCAGGAAGTGCACGAGCAGCATGCGGTCCTCGACGTCCGCGGTGATGTCCTTGCCGTTGACCGTCAGGTCGACCTTCACTGGTTACTCGCTTTCCGTGCCTCGTTGATCGCTGTCCAGACTCGCTGGGGAGTTGTCGGCATGTCGATATGCCGGACGCCGAGATGCGCGACGGCATCGACGACCGCGTTCTGGATCGCCGGCGTCGAGCCGATCGTCCCCGCCTCGCCGATGCCCTTGACGCCGAGCGGGTTCAAGGTGGTCGGCGTCTCGCTTTCCACCAGCTCATAGCTCGGCAGTTCGGCCGCGGTGATGGCCGCGTAGTCGGCGAGCGTGGAGGTCAGCGGGTTGCCGTCGGCGTCGTAGAGCACCTCTTCGAGCAGCGCCTGCGCCGCGCCCTGGGCGATGCCGCCGTGCCGCTGCCCCTCGGCGAGCACCGGGTTGAGCACCGGTCCGGCGTCGTCCACGGTCACGTGCCGCAGCAGCGTCACCTTGCCGGTTTCGGTGTCCACTTCCACCACAGACACGTGGGCGCCGAACGGGAACGTGGGCATGTCCGCCGCGAAGCTCACGTCCGCGATGAGGCTGCCGCCGCTGGCGTGACCGGCGACCTGGGCCCAGTTGAGCGAGGTGTCCGGGTCACCGCGTACCTGCCACAGTCCGGTCACCGTGTCGAGCACCACGTCGGCTTCCGCGGCCTCGAGGATGTCCGCGGCCTGGCGCCGGGCCTCGTCCTTGACCTCGATCGCCGCCTTCTGCACCGCCGAGCCGCCGAGCTGCAGCGAGCGGGAGGCGTGGGTGCCGACGCCGATCGGGACCAGGTCGGTGTCGCCGTGGATGACCGTGACCTTGTCCATCGGGATGCCGAGCTCGTCTTGCACGAGCATCGCCCAGGCGGTCTCGTGTCCCTGGCCGTGGGGTGAGCTGCCGGTGTAGACGGTCGCGGTGCCGTCGTCGGACACCTCGAGCTTGGCGGTCTCCCCGGCGGCCGCGTCGGCCGCAGTGATCTCGACGTAGGTGGAGACGCCAATGCCGAGCTGCCTGACGTCGCCGCTGGCCCGCCTGCGTTCCTGCTCCTTGCGGAGCTCCTCGTAACCCGCCGCGGCCAGGACCTTGTCCAGTGCTTCGGCGTACTGGCCGCTGTCGTACAGCGCCCCGGTCTTGGTCTGGAAGGGGAACTTGTCCGGCGCGACGAAGTTACGCCGCCGGACTTCGGCCGGGTCCATGCCGATCTCGGCGGCGAACAGGTCGACCGCGCGCTCGATGGCGGCCGCGGCCTCCGGCCGTCCGGCACCGCGGTAGGCGTGGATCGGAGTGGCGTTGGTGACCACGACCCGGAACCCGGCCTGGACCTCGGGGATGTCGTACACGCCGGGCGCCATCAGGCAGGTGAGCCCGGGCAGGAAGCCGCCGGTGCGGGGATACGCGCCGGTGTCCTGGATGATCTCGATCCGGTAGGCCAGGATCTTGCCGTCCCGGTTGCCGCCGATCTTGACGTGGTGCAGCTGAGCCCGGCCCTGGGTCATTCCGACCAGGTTCTCGCTGCGCGTCTCGGTCCAGCGCAGCGCCCGGCCGGTCTTCCTGGCCGCCCAAGCCACGACGAGCGCGTCCCGGTCGATGCCGACCTTCGCGCCGAAGCCGCCGCCCACGTCCGGTACCACCACGCGGATCTGGTCCGGGGTCATGCCCAGGGCGCCGCACAAGATCAGGCGGCACAGCTGCGCGTTCTGCGAGCTGTGCCAGACCGTCAGCTTGCCGCCTTCGAAGGTCGCCGCGGTCGCGCGCCCCTCCATCGGCAGGCAGGCGAGGCGCTGGTTGACGATGTCCTGCTCGACGACCACCTCGCAGGCGCCGAACGGGGTGTCGTCAGTGGACACCGGGTTCGTGACCGCCACGTTGGTGCCGGCCGCGGGGAACAGCAGGGCCTCGTCCGTGACCGCGGCCGCGGGCCCGACCACCGCAGGCAGCGGCTCGTAGTCCACGCTGACCAGGTCGGCGGCGTCCTCGCCCTGGTACCGGCTGTCGGTGATGACCAACGCGACCGGCTCGCCGACGAACCGCACCGTGTCCACGGCCAGCAGCGGCTCGGACCACGGCCCGCCGAGCGGCAGCGGGCCGCCTTCGCCGCCGCCCGCGCCGTCATCCGGCGGCGGCGGTGCCAGGTCGTCCATGTCCCGGACGGTCAGCACCGCGATCACGCCGGGCTCGCTCATGGCTTCGCTCGTGTCGATGCCGGTGATGCGCGCGTGCGCCACCGGACTGCGCACGAACGTCAGGCGCGCCGCTCCGTCGAGTTCCGGCGTCCGCAGGTCGTCGACGTAGACGCCGCCGGCGGTCAGCAGCCGCGGATCCTCCGTCCGTATCACCCTGGTGCCCAGGATGCTCATGTATCCCTCCGCAGCTGTCTGGCTCTTCGGGGCTGCGCCAGCGAACCTACACCCGAGCAGGCCGGCGAACCATGGCTCGCCCCGCAAAGGGGCCTGGAGCACATTATGACTGACCACGCAGCTAGATGATCAAAGCCAGGCTGAACCGTTTTAGCGGGATTTATCTTTGGTTAGGGCGGACCAGACCTTTGGTGAGGGTCGGCGCCGCCGGCCATGAGTTAGCGTCCATATCATGCTCGATCCCGCGAACTGGACTGCCCGCCTCAATGAACTGAACCTGGCCGCTCTCACCGACTCCGAGACCGAGGAGCAGTTCCTGCGCCCGGCGGACTCCTCGGGCACGGGGTTCGTATTGCGCTCGCACGACGACGAGCCCTGGGTGCCGCTCAGCTTCGGGCAGTTCGGCGACGGCACGCCCTACATCTCCCTGAGTGGCCGGGTTACACCCCGCGTCGGGTTAGCGCCCCGCGTCCCGGTTGGCAGGGCGCCCTCAATGCCTTGCTGGGCGCGCTCCAACTGGCATCGAAACGCATGAGTGTGGCACTGTACCCATTCTTATGGGTACAGTGCCACACTCATTGAATCGGGCCGGGTCTCGGCGGCCACGCGGCGTGATGGGTGTGGCGGGTATGGTGATCGGGGCGGCGGAGCGGTCAGGAATCGCCGGATGGGCGACCGGCCGCGACGCGCGGGTGGTTCTGCCAGGCGGGCATGGTGGCCATGTAGTCGAGGGTCTGCCGCTCGATCTCCTGGCGCGTCGCGCTGGGGTTGCGGCATGCCTGCCATGCCGTCATCCGCTCGAAACGCTCGTCGAACGACTGCAGGGCGCCGGTTTCGTCGGTGCAGTAGCCGCAGTAGCGGCCGGTCTCAATCGGCATCCCGCAGCTCTCGCAGGCTGGTGTGGCGGTCATCAGGTCCTCCTAGTGGGATCGTGCCGGGATTTGCGGTCGGGCCAGCCGGGGCGGCCAGGGCGGCTGGGGTGGCCAGGTTGACCAGGGTGCGCAGGCCGGCGATGAGCTCGTCGGCCTGGCGGCAACCGGGCCATGGCGCGGGCCAGCAGTTCCACGCTCAGGACTTCGCGGTCGCGGCGCAGCGCCTCCCGACGGCGGCAACCCGGGCAGTCAGCCGACGGCAGCCGACAAGCCGACGGCCAGCGCACGAACCGATGGTAGAGGTAAGCTGCGCTTTCGGGTCGCTGGCTGTGGCAGCTACGCAGCCTGTTTAGGGTGAGCTGGTGAAACCATTCCTGCTGCTGGCCATCCGCGCCGAGGACGCCGCGGCCGATAACGAGTACGACTCGTTCCTGACCCTGGCCGGGCTGGATGAAAGCGAGCTGCGCCGGGTACGGCTCGAGCAGCGCGCGCTCGGCGACGTTGACCTGCGCGACTGGTCGGGGATCCTGCTCGGCGGCGGCCCGTTCAACTACGCCGACCTGGAGGACCTCAAAACGCCGACCCAGCGGCGGGTCGAGGCGGACCTGAACGGCCTGCTCGACCGGGTGGTCAGCGCGGACTTTCCGTTCCTCGGCGCCTGTTACGGCATCGGGGCGCTTGGCCGTCATCAGAGCGCGGTGGTCGACCGGCGCTTTGCCGAACCGGTGGGAGCCGTCGAGATCACCCTCACCGCGCCCGGTCGGCGGGACCCGTTGCTCGGCCAGCTGCCCGCGACCTTCGAGGCCTTCACCGGCCACAAGGAGGCGATCAGCCGGCTGCCCGGCCATGCCATCCTGCTGGCCAGTTCGGCCGGCTGCCCGGTGCAAGCGTTCCGAATCGGCGCCAACGTCTACGCCACCCAATTCCACCCCGAACTAGACGTGGCCGGCCTGTGCACCCGGGTCGAGGTCTACAAGCACGTCGGCTACTTCGACCCGGACCAGGCCGATGAGATCAAGGCGCAGGCCACCCGCAGCCACGTCAACTGGCCGCCCGCTATCTTGCGCGGGTTCGTCGGGCGGTACGGCCAGGGCCGCCAGGCCCAGGCTGGGTTACCCGCGCCCGTCCCGCTGCTAGTCATGGCGTTGTCACCTCTCGCGCCGTGCCGGCCAGCGGTAAGAAGTGCAAGTAGGGGACGGCACAGAACTGACCAACGGGGAGATCAGTAGCCGGAAGCCGCGGACGCTGACGTCGCTCGAATACCGCAGGTGCACGAGGTGCGTCTCTAGCCCTCTGGGGCCGCGGCCTCTGATTGGATGGGGCTTTCAGCTAGGGAGGGGATGCGCTGAACGCCGCCGCCAGCGAGGTAGTGTCCCTGATCGCCCTGCTCGGGGTGCTGGCGTGGGCGGTAATCAGGCCGCGCGGCTGGCCGGAGGCGGTCGCGGCCGTTCCGGCCGCGGTCATCCTGATCGCGGCCGGCGCCATCCCGGCCGGCGCGGCGGGCTCCGCGGCCAGGCAGCTGGGGCCGGTGATCGGCTTCCTGGCCGCCATCTTGGTGCTGGCGCACCTGTGCGACGACGACGGGCTGTTCCGGGCCTGCGGCGGGTGGATGGCGCGAACCAGCGCCGGAAGCCCCCGCAGGCTCCTGGCGCAGGTGTTCGTGATCGCCTCGGTAACCACGGCCGTGCTCAGCCTGGACGCCACCGTGGTACTGCTCACCCCGGTGGTGTTCGCCACCGCGGCCTGGCTGGAGGTGCGGGCCAGGCCGCACGTGTACGCGTGCACGCACCTGGCGAACTCCGCCTCGCTGCTGCTGCCTGTCTCCAACCTGACCAACCTGCTCGCGTTCGCGGCCAGCGGGCTGACCTTCGGTCACTTCGCCGCGCTGATGGCGGTGCCCTGGCTGGCCGCCATCGGCGTCGAGTACGCCGTCTTCGGCCGGTTCTTCGCCTCCGATCTGAACACTGGCGACCTGAACGTGCGGCCGCGCCGCGATCGGGCCCGTGCTGTCCGCGATGACGCTGACCGTAACGAGGACACCGGGCTGCCGGTATTCACGGTCACCGTGGTCGCGCTGACGCTGGCCGGGTTCGCGGGCGCGTCGGCGGCGGGCGTCAACCCCGCCTGGGCCGCGTTCGCCGGGGCCATGGTCCTGGCCGTGCGCGCGCTGGCTCGCCGCCGGGCGGCTCCTGCCAGCCTGGTTGGGGCTGCTGACTTGCCCTTCCTGCTGTTCGTGCTGAGCCTGGGCATCGTGGTCAAGGCGGTAACGGACAACGGGCTCGGCCAGGCGCTGGCGCCGCTGCTGCCCGGCGGCACATCGCTACCCGCGCTGCTCGCCACGGCCGCCGTGGCCGCCGCCCTGGCCAACATCTGCAACAACCTGCCGGCCGTCCTGGTCCTGCTGCCGCTGGCCGCGCCGTCCGGCGCCGGCGCGGTGCTGGCGGTGCTGCTCGGGGTCAACATCGGCCCCAACCTCACCTACACCGGGTCGCTGGCCACCTTGCTGTGGCGCCGCATCCTCCAGCATCACGGATCCTCGCCTGATCTCGGGGAATTCACCAGGCTAGGCCTGCTCACCGTGCCCGCGGGGCTGGTCATCGGGGTGCTGACGCTGTGGGCCGGGCTGCACTGGTTCTAAGGCTGCACAGTCAGGGAGGCTGATCAACATTGACTGACCGTGATACCCAGCTTCGTTCGGTGTATATCTGGGTTTGCGAGGGCACCTGGCGGGCCGGCGTGGACGCGGCCCTCAGCCTGGCACCGGCCGACGTCCGCTTCACGCTGCTGCACGTCACGTCGGCCGAGGTGCCGGACGCGGCGCGCGGTGCCTACGCCGGGCTGCTCGGGCGCGGGTATCGGGCCGAGGACGATCCCGGGACCCGGCTGGAGAAGATGGCCGCCAGCTCGGCCGGCGACCTGCTCGAGGCGGCCGCGGCCAGGCTCGGGCGCCGCTGCGAACGGCTGGAAATTCAGGGGCGACCCGAACGGGCCGTGGTGGCAGCCTCGGCGGATGCGGATCTGCTGGTCGTGGCGCGGGACGGGGACCGGACCCGGCTCGGTCCCAAGAGTCTGGGCAAGACCACCCGGTTCGTCGTCGATCATGCGGCCTGCCCCGTTCTGCTGGTCTGGCCCGAGTCCGCGCCCGACGTGGCCACCATTCCCCCGCCGCCGCATCATCCTTCCCCGCCGGACCGCTGAACCGCGAAACCCAGGCGCCGCGCTGGCTAGCTGGCGGCGCGGGTCGCCGGCGGGCGGCGGCGGGCGGCGGGCGGCGGGATCGGTGAGCGCGGGCGGCTGCCAGCCGGCGTCGGCGGGGTTCAGCGTCACCCCTGGCGGGACGATCTGGTCGATGCGGTCGAGCACGTCGTCGTCCAGATCGAGGCTCGCGCCGGCCAGCAGGTCGGTGAGCTGGTCCATGGTGCGCGGGCCGATGATCGCCGACGTGCCGCGGGTCGCCTTGCTGGAGTACTCGCTCATGATCGTCGCGGAGACCGGGTAGTCGCCGCCGATGCGCGCTGCGCCGCGGCCGCCCAGTGCCCGGTGCTGCTCATAAAGGCGCCAGAGGATCCTGCCGAAACCTGATTCCCGCGCCGTTCGCCGCCTCGCTGAGCCATGAGACGGCGGCTCATCGTGCCGTTGTGATTGCTAGAAGCATGCATATAGTTGACTTGGGCAATCGATCATCTGGGGATGATGGCGTGAGCGAACGGACTGCTGACGACACTGCAGTGACTGCGGTACGCGGCTTCAACCGGTTCTACACGAACGTGATCGGGCTTCTGCGGGGCAAGTACCTGGACACCCCGTACTCGCTCACCGAGGCGAGACTGCTCTTCGAGCTGGCGCAGCGAGACACCAGCGAGGTGACCGACCTGCGGCGCACGGTCGACATCGACCCGGGTTACCTGAGCCGCATCCTGGCCAGGTTCGCCTCGGACGATCTGATCGTCAGGCAGCGTTCGGCCGCGGACGCGCGCCGCCAGGTCATCCGGCTGACCGACAGTGGCCGCGCCGTCGTGGCGGGGCTGGATGCCCGCTCGGCCGAGCAGACCCGAGGCATGCTGGCCGGCCTGCGTGACGATGACCAGCGCCTGCTGCTCGGTGCCATGCGCGTGATCACCGAGACCCTCACCGGATCGCCGCAGCCGCGCGGGTACCTGCTCAGGGCACCCCGGCCGGGCGACATGGGCTGGGTGGTGCAGCGGAACGCGGCGGTGTACGCGGAGGAGTTCGGCTGGGACGGCTCGTACGAGGCCCTGGTGGCCAGGATCGTGGCCGACTACGTAGACCACCGGGACCCCGATGCCGAAGCGGCCTGGATCGCCGAGGTCGACGGCGCGCCGGCCGGCTGCGTTTTCTGCGTGCGGGAGAACGTGACCACCGCGCGGTTGCGGCTGCTGCTGGTGGAGCCGTGGGCCAGGGGTCTCGGGATCGGCGCCCGGCTGGTCGAGGAGGTACTGCGTTTCGCCCGCCAGGCCGGGTACTCCCACGTCACCCTGTGGACCAACGACGTGCTCGCCGACGCCAGGCGCATTTATCAGCGGACGGGCTTCACCCTGGACAACGAGAACCGCCACCACAGTTTCGGAAAGGACCTAGTCGGCCAGAACTGGTCTCGCGCCCTGTTACCGCGTTCGGGTTACCGCGTTCGGCCCGTCACCGGCCGGCGGTCAGCAACTTGCGCAGGTAGTCGGCGCTCTGCCGGACGTCGGTGACCGGGCCTTCGCCGCGGGGCTCCTCGGTGAGGATGGTGTCCTGCTCCAGGACGTACCAGCCGCCGTGGTCGCGGCTGCGCAGATGGCCCACGATGGCGGCGACATCGACGTCACCGCTGCCCAGCGGCCGGTACATGCCGCGCCTGACCGCCTCGGTGTAGGTCAGCCGACCCGACCGGACCTGCGCCGCGATCTGGTCGTTGACGTCCTTGAGGTGGGTGTGCGCGATGCGGTCCGGGGCCTGCCTGGTCAGCTCGGCCGGGTCGGTCCCGCCGATCAGCAGGTGGCCGGTGTCCAGGCACAGCGAGATGACGGAGCCCTCGAGCACGCGCTGGACCTCGGGGCCGCGCTCGACCATGGTGCCGACGTGCGGGTGCAGGACGGCACGGACGCCGCGCGCGGCGGCCAGGGTGGTGAGCCGGTCGAGGTTGGTGAGCAGCCTCGTCCAGCCCGCCTCGTCCAGGTCGGGCCGGGTGTCGTAGCCGTCCTGGCCGGTGGCAGCGGACAGCACCAGCACACCGGCGTGCGAGGCGTCGTAGCTGTCGAGCAGGCGGTCGATCCCGGGCACCGGGTCATGGCCGGCCTTGTGCAGTACCACGGGGGTGAAGCCGCCGACGGCGGTGAGGTGACGGGAGGCCAGGAACTCCGTCATGACCGCCGGGTCGGCGGGCAGGAACCCGTCCGGGCCGAACTCCGTGGCGGCCAGGCCGACCTGCTGCATCTCGGTCAGGACGCGGTCGCGAGACAGCTGATAGCCCCAGCCGGGCACCTCGCACACGCCCCACGAGATGGGCGCGCCAGCGATCTTGTCAGTGGCGGTAGTCAAGGGTGGATCTCCTCAGTGGCCGCGGCTAGCAGCTTGCCCATCCAGCCCACGCTGATCAGGCCGATGCCGGGCTGGGCGTATCCGGCGCTCATCCGAACCACCGCTGGCTGGCCAGGTCGGCCTGGTACTCGGCCCGCAGGCCGGCGGTCACCTCCAGGGCGGACACCTCCGCCGGGGCGACGTCCCACCAGACCCCGGCGCCGGGCAGGTCGGCGTGCGGGACGACCGGTACCACGATCACGACCGGGCCGGGGTGATCGCGGGTGCTGTCCAGCGCGTCCCGCAGTTCGGCCGCGGTCGTCGCGCGGCAGGCCCGGGCGCCGAGGCCGGCGGCGACCTGCGCCAGGTCCAGGCGGAGGTAGTCACCCTCCAGCCGCGGCGCCTTGGTCACCTCCCCGGCGGCCAGTTGCAGCGGCTCGGGCCGGTACCGGAACTCGTTGCCGAACTCGCGTCCGCTGCGTAGCATCTGCAGCCGGTGAATGACCTGGTAGCCGCAGTTCTCGGAAACGACGAGCGTGACCGCGAGGCCCTCCTGGGCCGCAGTGACCAGTTCGGTCGGCGCCAGCAGGAAGGTCCCGTCGCCGAGGAACGAGACGACCCGGGCGGCCTGGTCGGGATCGGCTAGCCGCACGCCGATCGCGGCCGGGATCTCGTAGCCCATGCAGGAAAAGCCGAACTCCAGGTGGCAGTGCCGGCCGCCGGTCGCGTCCCACGCCTTGAGCAGGTCACCGGGCGGGCCGCCGGCCGCGGCGATCACCACGTCGCCGGGCCGCGCGCGCTCGGCGAGGACCCCGATGAGCTGGCCCTGGGTGAGGACCGCGTCGGTGCCGGCGAACACGTCCGGGCCTGCCCTCGTCGCCCTGAGCCGCAGCGTCTTCCGCGGCGAGGAGGAACGCGAGATCGGCTTCCGGGCCGCGATCCGCGAGCGATGGCCGCACCGCAACCTCACCGAGATCACCGACAGCGACGGCCTGGACACCTCTGTTTACCAGCTGGCGCTTGACGCCCTGGATCAGCACGCCGACATCGAGGCCGTCTACTCGATCGGTGGCGGCAACCGGGCCATCGTCGACGCCTTCGACGCCCGCCAGCGGCCTTGCCGGGCCTTCATCGCGCACGACCTAGACCGGGACAACCGGCAGCTGCTCGAGGCGGGGCGCCTGTCCGCCGTGCTCTACCATGACCTGCGCCGGGATATGCACCGCGCCTGCCAGATCATCATGCAGGCACACGGCGCGCTGGACGGCCCGATCGTCACGGCCCCGGCGTCCATCCAGATCATCACCCCCTTCAACGTCCCGCCGGAGGCTGCGGACTAGGGTGAAGGCGCCCGGCCTACGCCGTCCCCCGATTCAGGCCGGGCGCGGCGACGTGGCGCCCGGCCGCGTCCGGCAGCGGGTGCCGTCCGGCGGGACCGGGCGGCCCGGCCAGGTCCCGGTCCAGGTCGGCGAAGACCGCGCCCGGGAGGTGGCCCTGCCGGTAGCTGTCGATGCCCGGCGGGCCGCCGAGCCGCCACCGCACGTCGAGGAGCACGGGCGCCGGGTCCTCCGCCAGTTCGGCGGCGAGGGCCGCCACGCTGACCAGCAGCCGGTCCCGGCCGGTTCCTGGGTTCACGTGGCCGTGTAGGTAAGCGCGGGCACCAGCTGCTCCGAGGTGGTGAGCGAGCCGTGCATGCCGAGCAATGCGGACTCCCTCGGCTCAGCCTTGGTGGCTACGATGGCCATGGATCCCGCCGGGGCGGCCACCACGTCGCCGATCCGGTTGGCCATGGCCGGGTCCACCGGACCGAACCAGCCTTCCTTGATGGCCTCGTCCCTGGACAGCACCCAGGCGCGATCGCCGAGGACCTCACGCCAGATGGCGAGGAGGTCGGCGGCGGCGCCGCGCCGCGCGTACAGGTGCCTGGCCCGCGGCTCGCCGCCGAGCAGGGCCAGCCCGGATCGCAGCTCGGGTGTCGCGTCCACGTCGAACTTGTCCTCCGGGCCGATGTCCACCATGCCGTGGTCCGCCGTCACGTACAGGAACGTCCCGGAGGGCAGCGCGCTCGCCAGCTGCTCGGCGAGCTTGTCCACGTGGGCCAGCTGGTTGTACCAGGCGTCGGAGCCGACCCCGAACACGTGCCCGGTGTTGTCGAGGTCGCCGTGGTACACGGTCACGAACGCGCGCCCGTTCTCCCAGATGGCCGTGGCGGCCTGCGCGGCCAGGGCACCCATGCTATCGGCCGGCCAGAAGTCCGCGCCGCGCATGGTCGCGACCGTCAGGCCGGTGCCGCGGAACGAGCCCTGGGCCACGTGCACGGCCGCGATGCCCGCGGCGGCGGCGCGCTCATAGAGGGTGGGCAGCGGCTGCCATTGCCGGGGATCGATCCGCGAATCCCAGCGCAGCCCGTTGAGCAGGCGGTTCTCGCCCGGGATGATGACCTGGTAACCGAGCATCCCGTGCTGGCCCGGCGGGCGCCCGGTGCAGATGGAGCCGAGGCTGGTGACCGTGGTGGACGGGAATCCGGCCATGATCGGCTTGGAGTTGCGCGCGAGTTCGGACAGGAACGGCGCGACGGCGGGATGGTCGCGGAGCAGTTCCCAGCCGAGCCCGTCCACGATCAGCAGACACGCCCGCCGCGCGGGCGTGAGGCCGAGGACGTTCTGCGACTGCGGCGCTTCCGGGTCCAGGGACGCGAGCATCGATGATGACAAGTCAGCGAGGGTCGCGGCCCCGTAGGACGGCACGATCGGCGAATGTCTCGGCTCGGGCGTCATGCGGGAATCCTCACCTGCTACTCGTGGGTGCCACTCAGCGTCTGGCGGTCTGCCTTGGATTGCCTTGGACTGCCTTGCATCGTGCCGCGGCTCTTCGCCGTGGCTTGCCTCGGCGCCTTTGCCTTAGCATCTTGCCGGAACATGGTGCCACTGGCGGCCAGCGGCGGCAAAACGGAGCAGACCTTCAGCTACTACCCACCGGATCTTCAGTTACCGCGGAGGGCGGTGGCGTCGGCCAGCTCCCGCGCGAAGTTCAGCAACTGCCGCACGGCGTCCTCGCCGTCGGCGGCTGCGCTGACCCGCAAGGAGAAGTCATCGGCGGTGATCGTCCCGAGGTAACCGTGATCGGCCTCGCAGCTCTCGTCACCGCAGTGCGCGGGCTCGATCTCCAGGTGGGACAGGACGTTCCAGCCGATGGTCAGCATGACCTCCGACGGCAAGGTGACACCCGGCACGTAGGCCGCCGGGTCGGGCACTACGCGGCTGAGGGCCACGGATGAAATCTTGGCGAACCGGATCGCCTCGGTGCTCGTCTCCGCCCGCGGACGGCTGTCGGAATCCTCGGCCGGATGCTCGTCGGTGTGCGAGTACACCAGCCGGGTCGGGGTGAGCGCCAGCACGGTCATGTGCCTGCGCACCTCCATGCCGGGGTCGAAGATCGCGTCGTGGTGGACGACGTAGGCCGTGACTGGCTCCGATCCCAGCGCGGAGGCGACTGCGTCCGACACCAGGCCCGGGTAGTAGCCGCTGTGCTCGATCGCGGCCCGCAGGCCGTCGGTCAGGACTCGCGTTTCCCTCATGCCCCCATCCTGCACCGTCCCGCCGGGTGCTTTACCCGTGGGAGCGAATCTAACCGACCTCCAGCCTCCCGGGCGGCGCCACGCCGGCTAGGTCCAGGACGCGCTCCTCGGGTGGTTCGGGCAGGCTCATCGTGCTCGCGCCGGGGGCGGGCCTGGGCTTGCGGGGCTTCCTCGGTCCCGATCCCCCGCCTCGGCCGCGGTAGACGATCAGGCCGTTCACCGGGTCGGGCGCGCCATCGAGCGCCGAACGGACCGCCGGCAAGGCGCGGAAGGTCTCCCACTGCTCGTCGGAGTCGAAGAGCACCTCGAACAGCACGCCATAGCGATGCTCATGCCACGCCCACTCGACCGCGCCGTGCGTCACCGCCGCCTCGGTAAGGTCGTCCTGGTAGGAGTCCTTCCAGCGACGAGCGGGCAGCTCACTTGCGTCGAAGACTTCGATCGACCACCACTCGGACACGCCTATGCCACCGCCATCCGGTTGCGTTTCGGTCCCCTGCTTAAGATAGTACGTCTTTGAGCGGCCTGCAGATAGGCTCCTTCCCCATGAAAGAGACGGGCCTAAGGCTGTCGGTGACGCTGCTCACCGTGATCCCGTGGCGCGAGGCACGGGCCGCCGGCCCGGCCCCGGAGATGGCGACAGAACCGGCTCTGGCGCCGGCCACCGTGGCCGCAGCGATGGCGTGGGCGCCGGCCGTGGGGCTGCTGCTGGGGGTCATCGCCTCGGCCGTCCTGGTCGTGGCCGATCACCCGCTCGGGGCCGGGCCGCTGACCGCGGCCGGGCTCGCGATCGGGCTGCTCGCCCTGCTCAGCCGGGGCCTTCACCTCGACGGGCTGGCCGACCTGGCGGACGGCCTGGCCAGCGGCAAGCCCGCCCCCGCCGCGCTGGACATCATGCGCCGCTCCGACATCGGGCCGCTCGGCACCGTCACGCTCGTCCTGACGCTGCTCATCCAGGTCGCGGCCCTCAGCCAGGCCGAGTCGGCGGGCCACGGCCGGGGACCCGCGGCGCTTATCGCCGCGGTGGTCACCGGGCGGCTCGCCCTCACGTGGGCCTGCCGCCGGGGCGTGGCCGCGGCCCGGCCGGACGGGCTCGGTGCGCTGGTAGCGGAATCGGTCCGCCCGGCGATACCGGCCGTGGCCACCGTGGCCACCGTGGCGGCGGCGACCGCGGCGGTCGTGATCTCCGCCAACGTCGTGGGCGAGCCACTCGGCTGGACTCTCCCGCTCGCGGTCATCGCAGGTCTGGCCGCGGCGTTCGCCGTGCAGCAGCACGCGGTGCGGCGGCTCGGCGGCATCACTGGCGACGTCCTCGGCGCGCTGGCTGAGGTTGCGACCACCGTCACCCTGGTGGTGGCCGCCATGGGCCCGGCTGCCTGAGCTCCGGCGCCGCGGGCCCGCCAGCGGTGATCCACGTCTACAGAAGCGTGTTTCAATGGCGGAAAGGCCAGACCCGAGCTCAGGAACCGCTGATGCCTCCCACACATGAAGTATTCAACCAGCCGCCCGCGCTGACCGCGTACGACGTCGCCGACGACCCGGGGATGCTGAGCGCGCTGCGGCGCGAGGGCGCCGGCTGGGCCGAGGACGCCGTCCGCGAACTCGGCCGCCGAGCCGGCTCGGCGCAGGCGGCCGAATGGGGCCGCCAGGCCAACGAGTACCCGCCGAAGCTGCGCACGCACGACCGCTTCGGTCACCGGGTGGACGAGGTGGAGTTCCACCCGGCCTGGCACGAGCTGATGACGGTGGCGGTGCGGCACGGCCTGCATGCCGCGCCGTGGCGGGACAACCGTCCCGGAGCGCACGTGGCGCGGGCGGCAGGCTTCTACGTCTGGAGCGCGGTCGAGGCCGGACACGGCTGCCCGATCTCGATGACGTACGCCATCGTGCCCGCGCTCCGGTACGCGCCCGCCCTCGCCGAGCGCTTCGAGCCGCTGCTCACGGCCCCGGAGTACGACTTCGGCCTGCGGCCGCCGGAGACCAAACGGGGCCTGCTCGCGGGCATGTCGATGACCGAGAAGCAGGGGGGCTCGGATGTCCGGGCGAACACCACCCGCGCGGTCCGCCAGGCGGGTGGGGAGAGCTACCTGCTGACCGGGCACAAGTGGTTCACCTCGGCGCCGATGGGCGACCTGTTTCTGGTGCTCGCCCAGGCACCTGGCGGGCTGTCCTGCTTCCTGCTGCCCCGGGTCCGGCCGGACGGCACTGTCAACGGCATGCGCCTGCAGCGCCTGAAGGACAAGCTCGGCAACAGGTCCAACGCGTCGGCCGAGGTCGAGTACGACGAGGCCATGGCCTGGCTGGTCGGCGACGAAGGCCGGGGCGTCCGCACCATCATCGAGATGGTGAACATGACCCGGCTCGACTGCGTGCTGGGCACCGCGACCGGGATGCGAGCCGGGGTGACGATGGCAGCGCACCATGCCGCCCACCGGACGGCCTTCGGCCGGAAGCTGGCCGAACAGCCGCTGATGACCAGCGTGCTGGCCGACCTCGCGATCGAGTCAGAGGCCACCACGATGGCGGCGTTCCGGCTGGCCGGCGCGACCGACCGCGCGGTCCGCGGTGATGAGCAGGAGGCCGCATTCCGCCGCCTGGCACTGGCGGCGACCAAATACTGGGTATGCAAGCGTGCCCCCGCGCACGCCGCCGAGGCCCTCGAATGCCTGGGCGGCAACGGCTACGTGGAGGATTCGGGGATGCCGCGCCTGTACCGCGAGGCTCCGCTGGCGTCGATCTGGGAGGGTTCGGGCAACGTCGCCGCGCTCGACGCACTGCGCGCCCTGACCAGGCAGCCCGAATCGGCGGAGGCATTCTTCGCCGAACTCGATCAGGCGGCCGGGGCGGACAGCCGGCTGGACCAGGCCGTCGTCCGGCTGCGCAAGGAACTCGGCGATCCGTCCGAAGCCCGCGCCCGCCATCTCGCCGAGGCCATGGCGCTCGCCCTCCAGGGGGCCCTGCTCGTCCGGTACGGCGACCCCGCCGTGGCCGACGCGTTCGCCGCATCCCGCCTGGCTGACGACGGCGGGGGCTTTCTAGGCTGGGGCCGCGCCTTCGGCACCCTTCCGGCCGGGACGGATGCCGCGGCCATCGTCAGGCGCGCCACGCCCGCGGTCCCGGCTGGATGAGTCGGTGGCCAGCGTCCCGGGATTCGCCCGGCCCAGCGGCCGGCGTCCCGGGACTGGCCTAGCCCCGGCGGCTGGTGTCCCGCGGCGGCCCGGCAAGGCGGAAGGCGGGTCCCTTGGGGACCCGCCTTCTGAGAGCTGCGCCTGGAACTACCACCCAGGCCGCGGAGTTTCCGTACCCTTCTACGGCATTGCGCGCACAGAGGGTACAGAGCACCCTGGGAAAGTCGTGGTACCGAAGTCACGGGCAAGCAAACCTGCGGAGAGACCCCCCGGTTTAGTGCCACTGCGCACCTGGGCCTCTCATCCGATTACGAGCCGCCGCGGCGAACCGCGCTGCGGCACTAGTTCCCCGTTGCTGCCCGGAACCTGACGACCAATTCGGCCGGTACGCGGCCGCGGTCCTTGACTTCGATGCCCTGCGCCTTAGCCCATTCACGGACCTCAGTGGTGTTCAGGCCACTGGCCGCCGTCCGGCGCCCACTCCGCGCGGGCCGACGCGCGGTGCCACTGCTGCGGCGCGCGGCCTCGACGTAACGCGACAGCGCCTTGCGAAGGTCCTCGGCGTGCTCCGCGTTCAGGTCGATCTCGTACTCGGCGCCATCCAGGGCAAAGCGGACCGTACCCTCTGCCTCACTACCATCGATGTCATCGATGAACAGGGTTTGTATCTTCTGAGCCACGTGTACTCCGTTCCACTCGTTGAATAGTGCATAAGCGTAGACGATCATCGCCCGATAAGGTGGCAGCAGCCCCCTATTTACATTGAGCGCTGTTCGCTGAACGTTGACCGAGGCCTTCCCGATGAAGTGGCGGGCGGCGGAAGAAGTCACCAACTGTGCGCAACCGCACACCTATAGCAGGTAGCGGAGTGGCGGCCCGGCCGGGACTCCGTTACGATATGAAATCGTTTGCCGTCATTCCTGTCATGCTCGAAACGACTCCGCACGCTTGCCCCGGCGTTCGCATTGCCCGGCTCACTTGCCTTAAGAGCACGGGAACAAGCCTGGTTAGCGGACTGCGCCTGGCGGGCGGCGTATTACCCGGTTAACCGTGATGCACGTGCAGCGGCTTGCCGTTGCACGGAGCCGAACTCTCAGGAGTCTCTCAGCTTTGACGAAAAAAGACTGCGGTTCATTGATACCGCCGTAACGGTCCATAGACGCCCCTACCCTACTCAGCTGAGTCGACATGGCGACAAGATGTACGAAGTCAGTGCCGGGGCCTGCGCTGCTTCCCCTGTGGGCTGCGGATCACCTGCCGCGTTCGGCCGCCCGTGGCGACCACAGGGCTGGCCGCATCGATATCGTCGGGGAAATATCCGATCTGCTTTTGAAGCGCAAACTGGTCCTGTGTCGTAGAGGTTTCCCGCCACCTTGCCGTCTTCGAAGCGCCAAGCGGCAAAGTCTCGGACCTCTACCGGCTTGCCCGCAGCCTTGACACCTCCATATGAGCCAGTATGCGTTCCGCGCCAAACAAGCAGGTTGCGATTTTATCGTGCCCTGAGAACATATCCTCGATGATCGTCGCGAGATCAGGGAAGCCCGCCAGCCGCTCGTGTATGCTGCGTTTAGGTCCAGCCACGCCGACCAGGACCGCATTGTTCTGACGTTCGCGCTGAATAGATCGTCGGCCAGCGCGACATTTCCCGCCCACCCTTCGGGGAACCACCGGCGGGCCATGTTCACGCAGCGTTCCCTATCGGCCTGGTCAGCCAGGCCCTTTTTCTCCTGGTAGGCGTTCAAGGACCTGCTCTTTACGTGTCAAGGCTGCCTGCGGGCTCTGCCTCGCTTGGGTCATCCGACCGCACCGGGTACGGCGGGCACGCGTAAGACTGGCTATCTATCCAGCAGTTCCCGCCAGGTCAGGCCGCTCCGGACGCTGGCCGGCCGTTCGGTCACGATGTCCGACCCCGGGCGCGCGTCTTCGTCGCGCACCTTGACGAGGATCCAACGCTGCTCGCCGGTCCGGGTCAGCGCGAATCCCCCGGAGAGCTTGCGGCCGTGCAGGACGAACGAGATGTGCCCCGGCTCCTCCCGGACGATCTCGGCGGTCCCCTCGTCCCAGATGATCACCGCGCCGCTGCCGCGCTGCTGGCCCTCGTGAACGCCCTCGAACTCACCAGCCGATAGGGCATGGTCTTCGACCGGCACCGCCAGCCGCCGGATACCCGGGTCGAGTGACGGCCCCTTGGGCACCGCCCACGAACGCAGCACCTCACCAGACTGCAGACGGAAGTCGAAGTGCAGCGTCGTCGCGTCGTGCAGCTGGACGACGAAACGGGGCAGTGCGGCCACCGCCCCAGTATCGTCTCCGCCGAGCACAGCCCGGACCCCGTCCTCGTTCGGCCTGGTCCCGGTGGTGGCGATAAACCGCGGCTCGGTCACTTGCGGCATTTGTCCGGCTCGTTCCGCGCGGCCGCGAATGGCGCCAAGTTCCTTGTCGGAAATGGCTTTGCTAGTTCCGGATGATGGTGGTCAGCCAGAGGGCATCGGCGGGCATGAGCGATGAATTCCAGGTCTCCGGGCAATAGGCGACTCGGCGGACACCACAATCCGTTCCCGGATCCTGGTTTATAGTGACGCTTTCTTTCGCGTTCCGGTGGCGCGCCCGCGGCGGCTTGATCGCGGGCCGGAGGGGGTGGCGTTGCCTACTGGGAGCGGGTCCTGCTTGGATCGGGCCTTGACGTCCTCCTCCGCCCGAAGGCGGGGGATTCCAGCTACTCACGTCCGGTTAAGGAGGCAAGCAGTTGAGGTTCGCGGTTCACCGGCCGGGCTGCCCCGTCGCCTCCCCGCGAGTGAAGGGGGATGGGGAGGTGGGTGGGGTGCCCCGCCGCGATGTTGATGGCCGCGTTCACGTCCGCGTGGCCGGCGAAACCGCAGGCAGTGCACCGGAAGACGGCTTGACTCTCACGCGAGTCCCGGTCCACCTGCCCGCACGCCGAGCACCGCTGGCTCGTGAACGCGGGTCTGACCTTCTCCACCCGGCCGGGTGCCTTGTCCTGCAGCCGGCGCACCAGCAGCCCCCACCCGGACCGCAAGATGCCCCGGTTCAGCCCGGCTTTCTGCCGGACGTTCCGGCCGGGATTGTCCTGCGTACCTTTCGCCGAGCGGGTCATGTTACCGATCTTCAGGTCCTCGACCCGGATCACGTCGAACCGCCGCGCGATATCCGTGCTGGTCTTTTCCGCCCAGTCCTTACGCCGGTCACTCTCCCGGGCCCGCAGCCGGGCGATCGGGTGTTCCGCTCGCGCCTGAGTCAGCTGCCGGCACTGCTCCAGGTAGCCGGGGACGCCCTTGCGGCCGGGGTGCCAGTGGGCGTGCTGCTCGACGGCCAGGTTCCACACATACCGGGCGTGGCCGCAGTGGTCCCGCAGCACCGCCTCTTGGGCGGGGGTGGGGAGCAACCGGTACCGGGACATGCGAACACACTATCGGATACCACTGACATTTCGGGGGAGGTGAAGCGGCGTTTCCTCCCCGGCCTGAAGGCCGGGGTCTGGTCGCCGCGACTCGAATGACCGAGGCCGATTCGCCGACCGGCCGGCTACGCGTGTTGGCCACCGGCCACATCCGCAGCGGACGGTGGGCCGAGCTGATCGCGCTCGAGCCGGCCCTGCGCGCTGACACCGAATACTGGTCCAGCTGGTGGGCGGCCGCATGCGCCATCGGCCGGTGGCACGAAGGCCGCGCGGACGCCCGTGACCTGCTCGACGAGTGCCTTGCCGCGGGGTTCCACGACATAGAGCCGTTCGGCCGGCAGTTCGAAGACTCGTTCGGCACCGAGCCCGACTGGCCGGCGCTGCGCGCCCGGATCGAGGCCAACGCCCCGCTGCCGCCGGTGGCGCTGGTCCGCTGGCCGTGTTCCCGGCTCATCCTGCCGCTCGGCCTGTCCCGGCTGGACGCCGCCGGGGCCGCCCGGCTGGCGGCCCGGTTGCCGCGCCCGCAGGCTAGTGCGCTGGCCACGGCGGAGATGCTGCTCGGATGGGTGACCGACCGGTGGCGGCCCGGCGACGGCAGCCATGACGCCTCCCACGACGCGAACGTCGTACTCGATCGCGTCGAGCGGGGCGAACGGTTCGCCTGCGGACAGTACACGGTCGTGCTGACGCACGCGCTGAACGCCATGCAGATCCCGGCCCGGCCGATCAGCCTGTTCCGCCGGGACTACTACGCCGACCAGGGCACGGGGCACGTCGTCACCGAGGCCTGGATCGACGAGCTCGGCAAGTGGGTGATGCTCGACGGGCAGAACGGCGCGGTGTGGCGTGACGCGGCCGGGGCGCCGCTCGGCGTCCTGGAGTTGCAGCAGCGGTACCTCATCGGCGACCAGCCGGAGTTTTCGGGCCGCGGGCAAAATTTTGACCTCGATGACGCGGCCCGATGGTTCAGGTACTTCTACACCGCCAGCGTGACCGGCGTGCTGGCCTGGTCACCCGGGCCGTACGTGCCGGTCATGGACGGCGCCGCCGTCATCGCCAGCCAGCGGCTCACCGAGTCACTGGCCGGCGTGGCCCCCGACCTGGCCGAGATCAGCACCGGCGTAGCCGACCACGAGGGCCCGGCGCTGGTGTTCCAGGCCGACCACCCGTACGCCACCGGCTTCCGGGTGACCGACGCCAGCGGCCAGATCACCGTCCTGGATCCCAGCCAGCCGTTCCGCCTGTCCGGGAAAGAGGGGGCGCACGAGCTGACCGTGGCCGTCACGACCCGTTACGGCACGCTGACGCCCCAGCCGCTGGCGTATGTGGTCAACTAAGCCGGTTCGGGTGAGCCCGGCCGACCGGACCGGGCATACGCTCGATACGACCGCAGGAACAGCGGCGGCCGCACGCCAGATTCGCACTGTCCGGGGAGACGGTTATGGGCATCCTTTCCTGGTTCCGTTCCCGCAGGTCTTCTGACGTCCCGGACCAGGGGCCCAGCCTGGTCCGCTACCGCTACGAGGACCCGGACCGCGAGGCGACCGAGGAAGCCGCGGCCGCGGACGTCGCCGCGGTGGAGGAAGACGACAAGTACTTCGGATCGGACTCCCCGGCCAGCCAGGACGAGCTCTGACCGCAGGCTCGACGGCCCGCGAAATCGGGCACGAGCCGAGCACCTCGCAGTTCCGCCGGTAGCGACGGTGCCACAATGGCGTATGGATCTTGAGGCGTTTGAGCTGGTGCTGCGCACGCACCCGCTTCGTTCGGCTCAAAATTCATGGAGCGGCCGTTTAGTTACTTACGGTGCAAAGCAGTCGCGGGTTTGCTTGCAGGCTGTAAACGACGCTAGCGTGCCACCATGGCAGCGGACGGGCGACGGCACGTGATCGCGATTGGCGGCGGCATGCGCGTTCCCGAGGGCCGGGTACCCGTGCACATGGACTACGCGCTGCGGCTGACCGGCCGGCCCGACCCCCGGGTCTGCGTGCTGAACACGGCGGGCGGCGACGATCCGCGGTGGGCGCTGCACATGTACGACCGCTTCGCCGGGCACCCGGCCAAGCTCAGCCACCTGGCCCTGTTCCCGATGCCCAACGTCCCCGACCCCGAGGACCTGCTGCTATCCCAGGACGTCATCTTCGTCGGCGGCGGCAGCGTGGCGAACATGGTGGCCGTATGGCGGGTGCACGGGCTCGACCGGATCTTGCGCAAGGCGTGGCAGGCCGGCATCGTGCTGGCCGGGTCCAGCGCCGGG
>Ga0074046_10000952_pt1 | contig 26832 bp, 21 predicted proteins | sample BogForMeECP23OM3_FD_94441 | JGI IMG/M metagenome (GOLD analysis project Ga0074046, IMG submission 94441) | Bog forest soil microbial communities from Calvert Island, British Columbia, Canada - Bog Forest MetaG ECP23OM3 | ecosystem: Environmental > Terrestrial > Soil > Wetlands ...
GGACTCGCCGACGCCAAACATCATGGTCGCGGTGGTGCGCATTCCGAGCTGGTGCGCGGTGCGATGCACCTCCAGCCAATCGGCGGTCAGGCATTTCAGGCGGGCGATTTTGTAGCGGACTTCGTCGTCGAGAATCTCAGCCCCGCCACCCGGGATGGAATCGAGGCCCGCGTCGCGCAGCCGCGCGATCGTATCGCGCACGCTGAGGTTGCTGTACTCGGCAATCGCGAGAATCTCCGACGCGGAGTAGCAGTGCAGGTGAATTTTCGGGAAGCGCTGCTTGATGCCGCTCAACATGCGCTCGTGCCAGTCGATCTTGAGATCGGGATGCAGGCCTCCCTGCATGAGCACGCCGGTGCCGCCGAGTTCCACGGTCTCGCGAATCTTTTCGTAGATGGTGTCGAGGTCGAGGATGTACCCCTCGTTGACCCGCGCCGCCGGTCCCTTCAGCGGACGATAAAAGGCGCAGAAGGTGCAATATTCCGTGCAAAAGTTGGTGTAATTGATGTTGCGGTCGATGATGTAAGTTACGGTACCTTCGGGATGCAGCTTGCGGCGAAGCGCGTCCGCCTCCATGCCAATCCCGATCAGATCGTCGGACCGAAACATCTCCAAAGCCTGCTGCTTGGTCAGGGACATCCTCTTTACCCCACAACAGTTATTTTAGCCGGAGAGAGGCGAGGGAGGCGAGTTTCCCGAAAGCGCCCGAAGGCTGCCGGCGTTTGTACTCGAACAGGCCGTAGAGTGCGCCCAGCACCGAGAACGCGATTAGAGCGATAAGTATGGGCCAGTAATACAGGGCAAAAAGCCTCACGATGTGACGGCCATAGTGAAAACCGAGATAAGCCAGGATGGTAAAGCGAATGCCACGCCCCACGGCCAGCGCGGTTATAAACTTCCTAGTGGGGTACTGCATGGCGCCGGCAGCCAAGAGCATGGGTACGATGGGAAACGGCGGCGGGAGCAAGGCGGGGATTGCAACCGCCGCGAAGCCCCAGCGTGAAAAAATCGCGTAGATCTTGTCGGTCTTCTTTTTTGAGAACCTCTTTTCCAGAGTTGCCTTGCCACCTTTCCGAGCCATGCGGTAAGTAAGATAGCCTCCGATGAGGGCTCCCACCGTCGCCATGACCGCGTAGTAGGCCCACGGCTCGCGATGGTGAGCGGCGAGCAGAATGGTGACGATGTCCGTGCTACCCGGTAGAGGGATGACCGAGTTGTCAACGAGCCCCAGCAAAATCAGGCTAGGTCCGCCGAGATGGATCAGCCATCGCATGACGCTTTTTTGGGACGCAAGCAGGACAATCGTGAGCAAGGGCATCGTCCTTATTAGAACAGGTTTGCGGCTGACCAGTTGCAGATACTAAACAAACTGCAGTCCCGGTGCCCGCGGCAGCGCCGCGACCTCCGCGCCGAGGCGGTAGTAGAGCTCAAGGCCCTCCAGGCACGGAGGGTCGAGATAATAATGGATGTTATGCGTCAGGTAGACGCGCACGGCGTCGGCGGTAAGGCCGAGGTGCGGGGCCCACTCCCGCGCGATGGCTTCTAGATTTTTCGGTGACAGGCCATGATCGCGCGATTTCTGGAAGGCCTCCGCGATCGCCGTTGCATTTCGTCCGGCTAGCGCCTGCTTGCGAATGGCCCAGAAAGCGAAGACGAATGACTTTCCTGTGCGCGCCACCCACTCCTCGGCCAGGTCGAGCGTGAAGTAGCGCTTGCGGTCAATCTGGAGCGCGGGGTCTCCGATGAGCAGGGCTGCGTCGCAGGCACCCAGCATGGCATCGAGATCGGGAGCCATGGGCTTATAGTCGCGCGCTCCGCCCAACCATTTGGCAAACAGAATCTTCGCGAGGGCAACCGACGTCATTGAAGAAGTATCGAGCGCCACGGTGCGCACGTGCTTTGACCACTGATCGACTGGGATTTTGCTTACCAGCAGGATCGACCGCACCGCCCGTCGCGCCGCAATGGCCACGTCGGGAATGATGACGAGATCCGGAACCGTCGCATACGCCGCGGCTGGAATAATGCCAATATCCGCCGTTCCCGCACCGAGAGCCTCGGCGCAGGCCGAAGGGATGGTGTAGGAAATATCGAAATCACTGTCTGTAACTCGGCTTGCCTCGGCATGCTCAAAATCCCACATGAGAGGCGCCGTGTTCAGGTAAGAAATGGCCGAAATCTTTAACCGGCTCATCAAGTTACGAATTCTACCAAAAGTGATGTGAGGGCCATCCTTGACAGCGTTTTCCGCTGGGGAATAGCGTCACGCAATATGGCCAATGTCGCCGTTGCCGCCCCCAGCCCCGCTTCTTATCAAGGCATTTACTGGCTTGCGCTGGCCTTGACTGCAGGACTCGGCCCCACGCGTATCCGAAAACTCATCGAACACTATGGCACCGCCGAGCGTGTATTCCAGGCCACCCTGACCGAACTTGAAGCCACGGGAATGCGCGCCGTTTCCGCGCAATCGATTGCGACCGGAAAGTCGCTCGAACTGGCGCAGCAGGAATGCGAAAAGGCAGCCGAGGCGCGCGCCAGAATTATTTCGCTGAGCGATCCCGAATACCCGTCGCGGCTGAAGGAAATCTACGACCCGCCGGTCGTCTTGTTCGTCAAAGGATGCGTCGAGGTGCTGGCACAGCCCGGCATTGCGATGGTGGGGACGCGCCACCCTACTCCCTACGGCAGCGGCATGGCCGAACGGCTCTCGACCGACCTGGCCGCTCGGGGACTGGTGATCATCAGCGGATTAGCGCGCGGCGTCGATACCGCATCGCACCGCGGCGCCGTTGCAGCCAAAGGAAAGACCGTCGCTGTCCTGGGCACCGGAATTGACGTGATGTATCCCAGGGAAAACACGCGGCTCGCCGAACAGATAATAGCTCTGGGGGGCGCGCTAATCACCGAGTTTCCGGTGGGAACCGCTCCCACGCCGCAAAATTTTCCTATTCGCAATCGGATCATCAGCGGCATGTCGGCGGGCGTCCTGGTGGTGGAAGCCGCGGAATACAGCGGCACGCGCATCACTTCGCGCTGTGCCCTGGAACAAAACCGCGACGTTTACGCCGTCCCGGGCAACGTAACCAACAAGAATTCCTGGGGTCCGAACACGCTGATCAAGCAGGGAGCGAAGCTCGTCGCCACCTGGGAAGACGTATGGGAAGAGCTCCCGGCGGAAGTACAGGCCGGGCTCAGCGCCTTGTCCTTGCAGAATGAATCCTCCGAGCCGGAAACCGCATCTCTATTCCCGGACGAGGTGAGCTCGCCCCACGAAAAGAAGATCCTTCGTTTGCTCAAGGCCGATGAATCCACCCATATCGATCAACTGGTCGAATTGCTGGAGAACGAAATGTCCTCCTCTGAAATCTTCACCGCGCTCTTCGAACTGGAACTGAATGGGAAAGTGAGGCAGTTGCCGGGGAAGAATTTTGTGAAGAGCTTTTAGTTTTCAGTCGTCAGTTATCAGTTTTCAGTAAAACCGGAGTCCTTTCGTGCAGAGTTTTCGCAGTCTCCGAGTCTGGGAGAAAGCTCACAAACTGACTCTGGATGTTTACACATCCAGCAAAACCTTTCCTCGGGAAGAGATGTACGGTTTGACAAGTCAGATGAGGCGAGCTTCGGCATCTATCGGAATGAATATTGCGGAGGGATGCTGCAGAAAGGGTAGTGCAGAGATGGCTCGCTTTCTACAGATTGCGATGGGTTCAGCAAGTGAGGTGGAGTACCAACTTTTGCTTGCCCACGACCTCGACTATCTGCGGAATCTGGAGTATGAGCGCCTTACGGCACAAGCAGTTGAGGTAAAGCGGATGCTGTCGTCCCTGATGCAAAAAGTGAAGGCAGTTAACTGACAACTGAAAACTGATAACTGAGAACGGGTTGTTGCAATCCGCTCATTCGTGCTAGCTTCAATTCCAATACCGCGAAGTTGGGGAGAACATTGTCCAAAGGTCTAGTCATTGTCGAATCGCCGGCTAAGGCGAAAACTATCCAGAAATATCTGGGCAAAGGATTCACGGTCGATGCTTCTTACGGCCACGTGAAAGATTTGCCCAAGAGCAGCCTGGGTGTCGACGTCGAAAACGATTTCGAAACCGAATACGTCGTCATCCCGGGAAAAGAAAAGGTCCTGGCCAAGCTGAAGAAGCTGGCGCTCTCGGCCGATCACATCTACCTTGCGCCTGATCCGGATCGTGAAGGCGAAGCCATCGCCGCCCATCTTGCCGACGAACTCGGCGAGGACTCGAGCAAGAAAAAGAAGGGAAAGAAGACTGGCAAGAAGAAGACGGACGACATCGGCGAGGGCGCACGCATTCGCCGCGTGACCTTCAACGAAATCACGCAGCGCGCCGTCAAGGCCGCGTTCGAGCATCCCCGCGATATCGACCGCAACCTGGTGGACGCGCAGCAGACCCGCCGTGTGCTGGATCGCCTCGTAGGTTATCAGGTCTCTCCTCTTTTATGGGACAAAGTCCGCCGCGGCCTTTCCGCCGGACGGGTGCAGACCGTCGCACTCCGCTTGATCGTCGATCGCGAACGCGAAATCAAAGCCTTCGAGAAAAAGGAATATTGGACGATCGACGCCCATCTGGCCGCCGCTAAGCCTCCAGCATTCGACGCCCGCTTTCTGGGCAAGGGCGAAGAGAAGATCGAAATCCCGAACGGTGAGGAAGCGGAAAAAATCCGGCTGGCGCTCGAAAAAGCCGACTGGGTGGTTCGTTCGGCGGAAAAGAAGGAGCGGCGGCGCAATGCCACTCCTCCGTTTACTACCAGCAAGCTGCAACAGGATTCCTCGCGCAAGCTGCGTTTCAGCGTGAAGCGCACCATGATGATCGCGCAGCGCCTCTACGAAGGCGTCGAACTCGGCGACGAGGGACTGGTCGGTCTGATCACCTACATGCGAACCGATTCCACTCGCGTTTCAGCCGAGGCGATTGCCGAGGTCCGCGAGTACATCACCAGCGAGTACGGCGCCAACTATTTGCCCGGCTCTCCCAATACATATAAGGAGAAGAAAGAAGCGCAAGCGGCGCACGAGGCCATTCGGCCAACTTCGGCAATGCGCCATCCCGACACGATCAAGAAATACCTGCACGAGGACGAATTCAAGGTTTACAAGCTGATCTGGCAGCGCTTCGTGGCCTCGCAGATGAACCCGGCCGTGTTCGATCAGACCTCGGTTGACATCGACGCCAAGTCTGGCAGCGACGTGTTCTGGTTCCGCGTTACCGGATCGGTGATGAAGTTCGACGGCTTCCTCAAAGTCTACGAAGAGTCCAAGGACAGCAAAGACGAAGAAGATGAGGAACTGAAACACAAGCTCCCGCCGCTCGAAGCGAGACAGAACCTCACGCTGAAGTCATTGCTTCCGGAGCAGCATTTCACCGAGCCGCCTCCGCGCTTCAACGAAGCTTCGCTGGTGAAAGAACTGGAAGAGCGCGGCATTGGCCGGCCTTCCACCTATGCGACGATTCTCAGCACGATCCAGGAGCGGATGTACGCGCAGAAAGTCGGCGGCAAGTTTGTGCCCACAGAAATTGGCCTGGTCGTCACCGATTTGCTGGTCGAGAACTTCAAGGACATTTTCGACTTCCAATACACCGCGCGGCTGGAAGAAGAGCTTGACGAGATTGAGGAAGGCAAGCAGACGGGGAACGAAGCGCTTACCGAGTTTTACCACAAGTTTTCGAAGGATCTCCGATACGCCGAGAAGCACATGGAAAACATCAAGCGTATGGAGAAGCCGACCGACGAAAAGTGTGAACTCTGCGGCGCGCCGCTGGTCATCAAGTGGGGCAAGCACGGGTCGTTCTACGCGTGCAGCACCTACGACAAGGAAAACCCCGACACCTGCAAGTTCACCAAAGAGAATCCCATCAACCTGCCCGACCTCGACTCGGCCGATCTGCAGGAGACGGCGCAGGAGGAATACTGCGAAAATTGCGGCCGCGTCATGGTCCTGAAGCGCGGGCGCTTCGGGCAATTCATGGCCTGCACCGGCTATCCCGATTGCAAGACGACGCGGCGGCTCGACCAGGGCAAGAGAGTGCCCGACATTCCGCTCGATGAGACTTGCCCGTTGTGCAAACGTAATTTGATCCTGCGGCATGGCCGATTCGGCGAGTTCACTTCCTGCAGCGGATATCCGGAATGCAAGTATGTGAAGCAGAACTTCATCGGCGTGAAGTGCCCTTTGTGCAAAGACGGCGAACTCGTCGAAAAACGCGCGCGTAAGGGCAACACGTTCTATGGATGCGGAAATTATCCCAAGTGTAAGTTCACGTCCGCGGCCAAGCCGGTTGCCGAGAAGTGTCCGGAATGCGGACACGAGTACTTGGTGGAACGAATCCGCAAAGACGGAGCGGTGATTGCGTGCCCGAATAAGGAGTGCGATTACGAGCGCCCTTTTGAAGACGGAACCGCGGGTGCCGCGAAAGCCTGACAGAGATCTTGTTTTTAGTACAGAAGCATATCAATTTTTCAGTGGTCATCCTCAGCGAAGCAAAGGGTCTGCTTTCTTGTTGGCGCACGAGACAGCAGGTCCTTCGCTTCGCTCAGGATGACAAGTCGTAATAAAACATTGTTGATTGAATGAGGTGAAACTATGGCAAAAAAAGCTACCGTTCACGATGCAGGGCTGATTCTGAAACTCTACGACCTCCGCCGCGAAGCGGAGATGCGCAAGGCAAGAAACTGGTTCGTGGTGGAATTTTGGCCGCGGAGCGCCGACGAACTAATTAAAGTTGCGAGTTCATTTCCCAGCCAGGAAAATGCCTGGATTCGTCAGGTGGGCGGCTATTGGGATATGGCGGCGTCCTTCGTGCTGCACGGGGCGCTCAACGAAGAACTCTTTCTGCAGCCGGGTTGCAGCGGCGAAATGTTCTTTATTTTTGCCAAGGTCTATCCGTTCCTCAAGGAATTTCGCGAGAAGACCAACAATCCCGATGCTTTCGGCAACATCGAAAAAGTTGCCACCGGATCGAAGTTGGCCCGCAAGCGCCTGGAGCGAGTCTCTAAGAACGTTCAGAATCGACTGAAAGCTCTGGCCAAGCCGGCGAAGAAGGGCTGATCACGGCCAAAGCGTTCTTCTACATTTCATTCTGTGCCGATTTTCGCTGCCTGCCATCTGCTATCCTAAATGGGCTGTGCGGATGCTCTGGTGGTTTCTCATATTGGGAGTCAGTGCCGCGGTGGTAGTATCGGCTGCGCTTACCCTGTATGTGCGGGTACGACGGCAAATGAAGCGTGCGGCGGCCCACACGGCGGAACTCGACAGCCTCAACCACACGTCGCCGCCGGAAGCCTGATTGGCCTGGGACCTGCAGGGCTGTGACGAATTAGAGTTGTCATCCTGAGCGAAGCGAACAGACCTATGAATTTGTTCCTGCCTCAGTGCATAGGTCCTTCGCTTCGCTCAGGATGACAGGGTTGAGATTTGAATCTTATGAATACAGTAACTTCTCCCGTTCGCGAAATCACCGTGGCGCATAGCCCGGATTCGGACGACGCCTTCATGTTTTACGGCCTGGCCACGAGCAAAGTTCGCGTCCCTGGACTCAAGTTCAGCCACACCCTTTGCGACATTGAGACGCTGAACCGCCAGGCGCAGGAAGGCGAGGGCGTTTACGACGTAACCGCGATTTCCTTCCACGCCTTTCCCTACATTCAGGAAAAATACGCCTTGATGTCGTGCGGTGGCAGCGTGGGAGACGGTTACGGTCCCATGCTGGTTTCCCCCCGGCCGTTTACGCCGGACGAAATCAAGCAGAAGAAGATCGCAGTGCCAGGCAAGCTCACGACCGCCTATCTGGCGCTCGAACTGTTCGCGCCCGGCATTGAAGTGGAAGTCGTGCGCTTCGATCAGATCATTCCGCAGATTCTGGAGGGGAAGTACGAGGCCGGCCTCATCATCCACGAAGGCCAGCTTACTTACGACAAGTTGGGACTGCACCGCGTCGTCGATCTCGGCAGATGGTGGCAGAAAGTCACGGGACTGCCACTGCCGCTCGGCGGAAACGCCATCCGGCGCTCGCTCGGCAAGGAAACCATGGCCAGTGTCACCCAGGCGCTGCGCGAGAGTATCCAGTACGCCATCGATCATCGCGAAGAAGCGCTGGCTTACGCCATGCAGTTTGCTCGCGATCTCGACACCCAACTTGCCGATAAATTCGTCGGCATGTACGTCAACGAGCGCACGCTCGACTACGGCGACGACGGTCGCGAAGCCGTGCGGCGGTTGCTGGATATGGGACACAAGGCGGGGATTATTCTGCAGAAACCGAAACTGGAGTGGGTGTAGAGGGGCTTAGAGCTACGCGCCGCGAGCTCGAGCGCTGTCAGTTCCACCTGAATTCTTGATTGTCATTCCGAGCGATGCGAGAGATCAGAAGTATGAGACGCGTTGTCGCCATTGCTGCGGGACCTTTTCTAATCAGTAGCGCCCTGAGCGCTTGGCTCGTCTGGTCGTGGCGAAGTTCCGTCTCTGGTTACGTGGCAGTGTACGCCAATCTCGCCGCGCTGTTGTTTGCAGGCATGGTTGGCTTTGCAGGTTTGGGGCTAATGGTTTTGAAGAAGACGCGAAGCCTTGGCGTCGCCATGCTTGTCTCAGCGATTTGGCTGTAGGTATCGTTCTTAGCCGGTGTTAATGCACTTTACCGATGGGATCTAGTCTCCTGGAAGAATGAACGCATGGTGGACATACTGCCCGGTACGGGCAAAGGGTTTTACATCTACTTCAAGCCCGGTACTTCCGAGGCTGAAATCCGCGAGTTTTCGGACCGGGTAATTTTTCCCCCAGCGTCATCACTAGGAAAGGACCTGAAAGCCGGCATCACGAGCTTTGTTCGAGTTGCGCCATCTGGAAGTCAAGAAACTATCGCAATCGGATTGCGACCGGACCTCACGCCTGTGCAACGGCAGGAGATTCGCTCCCGCATTGAAAAAGAGTCAATAGTGCAACAAGTCGCAGATTTTCGCCTGAACGGGCGATAAGAAATATGGACGCGACCTTCGCTCGTCTCCTGAAGTTCGTAGCTCGCAGCCCCCTACCTCACCCTCTCCTCAAACGAAAACACCGGATCGATATCCACCGGGACATTTGAGACCGCCTTCAGCGATGTCTTCAATTCATCCGGCATCGTGCCGTACTTCTTGAACCAATTCTCCGCGCGCACGCGGCCCCCGGTTGCTTCGATCTCCAGCAGTTCCTTGGTTAAATCCGCCACTACGCCTGGCATCTTCGCGTAGTCAATCGCGTACCTGCCCCTGGCGTTGCGGACGATCGCGCCGCGCTCGGAGAAATAATTGAACTCCATCATTTCGGCTTGGCCGTGCGCCTCCGCCGTTCCAAAGCGCACCGCGCGAAACAGGTCGCCCACATACGACGTGTAATACTCTTGCAACTTGGCTTTCGGAAGCGCGTCGTGATCCACCATCCATTTCAAGGCGAACATCCCGGCCGCATCGGCCTTAGCTTCCTCCAGGCTAGCGTAGCCCGGACCGATCGCTTCCCGTATGCTGACCTTGCCCGCCGAGGTGCGCGCAAACGACGGACCCAGCCCGTGACAGATCTCGTGCATGATCGTGCCTAACAGGTACGCTTCGCCTGAAACTTTCGACGCCTGCTTCGGATCCATCAACTTGCGTGCCACTGGCAAAATAATGTAGGTCACGCGCACGTCCATGAAATTCTTGAAGAAAAGTTTCTTGCTGCCCTTTTGTTCGTGCACCCGCGGATCGTTGGGCAGATTGTCAGCCACGGCCTGGTACCCGTGAACCATGTCTCCCGCACGAAATGGATTGTCCATCACTTCCATGGGCGTCTCCAGGCCATGTTTTGACGGCCGATCCTCTTCCGCCAGAGGGAGCGCATCCTGAATTTCCGGCACATATTTCTGGAACAGTTCCAGCTTCTCGCTCTGCCGCTGGTTGCGCACCAGCACGGCCGCGCCGTAGGAACCTTTCACACCCAGCAACCCGTCCAGGTAGGTCTCATAGGGCGCAAATATGATGTCGAATTTCGGGTTCTTCAACTCCAGCCATGCCAGGTCGCTGGGGAAGTAATCGTCGCTGAGCAAGGCATCGGCTCGCAGTTCAAGAAACTTCGCGAACGTGGCATCATCGCTGAGCTTGGCCGCTGCCCGCAGAGCGTTGGCCGCTGGCTCCAGAAAAGCGCGAAAGGCAATGTGGTAAGGAACAGCCTCAAGTTTTCCCTGATTCCAGCGCACGATCGTGAACTGATCGTAAATCGCCGCTTTCTGCTCCGGATGCTCCTTGACGTACTGCTCCACCTGGTCGCGCGTCAGATTCGCGGGATAGAACCCTGCGCCCAGCGGCATGGGGTCGGTTCCGACAAATGGCTGATTCTGATTCAGAAGATCGAAGCGCGAAGCGTTGATCCGGAGGTAAGTTCGCAGCTCGATATTGCGCCGGTTCCGGCTTGAAGCCAGCGACTGGTACAGCGTCAGAGCTTCAGGATCGCTCTGCCGCCAGTAGATGCTTTCCAGGTAGCCGCACGCCTCCACCAGTTTACGAACCAGTTGCTGGTCGCGAGCAGTCAGGCCGGCTGTCGAGAAGGGCATTCGAACGTGCTGGAATCTCGCCAGACGCTGCCCCAGGTCAGCCGCGACTTTCAAGTTCGCGGGCGCGCCAGCCTTCGCCGCCGAACCCGTCATCCCCTTTTTCTTTGTTTGCGCCGCGCTGAAAACTGTTAGCAGGAAAATGAGAAATAAAACAGGCCCATGGTGCTTCCAACAAGCTTTCTTCATACGGGCATAAGTCTATCAAAGCCGCGAACTTGCCGGAGCCATTATCATGAGTACATGCGTGGGGAGAATGGCGCCCAGACTTTGCTCATCGATGCCGATGACACGCTCTGGGAAAACAATATTTATTTTGAACGGGCGATCGCGAAGTTCATTTCGTTCCTCGACCATCGCGAGCATTCGCCAGAAATGGTCCGACTGGTGCTGAACGACGTGGAGCGAGACTCCATCGTCAAGCACGGCTACGGCCTGCACAGCTTCGCCCATTCGCTGGTGGAAACCTTTGAGAAGCTTTCCGTCGATCCGGTCACGCCCGAGTTGCATGAATGCATTCGCAGCTTTGCCCACCAGATTGCCGATCATCCCATCGAAGTGATCTCCGGTGTGCCCGAGACCTTGCAGTATCTGAGTGAGCGCCACCACCTCATCATGATGACCAAGGGCAACCCCGCCGAGCAGTCCGGCAAAGTCGAGCGTTCAGGATTGAAAGAATATTTTTCCGCCATCGAGATCGTCGCCGAGAAGGACGAATCGACCTACCGCTCCGCCATCGCGAAGTATGCTTTGGCGAGGGACGCCACCTGGATGGTCGGCAACAGCCCTAAATCCGATATCAACCCCGCTCTCGCTGCCGGGCTGCACGCCGTCTTCATACCTCATGACAACACCTGGATTCTCGAGCACGAGGAAGTTGCCAGCGCTCCAGGATCGCAGCGACTGCTGGTGGTGGATCGTTTCGCCGACTTGAGGAAGCACTTCTAGCCTGCGCGGTTACCCAAAATTGTAATAGCTTGAACTCGACCTTGCGGGCAGCGTTGGCAAGGCTCCACGTATCGGGCACAGCCTGGCATCCAATTGGGGGGGGATTTTGAGCGTAATTGATTTTACGCCAACGTCGAAAGTTGCCCAGTTTCCGAGTCGCCGACTACACCTCCGCGTCAGCAACGAATCAGCGAGTATCGTCGCCAGTTTTGGCACTCTACTCCGATTTTGGCGGTTCAGGCCTCCAGTTTGCGATCACAAACAGAGGCGCGGTAGCTGGGCTAACAGGTTCATTCACCAGGAAGCGCTTGCCATCCACCACATCGTATTCCGCTCCCTCCTTAAGCTGGAACAAGGTGACGGGTTTACCGAAGCGTTGCCGTTTGATGTCCACCACTGTAACGGCAACGATGTGCCAGTCGTTTGTTCGGTAAAAAAGTTCCTTGCCGTCGCGGCTCCATCGCGGATCGTGACCGCCGCCGAAAGAAACTTGTGTGCCGCCCGCGGCACCCGGGACGAAGGGCCTCACGACAATTTCGACTGAGCCGGATTCGTTCGACGGCACCGCTACCCAGCCGCCGTCCGGCGACAACCGAGGCAGCTCGCCGTCCGGAGCGGGACCGATCAAAAAGGGTTTCCCGTCGATAAGAGACTGCCCATAGTTGGCCGGTTCTTCGCCGGTATCCGTTTCGTGCTGATACAAGATCGAATTACCATCTGGCGACACATCGCTGATGATTTTCGAGCCTTCCAAACCCGTCTGGATCATTTTCCCGCTATCGCTGCTGGCTGCAGTCTTGATGAACATTTCCACTTTAGTGCCTAGAAGCACCGAGTACACGATTCGTTCGCCGCGCGCCGTCCATATTGCCCACCCTGCCCCAGGACGATCTTGAAAGCTCTCCCGCCTTCTCGTGCCGTGTTCCAAATCAAGCGCCCAAATGTCACCGGCGTGTGTTCTGGGATTGAATAAGAAGACGAGAGCATGGGTTTCCTGAGCATCAAGGCGAGGCGTGACTGCGTACTCCGGCTCCCCAAGTGTCTTCAGCACCTGTCCCAGCCGGTCGTACCAGCGCAACAACATCGGCGACGCGGCTTGTTCTTGAGCGGTAATGGTGCCATTCCTGGATGCATCAAAGGCTGCCCACCCGAACGCTGCGTAAAAATTCAATTGATTGGGATAGGCCAGGAACGGTTCGCCGCTGGTAGTCTCTGATCTCGCATCAAATTTCTGCGCCATCAGGTACCCATCCCGGCTGAAAAGAATGTAACCACTGTTGACATACTTTGGATAGCTGCCGTTTCGGATCAGCACTCGTGTCTTCGAGTCAGCCAATGAACCCAGCAGCACCTCGTGATGTTTGTCTTTGCGGATGGCAGCAAAAAGGAAGTGATCACCGTCCGGAAGAAAATGAGGGTACCCGTACTTGACATCGGATCCTGGAACGTCGGAGGGCGACTTGTCACGAAGAGCACAATAATCGTCTGCTGATACGCTGGTGATCTTGGTTGGCGGTGCTGTCCCTGCGAGGATTGTACCGTCCCGGTTGATCGTGCTCGGAGAACCATTAAAACGTTCGCATAGCACCTCGTTCGCGCCGCCTGTCGCTGAAAGCCGCACCAGCTTTCCGTCCACCGCTGCAATTAAGGTTTTCCCATCCGGTGCCCACACGATCGAGTAATCCGTCACGCCCTCGCTCCCCTCCATTCGTCGCGGTGAGAGTGAGTTGAGTGCGCGCACCCACAATGACTGTTTCCCCTTGCCATCGGCGGCAATGTAGGCGACTTGGGAGCCGTCTGGCGAGAGTGCCGATATTCCATCTGGATTCGGCTTGTATCCCGGCGGAGGCTCCACCGTAAACACGATCTTCTGCTGGGGCTGTGCAGAGGATTGAACGTAGCGCAGTACGAACATTCCCGCTGCGATCAGGAACAAAAACGTTGCACTCGCCCACGCTATCCGCTCGCGAGTAATCCGGCGCTGGCCTTTGATGGGTGGGAGTCCCGCCTGCGAGCCTGCATCCCTGATCCACTCCAGTTGCAGACGAACATCATGGGCAGTCTGCCAACGCTCATCCGGATCTTTGGCCAGACAGGTTTGCACCACGCGGTCCAGCGCGGGCGGTGACAGGGGCTGGAGCGAACTGATCGACGCCGGCTCAGAACCCATGATTGCGGCGATGATACTTGCCCGCGACGAGCCGCTGAAGGCGCTGCGCCCGGTGCTCATTTCATACAGCAGAGCGCCCAAGGCAAAAATGTCGGTCCGGCCGTCGGTGTCCTTGCCTTCCAGTTGCTCCGGGGCCATGTAGCGAAAGGTGCCGACGATGACCCCTTCCTCTGTCAGTGATTTCGATAACGTGGGCGCGTCCACGGCCGCAGGCGAGGCCAATGCGGCGCTGGGTTTCGCAAGTCCAAAGTCCAGCAGCTTGGCGCCAGTCTTGGTCAGCATTACGTTAGCCGGCTTGAGGTCGCGATGAACAATGCCATGGCGATGAGCGGTTTCGAGCGCGGAAGCAATATCGGCGCCAACTTTCAATACTTCTGAAATTGGCAGTGGACCTTTCGCGAGGCGGTCCGCGAGGGTTCTCCCTTCGAGGTATTCGAGTACGACATAGTGGATACCATCCTGGTCGCCGATGTCGAAGAGGGAGCAGATGTTTGGATGTGATAGGCCGGATATGGCGCGGGCCTCGCGCTCGAACCGGGCGCGGCGGCCCGGATCAGACGACAAATGCTCAGGCAGAATCTTAATCGCTACCGTGCGGTCCAGGCGTGTGTCGCGTGCGCGGTATACCTCGCCCATGCCCCCAGCGCCCAACTCTCCCAGGACCTCGTAGGGGCCGAGCTTTGTTCCTGCGGTCAGGGCCATAGGTGCTCAGGATTATAAGCCCGCGCAACGTCCCCACAACGACGCCCACAAAGGCCCTCTAGAACTTCTGCCGTGCGACCACGACGCACAGTTGACGAAACCAGGCGTTAGCACAAGTTTGCGCCGTTTGTTCGCCCGTCAGCCATTACGCTCAAAGACCCTGCTACGGTCTGACGGTAGCGACCCCATCCGACAGCGTGGTTTGCAAGGTCAAGTCTTGGCTATCAGACCCCAATAGACACAGGCCGGGAGCCCGGAATTTCTTCCGGTCCCGGCCCGCGCTTCTATCAACTTGGAACCCGGCTCAGTTGGTCGGAGCGGGTGTGGCTTCGGCGGTAGTGGCTGTCTTTGTGGGCGCTGCAGCGGTTGTGGGCGCAGGCGCGTTCGCTGTGCCGTAGCGCGAAAGCCGCGGGTAGAACGGCGTTACTTCGAACGGCATTTTGTCGCGCGCTGAAGTGATGGCGACCGGCTGCGCTTTCACGATCTCCACTTTGTCATCCCATGGGTTTAACTTGACCCGGCCGCCGAGAGGCAACGCGGCGATCTGGTCCAACTTGTTCCAATCGAGCGCCGGAGCCGACTGGCCCAACTGCGCCATGCGGGTTACGGTGCCGTTCTCGGCGATGTTGTTGCCGAGGTGGGCTTGCAGCAAAGCGCTCAATTGGGGAGCGCGCGCCTGCAGAGCCTTGATGAACAGTCCGGCAGTTTCCAGTTTCTGCGCGTAGGGCGAGCCTTTCAGCATTTCAATGGCTTTCTTGTCGGCCGCCGCTTCCTCTTCGGGGATGTGTTTGAATCCGAGGTTCTGGTAGGTCCCCTCGTCCGAGAACAGCATACGGTCGTTGAACGCATACTGGCTGCCCAGGTTGTGTCCCAGAACAATGTGCGCCAGTTCGTGCGCCAGCACCATGGCCAGGCTGGCCTCGTCGGGAAGCACGTCGATCAACCCGCGGCTCACCACAATCGTATTGCCGACGCTGAAAGTTTCGAGCGGGGATGTGGTCAGCACGCGTGTCCGGACGGGACGTGGCAATTCGATGTTGTTGGTGATCTCCAGGTTGTTGACCACGGTTTGCAGAATCTTGTCGACGTCGCCTTCCGGCGCCAACAACCCGGCGCGTTCCAGCCGTTCGAGCACGTTATCTTCCGCCTGCTGCTGCCATTCCCGCTCTGCCGCCAGCGGCGAGGCATCCTGCGCGGTGGGCGTGTCATCCTTTACGCTGTCCACCCGGATGTTGGTAAGTTCATCGTTCACGGTTGACGTCTTCAGGTTGTATCCCCACATGCGAGTCTGCGCTTTGAACGCGATCTTGTTTTTGGCTCCCGCCGTGAAGTCGCCTTCCTCGCTGTAGATGTATGCCGGTACCCAATAGCCCGGGACCAGATTCAACCGCCAGCTATCCATGTGGAAGTAGTAATTGTTGCGCGAAGGACGCGCATAAGTGCCGTTCAGCCGCACGATGCTGAAGTCCTGGTCTTCCACCCAAATGCGGCCGAGAAAACGCCCGCGGCCAGCGTCTTTCTTTGGTGTCAGATCGAACACCAGGCAGCGCACGTCGCCCAGGAACTCGCGCCGCGCGTAGTGAAAATCGTAGTGCTGCCGGTCAAAGTCGTTGCGGTCGGCGAAGATCATCCAGGAAAAGCCCAGCGGCTGGTACTGGAACTTGAACTTCTTCGTGATTCCGCCCAGGAGATGCTTCTCCATGCCCTCGTCTTTACCTTTATCGGAAAGGTAGTCGCTGCGGTCGATGGAGTCGCTCAAGTCCATGCGTCCCAGGAAGTAATGGTCGTCCTGCGGAATCGGCCCGAGTTGCGGATCCTGCGTCAGGTTCTGGAGATAAGTCTCCACAATGGGAGTGCGCGGCGACAGAAACTTGATCAGGTCTTTCTCCCGCAGGACGACGCGGTCGACTACCTGGTCCATCGTGGTCGGGGGCGCCAGATTGGCCGGAGCCGGAGCGGACTGCGCTGGTCCCGGTTGGGTTGTCGAAACCGGCTGTTGGTTCTGCGGCGCGGACGCCGGCTGCTGGGCCACTGCCATGGTCGTTACCACCAGCAGCGCCAATACCATCCACTTCATGTTTCGCATAACTCTCATCTCCAAAGTGCTCAGTACGCCAGTTGAAATACCACGTGCACAATTGCTGTCGAATCCATGGCCTGTCCGTTTTGCATGGCCGGCTTGAAACGCATCTTGTTAGCGGCGGCAATGGCCGCTTCATCGAGTCCATGGCCAAGACCGCGGATCACGCGATTCACGTGTAACTGCCCGCTCGCCAGGAACTGCACTTCGAGCAGAACTTCGCCTTCCAGTTTCAGACTTCTTGCTTCATCCGTATAAACCGGATTTGGTTTGTACGTGATTTCGACCGAGGTCGCCGGTGGACCGCTGTCTACGCGCTGAATGTGTGGCGTGTTCTGCGCGATCTCCTGCGCGCCAAAGCCTGAGGTCTGCACATTGCCGCGGCCGCTTCTGCGACCATCACCTTGTCCCGGGGTGGCCACGCCATTACCAAAATCGGCGCTGGCGACCGTTCCTTTAATGCCTTTTGCGCCCCCCGACCCGTTGCCTTGTCCTTGTCCTACGGGCATGTCGAACCCACCCGCCACGGCTGCGATCAGCTTGCCGTTCGGTTTGCTGTTGGCACTCGGTTTCAGCCCATTCGGATCGCCGAACCCGCCCGTCTGTACTTTTTCGATCGGAGCGTTCACGGTCGGCACCTGCGAACTTCCCTGGAAATCCCCGGTATGAATCAGCACCGGACGCGCTCCGCTGGTCTGCTTTAGCACCGCTGGCGCGAAGTTATTCAGCGCCACCTTGGGCGGCTCGATCTCCTGCGGTTGCGGCTTGGGCGTGCGGAGTTCCTTGGGCACGATCAGTCTGGGAGACTGGAACACTGGTTCCGGCGGCAGCAATTTCGCATGCACTGGCAGAGGCTTCGGCGGAGGCGGTGGCTCCGGCCGCAGAGCGGGCATGGGGACCAGTTCCGTGACGTGATAATTCACCATCGGAATCAGCGTATCGGACGTCATGATCCCGACGACAATCAGAAGCAGGATCAGGGCGACGAGCATTCCGTAGCTGGCTGCAAAGGTCCGCCAGTTCCACTTTCTTTCAGGCAGCAGGCCGAGTTTGAAACTGCGGTCGTACGTAGGCATCCAATGACTCCAAAAGTTGGGTCCGAAGCTGGGGAGAGCGCTCGGACGTTGGAGTCTTCACATTAGGGGAGATTGGACAGGGGGTAAACGTGTCCCTTGCGCGTGTCCTTTGGTAACACCCTAGATATTCGCCGAATTTCTGTGCGATTACTTTGGGTCCCTTACTTCAGTGCTGCCCGCCGTCGCGCGAAGAAATAAAACACCGGAACGCCCGCCAGTATGACCAGGCATCCGCTGGCCGAACTCTTCAGATTGTCGGTAAACGTGTAGTAGAGAAGGGCCGCCGACGCCAGCACAAACAACGCCGGAACCACCGGATATCCCCAGACGCGATAGGGGCGGTCGGCGTCCGGCTCCCGCCGGCGGAAAATGAACACGGTGCTGCCGGTGATCATGTAAAAGAGCCACTCGGCGAAAATCGCCAGCGAGAAGAATTGCCGGAAATTGCCCCCGAGCAGCAGCAGGAGGATCGCCAGCCCGCACTGCATCACAATCGCCACCGACGGGGTGTGAAAGCGCGGATGAACCTCCGCAATCGCCTTGAAAAAATTGCCATCGCGCGCCATGGCAAACGGCACACGGGCTCCGCTCATGATGGTGCCATTCAAAGTCACCAGCATCGAAATTGCCACGCCGATGGCCACCAGCCCAGCGCCTGCGCTGCCCAGCACCAGCGCCACCGCCGCCGATGCCGGACGCTCCGTGCCCGCCACCGTCGCCGCCGGCAGCACATACTGCACTGCCGCATTCACCAGTATGTAGAGCGCGCTCACCGTCGCCACGCCCCAAATCAGCGAGAGCGGAACATTGCGCTGCGGATTCCGTATCTCGCCCGCCACCATGTTCAGATTGTTCCAGCCGTCGTAAGCCCACAGCGCCGCCACCAGGGCCGCGAAAAATCCAACCACGCCGCCTTTCGCCCCCGTGAACTCGGTCGCGAAATTTGCCCAAGTTCCTCCATGGTACGAAAAGCCCACGGCGACAATTCCAAAGATGATCGCGACCTTCAATAGCGTGAACAGAAGCTGGAATTCTCCCGCCCGGCGAACTCCGATGTAGTTCAGCGCCGAGATCAGCACGGTCGCCCCAATCGCCACCAGTTGCCCGTAAGTAAGCGCGAAGGTATGCGAATGCCAGGTGTGTGAGAAAAAAGCGCGAGAGAAGCAAGCGAAAACCGGAAAAGTCTCCAGGATTCGCACCAGCCCCGTAGTGATGGTCGCGATCGAAGCAGGCTTAGAGATTAGAAACGTTGTCCACGAGTAGAGGAACCCCGCCAGCGGCCCGTAGGCGTCGCGCACATACACATACTCGCCGCCCGCCTGCGGCTTCATGGCGCCCAGTTCGGCGTAAGTAAGCGCTCCGAAAAAAGAGAGCAGCCCTCCGACCAGCCACGCAAGATACACCAGCCGAGCCGACCCCACCGCTTGCATCATCTCGGTGGGGACGAGAAAGATTCCGCTGCCGATGATGGTGCCAACGACAACGGCGCCGGCATGCGACAACTTGAGGTCGCGCGCCAGTTCGGGGCGCTGTTCACGTTCACTCGTCATATGATGCTGCAACCAAGAGATTCTAACCGCAAAGGTCGCTATGGACTCGCAAAGGACGCCAAGCAAAACTGAGCCCTTTGTGGGCTTTGCGAGTCCATTGCGATCTTTGCGGTTAAGAGAGGCTTTTCACTCCTCCCGATAGTTGTTGACCATGCGCTTGATGCCGTCTTTGAGGAGGGCGACATGGAAGTTGATGAGCAACCCGATCGGAATATTCAAGAGTCGTAAGTATGAGAGAAGCTGGGCTTCATCCACAGGATGCAACGCTTCTTTACACTTGAGTTCCAATACAAGCTTACCCTCAACGACCAGATCTGCCCGAAAGCCGCAGTCGAGCTTAACGGCTTCATATATCAGGGGCACAGCCTTCTGCCTTTCGACCCGAAAACCAGACTTTTCCAGTTCGTAGGCCAAGCATGCTTCGTACGCTGATTCCAGGAGGCCGGGACCAAGCTTACGATGAAGCGTAAGGGCAGCGCCAATCACTTCACGACTGATGTCGATTGCCATGACCGTCCCCATTCTCCTTCAAAACGCTTGCAGCGTATCCCACGGCGAACGTCACGCACGTTCCGATTGCTACCCACCAGGTGAACGCTACCTGCGACCATCCCCACAAATACAGTTCCACCGCGAATCCGCACAGCATGCCCACTATTGCCCCGCGCTGAGAGGCGCGCTTGGTCAGCACTCCCAGTAAGAAGACTCCGAGCAGCGCCCCATAAGCAACCGATGCGATTTGGAGACCGACTTCCACCACGCGCCCCACCCGATGCAGCGCCAGCACAGCCAGCGCGAAGAGCACCAGCGCCCAGCCGAGGGTCGCCAGCCGCGCCAATCGCAGTCGCGCCGGTTCGCTGACCGCCGGCCGAAACCGAACATAGAAATCCATAATCGAACTCGAGGACAGCGAGTTCAGGGCCGCACTCAAATTCGACATCGCCGCCGCCAGAATGGCCGCGATCAACAACCCTGAAATCCCGTGCGGCATCCGGCTCACGATGAACGTCGGGTAGATTCTGTCCGCCCGCCCAAAGACCGACGACGGAACCCGGTAATAGGCAAACAACATCACGCCGACAAGAAGAAACAACGCAAACTGAAAAAAGACCGCCACTCCACTCGAAAGCAATGCCAGTACCGACTGCCGTTGATTCCGCGCCGCCAGCAAGCGCTGCACGATAAGCTGGTCGGTGCCATGGCTGGCCGTCGTCAAGAAGGCGCCGCCGATGATCCCTGCCCACAGCGTGTAAGGTGTCGCAAAATTCAGATGCGGCCATGGTGTGGATGTCGCGGAATCGAAGAAATGAAGGTCGAACACCTGGAATTTGTGCAACCCCGCCGCAATCGCTTGCACCGATCCCCATCCGCCGGGCACGAGGTGCAGAATCGTAACCAGCCCTACCAGCGTCCCGCCGACATAAATAAAGGTCTGCACCACATCGGTCCATATCACCGCCGCCAGACCGCCCTCAAAGGTATAGATCAAAGTCAGCAGGGTGATGATCGCGATCGAAGAAACTTCGCCCGTGCCGAGCGCAATGGATACCACAATCGATACGGCATAGACTCGAACGCCTTCCGCTGCCGCCCTGGTCAGCAGAAACAGGCCCGCCGTGACCGTGCGCAGCTCCGGGCCAAAACGCCGTTCAATCAGCTGATAGGCGGTAAAGAGTTCACCGCGAAAATACTGCGGCAGGAGCACGAAACTGATGATGACGCGGCCGATGACATATCCCATTACCACTTGCAGAAAGGTAAGGTTCGAATCGTAGGCGAGGCCGGGAATGCTGATGATGGTGAGCGTGCTGGTCTCCGCCGCCACAATCGACAACGAAATTGCCCACCAGGGAATGTTGCGGTCAGCGAGAAAGTAGTCTCGCATCGTCCGCTGCCGCTTGCGAAACCGCAGGCCGAAGAGCGTGATTCCCGCCAGGTACGCCGCAATGATCAGCAGGTCGATCCGATTTAGTCCCAAACGATCCTTCCGGTACCAGGCGCTGCCGAGCTTCGCTCGGCTGGACAGCCGGGGGCGGCTGTCGCTACGTGGAACGGGCCGCTCCCCGCGTCTCGCCGCATTGTACAGGCAGGTTCGTGTCCCGAAAACGCCGCAGAACTAATTTAGGACAAACCTGTGTTAGAACTAACGCGATGACCTACTACCTCGGAATCGACGGCGGCGGCACGAAAACCCGCTGCCTTCTCGGCGACGAAACGAGGCCCCTGGCTATGGCAACGACGGGCGGCAGCAACATAGTTCGCCTGGGCGAGACGCAGGCAAGAGAAGCTCTGCTCACCAGCATCCACCAGGTGTGCTCGACTGTTGGGATTTTTCCCGATCAGATCAGCGCCATTTGTATCGGCGTTGCCGGCGCTTCCATACCGGAAGTCGCCGCGAAGATTCGCGGCATTCTCACCGAACTGATGCCACAAGTCAGTCTCACCAACATCGAAGTTGCCGGCGACAACGTAATCGCGCTCGAAGCCGCTTTTGCGGCGGGCCCCGGCGTGATCGCGATTGCCGGCACCGGTTCCCTGGTTTACGGGCGCAATGCCGCCGGCCACACCGCGCGTGCCGGAGGATGGGGGTTCGCCATCTCGGATGAAGGCTCCGGCCACTGGATCGGCCGCCACGCCATCTCCGCTATTCTCCATGCGCGCGATGAGGGCCTCGAAACCGCGCTCGCCGCCATGGTCCTCCAGGGCTGGAAACTCGCCACGATCGACGACCTGGTGCAGCACGCCAACTCAACTCCGCCGCCCGACTTCCCGCGCCTGTTTCCCGTCGTTCTGCGCGCGGCCGAGGAGGGCGATGCCATTGCCCGCGAGCTTCTGGCCGACGCCGGAGCCAAACTGGCTAACCTCGCGACCGCCGTTGTCCGCCGCCTTACGCCCCATGCTTCGAGAGAAATCGGTCCGATGGACCTGCTCCCTGTAGCCATGACGGGCAGTGTCTTTCGTCAGTCTGCCGATGTGCGCCAGGTTTTCTACAATACCTTGCAGACAAACTTTCCCGGCATCGACGTCCACCAAGAGCTGGCCGATCCGGTCGAAGGCGCGTTGGCTAGAGCAAAACGAAGGTAGAGACGCGGGTGGCCCCGTCTCACGCGGTTGACCGAAATGTCCGAAGACAAAATTCTCGAAGGCGAAGATGCTCCGCCCGCAACGGCAACGGCGAGCCCAACTGCGCCTGTGTCCGACGATCTGCTGCGCACCGCCTCCGACCCAGCTCTCACCGAGGACTTAGCCTTAGCCCTCCTCAAGCACGCCGACTTGCCCGCCGATGTCCTCGAGCAACTCGCCAAGAACGCCAGCGCTCTCAAGAGCCGCAAGGTGAAGATCGCACTGGCCAGTCATCCACACACGCCGCGCCATGTGTCGGTGCCGCTGGCGCGCCAGTTCTACACTTTCGATCTGATGAAAGTTGCGCTCTCGCCCACTGTCCCCGCTGACGTGAAAGTTGCTGTCGACGACGTTCTTATCTCGCGCCTCAAGACTGTCACTACCGGAGAACGTCTAACGCTAGCTCGCCGGGCCTCGGGCAGAGTGGCGGCTGCGCTCCTGCTGGATGTAGAAATCACTTCTGACAAAATCATCGACGCCAAGGCCGTGGCTCGCGAGACCAGAGTCATGCAGGCCGCGCTCGAGAATCCGCGCCTTACCGAACCCCTTGTCATCAACTCCGTGCTCCGCCCCGCTGCCAGCGCGGCTCTGGTGCATGCGGTCGCGCGGCACGCGAAGTGGTCCCTGCGCAGAGAAATCCGTGCCGCCCTGCTGCGAACCGAGCATCTCTCGCTGGCCCGCGCCCTGGAATTCAGCCAGGAAATTCCCGCCCCACTGCTGCCTGAACTACTTGCCAGTTCGCGTCTCCCCGCCAAAATCAAAGAACAACTCCTCCGCGAAGGTGAGACAAGTTCTCTTCCATCAGGGCGCTGAAGAGCAACTCCGGTGATTCCCGCTCCGCGTCCGTCTACTCCGAATTCTGCGCATGATAACTTTATCGCCTGACGTACCTCAGAAACCCGCCGCCGCTGCGGCCCGAGAATCTTCAATGAATAGAATCGCCATAACACTTCTGCTTCTCTTCGCTGCCGTTTCTTTTGCCTCGAAACAGAAATCCCCCACAGGTCCCGAACTCCTCATCCAACTTGAAGCCGAATTCGTTGCGGATGTCGCGCAGCACGGCCACGCTGCCTTTGTCACCCACTTCGCTGAAGATGGAGTAGAAGTCGTGGATGGCGGCGGCTTCGACACCAAGGACACCATCCGCAAGCAACCTCCCTGGCCCGAAGGCACGTCCCTTACCTGGACGCCGGTCAAGGCCGAAATGGCGGCTTCCGGCGATCTCGGCTACACCTACGGCAATTACGTCTACACCGCCAAGAATAAAGAGGGCAAGCTGGTCGCCAATTACGGCAAGTACACTTCGATCTGGAAGAAGCAGAAGGACGGCCAGTGGAAGGTGGTTGTCGATATGGGGAACTCGAGTCCGGAGCCGAAGGCAAAGTAGAGACGGGGCTCGGCCCGCTGCGTGTTGCGGCCCAATGCTGCGTTCGGTCTGAGACGCGGCAAGCCGCGTCTCTACTGGAGATCAGACGCTCTTTGCGCGAATCGTTGCTATCAGCTTCACCGTGGTCGAGACGTCGATGCCGAAACGTTCTCCACCGCGCACAATCGGACCGCCAATATCATCGAGCTCAAGCTGCCGTCCGGCGGCAAGGTCTTTCTGCATGGAGCTGCGCATAGCCGGCGGCGCGCTGTCAAAACCCGTTCGGACTCGCTGCGCGTCCAGTTCCGCGCCGCTGGCGTTAGCCACGGCGCAGGTCTCGGCGATCGCGGAATGTAATTTCTGTTTCCAATCAGGGTTCGCCAGAATCTCGCCAAGATTCATCCCCGAGGCCGAAGTGGTCAGCGCAAACGGCGCGAGAAAGCTAAGCTTCCCCCACAGCAGAGTCTGCTCGTTCGGAATGAACTGGCAGGTGAATCCGAGCTTGCCCATCTGCCCAATGATGGTGCCCAAGAGGGGCTCTCCGCTGGAGGCGAGGTTGAGGAGAACGAACGGAGAGCGCTGGATAAATCGTCCCGGAGCAGTCCGCTCCGCTTCCACTGCGATCGTGGCCGGAACCACGCGGTCACGCCCAAATCGCGCTCGGAGCACCGCGACGTGGTCTACTCCGTTCAGCAAGGGAAGCAGCCACCCCGGCGCCAGTTGTACCGCTTCCAGCGCAGCTTGCAGTTGATAAGTCTTGGTTGCGATCCAGAGCACGTCAACCGGCGTTGTGAGAGAGGCAACAGCTTTCGCAGGCGCCGTAAGTGAACCCGAAGGACGCTCGAGCACGAGGCTCTGAGGATAGCCCGGCAACTTCTCCGGTCGGACTATTACTTTGACGTCTTCGCCGAGCGATGACAGCACGGCGCCGACCAACCCGCCGATTGCTCCTGCTCCCAAAATTGCATGTTTCATGGTTCCGCTCCCCGGGAAAACTATACGACACGTGAGGCCGATCCGCCTTTACGCTGCGCTGGAAAATCTGTCACACTGACGACAGGCCACTTGTCCATGGGCAAAATCCACGTTCTTCCCGAGAGAGTTGCCAACCAGATCGCCGCCGGCGAAGTGGTCGAGCGTCCTGCGTCGGTGGTGAAGGAGTTGCTGGAGAATGCACTGGACGCTGGTTCCACGCGCATTCGCATTCAGGTCGAGGCGGGCGGGAAGAAGCTGATCCAGATCACCGACAACGGGTGCGGCATGGTCCGCGACGATGCCATGCTCGCCTTCGAACGCCACGCCACCTCGAAGATCAAAGACACCGACGACCTGCTCAGCATCTCGACGCTCGGATTTCGCGGCGAGGCGCTGCCTTCGATTGCTTCGGTTGCCCGGCTGCATCTGGAAACCCGCGCCGAAGAAGAAACGGCCGGGACGGTCATCGAAATTAATGGCGGCAAGATCATCCGCGTGGAAGAGGCGGGCTTGCCGCTGGGAACTTCGATTACGATTCGCGATCTTTTCTTCAATACTCCGGCGCGAAAGAAATTCCTGCGATCGGAATCGACCGAACTCTCTCATATCGCTTCGCTGGTAACCCACTACGCGCTGGCGCATCCCGAGAAGCATTTCGAGTTGCACTCGGCGACGAATGCCTTGTTGGTGGCTCCGCCCGTGGCCGGGCATCGCGAGCGCGTTTACCAGGTGTTTGGACGCGAGACGCTTGACCAGTTGATTCCACTGGCGGCGGTGCAGCCACTGGAGCGTATCGGGTTGCCGCAGCCTCCGCCCTGGCGACGGGCTGCGGAAACTGCTGCGCGCGAGTCTGCTGGCAGCGGCGCGGGTCATCCTGCAGATGGTTCGGATGATGGCGACACGCGGGCGGGGGCGCCCGCGCCACACGACTTTGGGGGGGTGCGGCTGCACGGGTTTGTTTCCAAGCCAGAAATTCAGAAGCTCAATCGCAATTCGATTTTTATCTTCGTGAATGGACGGCTGATTCGCGACCGCCTTATTCAGCATGGGATCACCGAGGCCTATCGCAACATTTTGCCGCCTACGGTATTTCCGGTCGTGCTGCTTTTTATCGAGATGCCAACGGCTGAAGTCGATGTCAACGTGCACCCGTCGAAGACCGAAGTACGTTTCCGGCAGCAGACGGTGATTCACGATTTCGTGCGCGAGTCGGTACGGGCGGCGCTGATGAAGGCGCGGCCGGTGCCGCAATTCTTGACGGAAATTCGCGCGCAGCCAACCGCGGGTCCCGGCCTTACCAGCCCTCTGCTTAACCAGGACGCAGGAACTGACAATTTGCAACGCGCACCGTGGCGCGACCTGTACGAACCGGCAACGGCGGGCGGCTTTGCGCTGCAGTCGCCGTCGGTTCCGGCGGCGACAGCGCGCCTGGAATTTGAAGGTGGCACTGCAGTCGAGGCCAACGCCGCAGTATCGCTGGCACGCGGCACGGAGGCAGCCGTTGCTCAAGCCAGCTCTCAAATCATTCCCGATCACGGGTGCGCACCGCCGATCGCGCAGGAGCCGCAAACTGCGCCGACTCTCGAGTCATTGCGCACCTTGCGGCCGTTAGGTCAGATTCGAAACTCGTTCATTCTGGCGGTTAACGAGGACGGACTCTGGATCATCGATCAACACGTGGCCCACGAGCGCGTTCTGTTCGAACGGGTTCTGCGGCAGCGCTCAGCCCAGCAAGTGGAAAGCCAGCGTTTGCTGATGCCGCTGGTCATCGAACTGACTCCGGCGCAGCAAGCGATTTTCAGCGATATTGCCGACGAACTCGCGCACAACGGTTTTGAAGCGGAACCCTTTGGCACGCGCAGCGTGGCCGTAAAGATGGCGCCGGCAGGCGTGGACGCGGCTCGGATCGAGCACATGCTGAACGAAATCTTCGAACAACTCACGCGCGAAGACCAGGCCATCAATCTGGAAGCGGTGCGGACGCGCATTGCGGCGTCGATCGCGTGCCACGCCGCGATCAAAGTCAATATGCCACTGGAACAGAACAAAATGGAGTGGCTGCTGGCGGAACTGGCGAAAACTGAGCATCCGATGACTTGCCCTCATGGCCGGCCGGTGGTGCTGCGTTACTCCATGCAGGATATTCAGAAAGCGTTCAAGAGAATCTGAAGGCAGCACTTAGCATTTAGCACTTAGCACTTAGCACTTAGTCTCAAACCCGATGGGCGTACTTGATTTTGCTACGTGCTAACTGCTAATTGCTAA
>Ga0074046_10000953_pt1 | contig 26818 bp, 25 predicted proteins | sample BogForMeECP23OM3_FD_94441 | JGI IMG/M metagenome (GOLD analysis project Ga0074046, IMG submission 94441) | Bog forest soil microbial communities from Calvert Island, British Columbia, Canada - Bog Forest MetaG ECP23OM3 | ecosystem: Environmental > Terrestrial > Soil > Wetlands ...
CACGGTGGCGGTGGTCGTGCCGTCGCCAGCCACGTCGGAAGTCTTGCTCGCCACCTCGCGGACCATCTGCGCGCCGAGGTTCTCGAAGCGATCCTCGAGCTCGATCTCCTTCGCCACCGTGACACCATCCTTGGTGACCGTGGGGGATCCCCAGCTCTTGTGGATCATCACGTTGCGGCCTTTGGGGCCGAGCGTGACGCGCACGGCCTGGGCCAGCTGGTCGACGCCGCGAAGGAGCCGCTCCCGCGCGTCCTGCCCATATTGGATCTGTTTCGCTGACATGATTCGTCTCCTACTCGAGCACCGCGAGAACGTCGTCCTCGCGAATGATCAGATGTTCGTCGCCCAGGAATTGAATCTCGGTACCGGAATACTTACCAAAGAGCACGCGGTCACCCTTGTGCACGTCTAGTGGTCGGAAGTTGCCGTCCTCGTCGACTTTCCCCTCGCCCACGGCGATGACCTTGCCCTCCATGGGCTTCTCCTTGGCGGTGTCGGGGATAATGAGCCCCCCCTTGGTCTTCTCCTCTTGCTCAATGCGCTTTACGAGAAGTCGGTCGTGCAACGGTCTTACCTTCATGGCTTGATTCTCCCTCTCTGTGTATGTGGCCTCCGCTTAAACGGGGCCTGCAGAACCTGTGTTTACGTTCTGTGCTCCACGCACTCCCCGGAAGTACCCGGCATCGAAACGGGGGAGCGGGTTATCGGGGCTGTCGCTGCCCCTGAAGTCATTGCTAAGGATAGCGAGCATATAAAGTATGTCAAGCATATATGCAGCTTGCTTGATTTAGCAGGCAGTCTTATACTGCAGCGCATGGCAGATGGCAGACGGGGACCCCGGCGCAAGCGCTTCAAGTTCGACGGGCAGTCTGCCGAGCTTGGCGGCCTTCTTGCCGATTTGCGTACGGCCAAGGGATTTACGCTGCGGCAGGTCGAAGAGGCCACGGACAATGCGGTCTCGAACGCCTACCTGAGCCAGCTCGAGAAGGGAAAGGTCCAAAAGCCCTCGCCCCACGTGCTCTACAGCCTGGCAGAGGTCTACACCGTGCCTTATGAGTCGTTGATGGAGAAGGCCGGATACTTGTTGCCGTCCGGGGGTAGTGAGGGCGGGCGCCGCAGAAGGTTGGCTGCCTTCGCGATCGACGATCTGACCGCCGAGGAAGAAGAGGAGCTCCTCAAGTACCTGGCGTTCATACGCTCCCGCAAGCGAACGGCATGAGTCCGAACTGAAAGGCGGCTACCCTGGAACCGGCCCAGCTGCAATGCGCCGCGCGGGGCAGAGGATCGGGCGCCTCAATCTCTGCGCTGAGATCACGAGGTAAACCGGTCCGTTGGCTGGGACTCGGTGAGCGCGGGACTCGAGACCGGTCTGATCAAGCTCTTGGTGCTCGCTCCAGGGGGAAGCTCTTGGCAGAGCGCGTCACGAGCAAGCAAGAAGTGATCGCACACCTGGTGACGGTGGACAGCGAGCACCGGCTGGGAGAGACGCTGCTCATACCGGGCTGAGCGCATGGAGTGGGAGGAAAGGGCCCGAAAAGCGGACGAGCGCGTTGCGCTGCGCAAGCCCGGCTCGATGAAGCACAGCTCGCATACACAAACATGCGGATGCGCAGTTACTCGAGCGGTGATGCCACTGCCCTACCGGGAGAACACTGCGACGATCTGAATCACCCACATCGGGAGCAGCGTCGCGAAGTACCCCGCCATCCACGTAAGTCCCACGAACCCACCCCACGTCGTGGCGTCGGTCGTCCGGTTCCTCTCGTGGATCGATCGCCACAAGCCTTCGCCGAGCCGCTTCCACGATAGGTGCGTCGCGGGTCGCAGCGTCTCGCCGGCTCGTCGCGCGTCCGCCACCTGGAGCCTCAGATTGGGAACCTGCCACGACAGGTACACGACGCCGAACAGTAGGTTTATGGGGAGAAAGATCCCGGCATCGCCGAGCGCCTCGCGGGTCGACCAGAGACCGGCGCTCGCGACCGCGTTCGCCGCGACGAGGATTGCCCAGCCGAGCTCCTCCCAGAAGTAGAGCGCGAGCCGCCCGGTGAGGATCGCGCCCCAGACGAAGCACTGGGAGATCGCCACCTGCAGGACCAACAGCCAGGAGAGGCCATCCACCCATGCGAGCCGGCCGACGTTGACCAGGCGGAGCACCTGCGCGAGGAGGTAAACGAAGCCGACCTCCGCGAAGGTAGCGAGCAGGCGAGTGAGGAAGATCGATGAGAACGGCGTGTCGTGGAAGACGACGTTGCCCTTGAACTGGTTCGGGAAGAGGCACCGGAAGCCGGAGACCGCGAAGAAGATCTGGGCCGGGACGAGAAGGTGGGGATCGGCCATGCTCCCGGGCGGCACGAGCGTCTGCCTGAGGAAGTAGAGGTTGACGAGCGCTCCGAGCTTCAGGAGCCAGAGAAAGATCGTAAAGTCTCGGGGCATCGTTAGATCCTGTTCCGAGGCGACGAGCGATTGCGGACGATCGACCCCGCGCGGGATTGCCGGTGCGAAGGTACACATCCGGAGTGTCGACGGCCCTCCGGTGTCACGCGGCCATCGGAAGCGGCGCAATGAACGCTGGGAAGCGGTCTCCCTGCAGTAGCGCCCCCACGATTGGAACCTCGCGCGGAGAGCGGCCCCTGGCCGAGCTAGTCTGTGTTGCACCACGTGAGAATCCCGACCCGGGGGTACCGGCAGAGGTGGCAGAGGAGTCGGAGGCCAGGAAGACGCTGGCGATCGACTGAAACGATGCGCCGAGAGTACGCTTGGCCAGCACCGAACGCGGAAACCCAGCGCGTAGCGAGACCACCACGATGAACTTTGTCATTCGAGCCGTCACGGCATCTCTCGTCTCCGGCTTGCTTTTCTCAGCCTTGATCGCCAGGGGAGCCACCCCCGATTTAAGCGGCACGGCCTGGGTGCTGTCGTCCTTGCCCCGGCGTTCGCTGGTAGCCGGGAGCTCCGTCACCATGCGCTTCGAGGGTGGTCGCGTCCAGGGCACAGACGGGTGCAACCGTTACAGCGCGCCGTACACGGCGACGGATACTGCTCTGCAGATAGATCCTGCAGCGGCCTCCACCCGGATGGCCTGCTCGCCGCCGCTCATGGAGCAGGCCGAAGCCTTCATGCGTGCCCTGATGCAAGCCCGGGCCTATCGCATCCGATCCGGGGAGTTGCAGCTCCTGACCGCCACCGGCACCGTGCTGGCGAGCTTTACCCCGCAGCCCCAGGCGCTGGCCGGCACCTCATGGCGCGTGACCGGGTACAACAATGGACGTGAGGCGGTCGTGAGCGTGATTGCTGGGACGAGCGTGACGATGGCGTTCTCGGCCGACGGACGGGTCAGCGGCTCTGCCGGGTGCAATCGCTACACTGCGACGTACACGTCGGAGGGGCCGAGGCTCACTTTCGGAGCCGCTGCGGCCACGCGCCGGATGTGCGCGCAGCCCGACGGCGTGATGAAGCAGGAACAAGAGTTCCTGAAGGCCCTGGAGACGGTGAGTTCGGCGCGTCTGGAAGGTGACCGCCTTGACCTCGGCGCGGCTTCGGGCCAACTGGCGGCAACGCTGGCAAAGGAATCGAGTCAGTAGTTCAATGCGGTTCGGTGGTCCTGCATTTCTCTGGCCAGGCGTTCACGAACCGCTTCACGACGATCGTCTGCTCGACGCCTCCTCCCTCCATCGCGGGCGATCGGTGATCGATCCGTCGGAGGTCACATAGAGCATCACACCGGGTTTGCTGGCCGCCTCGCGGTGGGTTCTTGGTGAAACAGTCAGCTCGTCGTCCTTCCTGTGGTCTTGAATGTTGTAACGACTTCCCGCGCGGACTATGATGCTTTTCCGCTGGACGTCCAAGAGGACAGCTGGGTTGCGATCAACTGCGCCCAGTAGGTCAACGCGTTCTCCGCGTCACCCAGCTCCCACTGATCTGCCGCCTTCACGCTGCCGCCACCGACGCGCTTGGACACCCCGGCCGCAAGGACTTGGCCGGTCAATGAGTCGGTGATCTTCCCTTCCGCCGAGGCTGAGCCGACAAAGGGGTAGGTTCCTGTGGCCAAGTACTTCAGGGTGGCGACCGCCCGCACGTGCGGCTCTACCAACGACACCGAGCGGAGTCCAGGCGTCGCCGTGGTCGCGTCGAGGAGCGCTGTCTGAAGCACCATGACGCCGGGGCCTGGCTTATCCACCACCTGGAATTTCTGTCCCAGCTGCGCTTCGAGGGCCTGGTAGAGGAAGTTCGTCAGGATCCTCTGATCTGCTCCGGAGATCGTTGTTTCCTCGCCGGCCCAGAAGGTGACCGGCTCAATCATGATTTTCTTGTACTGGCTCCACGATACGCTCTGGTCGACATAGCGCAGATCAATTTGCCCACTTGTCCCGGGGGTGAGCATGGCGCAAAGCTTGGCGCCCAGGAACGGGCAGTAGTTCTCACCGCTCACGCTCGCCTGCTGCGTGACGGCGCAGTTCGCCAATCCGGTAGCGAATGCAAATCCAGCCCCCACTACGGTCCATCGCAATTTTCTCCAGCTCGTCGTGCTTTCTTTGTCCCCTCCTCCACGCGGGGTGGGTGAGACACGCGCTGCGGCGGCTCGAGTGTCTACCTGCATGCAGACCTCGAGCTCGCTTTCGTGATCGTTCCTCCACGAGGATTGCTTCAGACGATTCGATTGGAACGGCATGGGGGTCCTCTCGGTTGAGTGAATGGATTGTTTCGGCAACGCGAGCCCTGCAGCAGGTGCGCTCACGATGGGTCCTCTTCGATCCGCCACGCAAGATGAGGTGGTACGCCGCACATCTCGAAGCCCTCCCTGCGGAGCCGGCGTAGTAGAGCCAACCCACAGCCGTCCGCCGAGCGGAGCTCCGCCAGATCGAGGTAGACCGCGCTCGGATCGTCTCCAACGAGCTGCTCGAGCTCCTCGATCTCCTCGGCCGACAGACGGCCCTCCAAGCCAATGCGGCGGACCTTTCTCTCCTCTGTCACCGTGAAGCGAACGGTCACAAGCCTGCCCTCTCGAACCCGCACCCTTGCGAGTCCCGTGCCACTTTCGGGGATGGGGCAAATCCCCCTCTTTTCGCTTTCTTGTTGAAGCAACCAGCGGTGACGAAAAACGCGAAGACTTCACAAGTAGCGCGGCCTGGACCGCGCGCAGAATGCCGTTCTGGGAGGTAGGATTCGAGGAGGTTAGAGGCTGAATTGGTCAGCAACATAGGGCTAACAAGTTATGGAACAGGGTGTTCGCTTTGGGGACCTGGTCGTGGATCTCTTGGCGCGCTTTTCCGCCGTTGCAAGCCAGCAGGTGGATTCGGAGGTCGACCGAGCGCTCGAGGAGCTAGCCGAGTTCTTGGGAACGGACCGGGGTTCTCTGATCGAGGTCAACACTGAGAACGGGGTGATGACAGTCACCCACAATTGGGCCCGTCCGGGGGTCCCAGTACACCCGCCCGGGACCCGCATCGGCGGCGAGTTCCCGTGGGCTCAAGCTCGCTTGCGAGAGTGCGGCCCAGTTCGCTTCGACCGCTTGCCCGACCAGCTCCCGATCGATGCGTCGGCTGAGCGCAAGCTCGCGACCTCCCTCCCCATCTGTTCCTTTGTCGCGGTTCCGCTTCAGATCGGAAGTCGTTGGGTCTGCGCGCTGAGCACATCGACTGCGAGGAGCTATCGCACCTGGGGCGACGAAGATATCGAGCACATCAAGATCGTGGGTCAAGTCCTGGCGAATGCGATCCACCGCAGGAATATCGAGATCAATCTGCGCGAGAGCCTGGCCGAAGTCCGCCGGCTGCAACGACGACTCGAGACTGAGAACCAGTACTTGCGTGAGTCGGTCGAGGGCAATCCCGGCTTTGAGGAGATCGCCGGCAAGAGCCTTGTGCTCCGTGAGGCGCTCGTGCTGGCCGCACGGGTGGCGCCCACCTCGACCGCAGTGCTGCTGCTCGGGGAGACGGGTACGGGCAAGGAGCTGCTAGCGCGTGCCATTCATGCGCGAAGTAAGCGGTCCGAGAGCCCTTTCATCAAGATCAACTGTGCCGCCCTCCCGTCCACGCTGATCGAGAGCGAGCTATTCGGCCATGAGAAAGGGGCCTTCACGGGCGCCGCCTCTGCCAAGGCGGGGCGCTTCGAGCTAGCCGACAGCGGCACCTTGTTTCTCGACGAGGTCGGAGAGCTTGCCCCCGAGGCTCAGGCCAAGCTGCTGCGCGTCTTGGAAAGCGGAGAGTTCGAGCGCGTCGGGGGGACGCGAACGCGCAGGGTCGACGTCCGAATCGTGGCCGCCACCAATCGCGATCTCGAGCGGGCGATGGCCGATGGGCGCTTTCGGGAGGATCTCTACTACCGGCTCTCTTCCTTTCCGATCCGCTTGCCACCGCTGCGCGATCGGCGCGAGGACATCCCTCTCCTCCTCTGGGATCTGATCCAGAGGCGTCAAGACGAACTCGGCAGCCGAATCAAGCACGTGCCCGAGGACGTGATGCAAGCCCTCACACGCTACTCGTGGCCGGGCAACATCCGCGAGCTCAGCAACGTGATCGAGCGCGCTCTCATCTTGACTAAAGGATCGGAGTTTAAACTCGACGCCTCCTTCGTGGGCCGCTCCGAGCGAACACAGCCGGGAGAGAGTCTCGAAGAGGTGGAACGCGCCCACTTCCTCCATGTCCTCGAGCGTTGCCGTTGGCGGATCACGGGACCCGGCCACGCTGCCGAAATCCTCCGAATGAAGCCCAGCACTGTGCGTTACCGGATCAAGAAGCTCGGGATCAACAGGCCTGCGGTTCATCGTCCGGTCTGACGCGACTCGCAACATATTGCGACTAGTCACCATATGCTGCGAGTAATTGCGCCCGCAGCGGCACATCGGTCGACCCAAGCGTGTGATCCCGCGCCCCTTCTAGTCCCAAGCTCGATTGGCCTGATGGTTGCACGCGTTCGCGCTCTAAGGGCGCTTCCTCGCGCCGTCGCAAGGAGAATCCTTATGGCCCGCCGCGCACCTTAGTAGGGCCGAGCTGTCCGGCTGCAGCTTAGCCGCTGCTCCGGACGGCCGCGTGCTTGCGGCGATCAGCCCCTCGATTAAAAAAGGACCCACGAATGACCATGAGCACTCACTGTGAAGGAAGGAGCCGCGTGAGCGTACTTAAAGGCTTTACGATGCTTATGATTGGGCTTGCCGTCGCAATCTTCGCCTGTGGGTCCTCCACACAAGCCGCAGACACAAAACCAAACATCCTGGTCATCATGGGCGACGACGTCGGATGGTTCAACATCGGCGCCTACCACCGCGGCATCATGTCGGGGAAGACGCCTAACCTGGACAAACTTGCCGCCGAGGGAATGCTTTTCACTGACTACTATGCAGAAGCGAGCTGCACCGCCGGCCGCGCCAACTTCATCACCGGTGAGATTCCCCTACGCACGGGTTTGACCACCGTCGGCCAAGCGGGAGCAGATGTGGGACTACCCGATAAGGCCGCAACGCTTGCTTCGGCCCTCAAAGCCCAGGGGTACGAGACCTTCCAGTTTGGAAAGAACCACCTCGGCGACCTCAACAAATACCTTCCGTGCGTCCACGGCTTCGACGAATTCTTCGGTTACCTCTATCACCTCGACGCCATGTCCGATCCCTACTGGTTCGATTACCCGCAGGACTGGATCGACAAGACTGGGCCGCGGAACCTAACTCATTGCTGGGCCGCCGACGCAGATGACCCTACGGAAATGCCGCGCTGGGGCAAGGTCGGAAAACAAAAGCTTGAAGATGAGGGTCCATTGGCGCCGTTCCCGAATATGGCTGGCCGTCAGCGGTGGCAAGAAGGTCGTAAGGCCAAGTACGACATGGAGACATTCGACGAAGTGCTCGTGGGCCACACCACGGGCGCCATGGACAAAGCTAAGAAGGATGGCAAGCCCTTCTTCATCTGGCACAACACCACTCGTATGCACGTCTTTACCTACATTCCCCCGAAGTACCAGGCGATGATGAACTACAAATCCAATTATGGCCTCGAAGAGGCGGGGATGGCTCAACTGGACGACAGCGTCGGCGAGATTCTAAAACACCTTCAAGATATCGGTGAAGCCGAAAATACCATCGTGATCTTCACCACCGATAACGGTGCCGAAGTGTTTACCTGGCCCGACGGCGGTATGACGCCGTTCAATGGCACCAAGGGCACGTCCTTTGAAGGTGGCTTCCGCGTGCCCGCCATCATCCGTTGGTCCGGACACATAAAGCCCGGCTCGGTGGAGAACGGACTCATCTCCGGCCTCGATTGGTTCCCAACCCTCGTCGCGGCTGCAGGCAATCCCGACATTACCAATCAGCTTCTCAAAGGCACCACGCTCGGCGACCGGACCTACAAGAATCACCTCGACGGCTACAACCAGATGGCCATGCTGACAGGCAAAGGCCCTTCGGCTCGTCATGAACTCTTCTACTTCAGCGGGCCCCAGCTCGGCGCCATCCGCATCGATGATTTCAAGTTTCAGTTCCTCAAACAGCCATGGGGTTGGCCGGGGGAGAAGGTCACGACCGACATGCCCTCGATTGTAAACATCCGCCAGGATCCCTTCGAGCGAACACCGTCGCTCCGCGGCGAGAGCTTGAACAATTCCGCAGCGGGATATGTGAACGACTTCTATGCTCGTGAGTTCTGGCGCTTTGTCAACGTACAACAAGTTGTGGCCCAGCTGGCAATGACGGCCATCGACTATCCCCCGATGCAGGACCCAGCATCCTTCAATCTGGAAGCCATCAAGGCCAAAATCCAGGCGGCCATCAAGGCACACGAGGGCGAGTAGTCAAGACTTGGTGTCCATCAAGAGTGGCCGACCCTTTACCAAGCTGGCTCGCGGGCTCCTCGCGAGCGCAGAGCCGCAGGACGCTGCAGCGAAGGCAAGGGAGGCAGAAAACCGGATTCGCTGCTGACAAGAGATCGCGATTGGGGCGCTATCGTGGGATTGCTGGCCGATCTGAGCGAGCTGGTCGGGATTCTGCAGTCCCGCGCGCTTGACGCGATCGGTTGCCTGCGTGAACAGCGTGATCACAAACTGTGGTCTGTGGGCGGCTATCGACTAGGCGTAGACCTATTTCCGGATGCCGAGACCGACCTTCTGGAGATATGCCTCTAGCGCTTGCACATGGGCCGACGAGACGATGGCGCCGACGTAGCCATCGGGGCGGACAAGCACCCAGTCACCTGGCGACAGGCCGTAAGCGGCTCGGATATGATCGCCATCATCGATGACATCGCCACGTGGCCCGACCGCATGGATGTGAAGTCCTGGACGTGGCTCGAAAGCCGTGACGTCGCCGACCTGATAGCCCAGCAACGTCCAATGTGGTCCCTGGAAGAGTTTGAAAAGCCGGGTGGGCATGCCCGCCGCACCGTGGATCGGCGCATCGGGAGCCCGGTCGCCCGCTAATACGCCGCCGCTGCGTTGTGGCGCCTCCATGGCCAATGACGATTCCGGGTATCCCAAGTCGAGCTGATGCACCTCGCGGCCGCGACGCATGGTTCCCCGCTTGGCCGCCTCGAGCAGCTTCGTCGCCAGACCGAGCATTTCTGCAGCGATCGGCCGCCGCTCTTCCTCGTAGCTGGCTAGAAGGTCTCCCGGCGCACCCTTTAGAACCGCCGCCAGCTTCCAGCCGAGATTATAGGCGTCCTGCACGCTGGTATTGAGGCCCTGGCCGCCGGTCGGCGGATGGGTGTGGGCGGCATCACCGGCGAGGAAAACACGTCCTTCGTGATAACGATCTGCGAGCCGAGCGTTCATGTTGAAGGCCGACGCCCAAGACACCGAGCGAACCACGATGTCAGTGCGGCCGGTGCGCCCCGCAATCATGGCGGTCAGCCCTTCTGCGGAAAGATCGACGTCGCCCTCCAGCGGGATCGGCGCCTGAAGCTGGAACATGTCGGCGCCGGGGAGCGGGCACAACGACATCTGCTTTTCCATCGATCCTTCGCTGAAGCGGTGCCACGCATCGCGCCCAAGCCCTTCCACGATGACGTCGGCGACGACAGCGCGCACGCCGAGCGTTTTGCCGGGAAACTCGATGCCGAGCGCATTCCGCACGAAGCTACGGCCGCCATCCGTACCGACGAGGTAGCGAGCACGGACCGTCTCTTCGCCGGATCGGCCGACGATGCGAACCGTCACGCCTTCCGCGTCCCGCTCGAATCCTTTCAGCTCGCAACCGAACTCGGGCCGATGGCCGAGTTCGGTCAAGCGCTCGCGCATTACGGCCTCGGTCAGGAACTGCGGGATCAGCAGGGGGATGTGATACGGCTCGTCCGGCGTTGGGTTCTGATGTTCCATGATCAGAGATTCTTGATAAGTGCCGTCGTCGCGGTATTCCCGCTGGGGCGGATATTCGCCGCCGGCCGCGACGATGCGGTCGAGGATGCCGAGATCCTCGAACACCTCCTGGCTGCGCGGTTGGATGCCCTTGCCCCGCGAACCTCGGAACGGCCCATCCATCTTGTCGATCAGCCGGAACGCGACATCGCGACGGGCAAGCTCGATGGCGAGCGTCAGACCGGCCGCGCCGGCGCCGACAATAAGGACGTCGGTTGACCCCACAGCTCTAATAGCCATTTCCATTTCCGTGTATTGCGCACACAATGGCGTCCGGAGCTTCCTCTTTTTGGGGGGCGGCGCTAGTACAGCTTCACGATCGTGCGGCCGACAGTCTGGCGGTTGGCCATCGCGTCGATCGCAGCCGGCAGCTCCTCGAGCTCGACCACTCGGCCGATTACCGGCTTGATCTGCTTGGCGAGCACGAGCTCGACGATCTCGCGCGTGATCCGGTCGCCCAGCGCATCCGACGCGAGGTTCCAGCCCATCCGCGTCTTCAGCATCTGCGCCATGCCGTCCTGCGCGTAGGCGAGCAGCACTCCGCACAGCTTGAAGTTCCCGGCCGCCACCCGGCGGGGCACGATCCATTTCTCGTCGACCCGCGTCTTGTCGGACGCGAATCCCATCATCAGGTAGCGCCCGTTGTAGGCGATGCATTTCATGGACTTCTCCACGACCGCTTCGCCCACGTTGTCGAACACGACATCGACGCCGCGGTTGTCGGTTTCGGCCAGGACGATCGCCGCGAAGTCCTGCTTGCAGTAGTCGATCGCAACGTGGGCGCCGAGCTGGCGACACAGCTTCAGCTTCCCCTCGCTGCCCGCGGTGGCGAACACTCGCGCGCCCGCGTGGACCGCGAGCTGGATTGCGGCGGATCCCGATCCGCCCGCGGCGGCGTGGATCAGCACGCTCTCGCCGGCCCGCAGCTCCGCGCGGTCGAACAGGCCGAGCCAGGCGAGGTGGAACGGAAAGTAGAGCGCAGCCGCGTCGGGGAGCGGTATCGACTCGGGCATCGCGAACGCCGAACCGGTCGGACAGATCGCGTACTCCGCGAATCCGCCGTGTGCGCCCTTCGTCATCGCCACTACGCGCTCTCCAAGTCGCTGTCCCGCGCCGTCGCCGCACGCATCCACGACCCCCATCACCTCCATGCCCGGGCTGTAGGGGAGCTCGGGGCGCACCATCGTGTTTCCGCCCGCGATCCGCTCGAGATCATTCAGGTTCAGCGGGATCGCCTGCACTCGCACGCGCAGCTCGCCCGGCCCGGGGGGCGGGATCGGCACGCGGTCGAGCTGGAGCACCTCGAGCGGCGGCCCGTAGCGATGCGTCCGCCACGCCCTCATCGTTCCATTCCCGCCTGAGTCGCTCATCGCTTCCTCACTACCTGATGTGAACCGTTCCATACCACGGCCGGCCTGCCATCGCCGATGTGGCTGGCGCTCGGCACCCGTTGCCTGGCGGTGGGTCTATCGGTGTTCCGCATCGCGGGTGGGGGCGTTATTCGCTTCGCCCGGTTCGATGGTCTCCTGCCGGTCGTCCCGTGAAAGTCGCGACGCTGCGAGGGTTTAGGGCACGGCGTTAAAGCCGTCCCTTCTCAAAGCGGATCCTTCATCACGCGTGACGAAACTCTCGGAATCGTGAACCGCTTTTCAGCCGCGTTCGAGGTCGGGGGACTTGGTGAGCGGATCGAGGGGATCTACGGGCCTTCCCCGGCCTCGAGCAGCATCGGTACATGGAAGAATCCCTGACGGCTTGAACGGTGACCGACGACATTTCCGGAAGGGACAGCCAGCTGGACCGCAGCCTCGATCAGTTCCTCGCAAACGCACTCGTCGCTGCGTAGAATTTGACCGAACCGGGAACTTCAAGGCCGGCAAGACGATCTAGCTAGCAGACGACTTCGGGATCAAGCCGTGCATCCTGGCTCCCGCCAGCATCAGCCCCAGGCAAGGCTCGGCACGAAAACAGCGGTTATCGGGGGTTCGGCTGCTGGGTCTTGGGAACGGGCGTCCAGTATGCGGACTCTGAACGGTGTCGTCGAAGCCGTTCTGTCGGAATGCGCCCGCTGTGTCGCCCCTCCGCGACGGGCGGATCGTGAGCTTCGACGACGTCGAGTCAGCTCTTCACGGGATCCTGCGCCCCGCCCTCGACCTCGCCGGCCTCCCAAACAACCTTCTGCTCGACCTCGTTACCGAGCCTGGCCGCGGGTGCCGCCGGCGCGCACACCACCTCTCTGCCCGCCCCGCCGCCACCCCGCGAGCGAACGAGAGGGGTGCTCGAATCGAAGTCCTTGGAGAGGCTCTCACAAAGTGTCCAGAGCGCGCGCGCCTTCTCGTCGTTGCTTCCCGGGTCCTCGGCGATCCACGGCACGATGCCGAGTGTGTTGTGCAAGTAACAGCCGCTCGCGAGGCCGGGCTGCGTTGCGGCGAACAGACTCGTCTGGGCGCCCTGCTCGCAGTCGAGAAGGAGTCGGCGCTTGAGCCCGCCGAAACCCGCTACGAGGTTCGAGGCCACCACACCGGGATGGACCACCACCACTGTGAGCAGAGGCCTCCGCCGAGCGAGCTCGCGCGCGAACCACACGTTGCCGAGCTTGCTGCGCGCGTAGGCATCCTGACCGCCCAAGCGCCCACGGTACCTGAAGTCCGCGCTGCACTCGCGCGCGCGGATGTAGATATCGCCGGTCAAAACCACCACGCGGGTTGTCTGCAAGAGCCCCCGCACCTCGAGCTCTCGGGCGAGGGCGAAGTGACCGAGGACGTTGGTGGCGAAGGCAATCTCATAGCCCTGGGGCGAGGTGGCATTGCGCCCCGGCCAAAGCCCCGCGTTTTGAATCAGTACATCGATGGAACGCCCGCCGGTCGCCTCCTCGACCGCATCGACGGCGCCCCGGAGGCTCCCGAGGTCGGCGAGATCAAGCGGCACGTGGTGCGGCCGGGTTGTAGCGGCGGGCTCGCGAGCCAGGCTTTCGCACGCTTCCTCCGCCTTTCTAAGGTTGCGACAGGCGATCAACACCTCAGCGCCCCGGCGCACGAGGCCGCGGGATGTCTCAAAGCCGATCCCGCCGTTGCCGCCGGTCACGAGTGCGATCTTGCCGTCCAATCGGGGCGTTTCGGGAGCGCGCAGGCTCCGCGACGCCTGACGCCAGATTGATGCCGTGAGTCGGCGGATGGACGAAGCCGTCGGGTGCGACCAGATCGGAGGCGACGCGTGCATGAGCAGCGAGGATAGCCGGCGGGACGACTGTCGTCCGGGGATGGGTGGTTCGCCGGCAGTGGCGGCGCTCGAGCGGCCCTCCCCTACAAGCGGCTAGGGCGAAAAACGTTGGTATGGGTCGAGGGCTGGCGCGGTGCTCCGCAGCTGAAGTCTAGGACTCCCGATTCCCCTTGGGAGTACCTCACGAACTCCAGTGGGGAGTCCGTTTCCAGCCCCTCTGAGCACGGCAAACATCTCTGAGACATCGTAAGCCGGGAGTGTCCCCTCGAAAGGAGCGGAATCAGGGGCAGCAATATTCTCCAAGTGCGGTACGCCCACGCCCTCTAGCGTGCCGTTTTGGGCAACAGGAGGGCATTCAGATGGCAAGCATCCGAAAGGAAATCCTGATCAAGGCGCGCTCCGAGGACGTCTGGGGAGCGATACGCGATTTGGAGCGCTGCACCGGCGCCTCGTGCCGAGGTTCGTGATCGACTGCCGCGTGGAGGGCGACGCCCGGATTGTAACCTTCGCTAACGGCATGGTGGCGCGCGAGCTCCTTGTCGACCTGGACGACCAGGCACGCAGGCTCGCCTGGGCCGCGGTCGGAGGGCGGCTCACGCACCTCAATGCATCGATACAGGTTTTTGCCGATGGTGCAGGGCGCAGCCGCGCGGTCTGGATCGCCGACCTACTGCCGAATGAGCTTGCTGGAGCGATCCGTGAGATGATCGACCACGGGGCTGCCGCCATGAAGAAGACCCTGGAGCTACCTTCGGGTCGATCGGCGTCAATACCGTCGGTTCAGGGGCAGCGTCCGAAGGGCTTCTAGCTGGTTCTGAAGCGACCCACCGCAGACCCGAGCGAAAATTGCGGCGCGGGAGAGTCTTGGGCGCGATCTCGGCCGGCCTGTCTCGGTAAGGAAGAGCCCGAGAGGTCCGCTCGCTCCGCCCGAGCTCGCCCCACCCGCGGCCTGCTCAGGAGCGGCGAGAAGCCAGGTACCGCTTCCTCATTTCGGCGCACTCGGGATCGGTGAGCGACGTCAGGAAAGTGTCCGCGTCCGACCAGCTGCGTGCGGTGCCGACGATTTGGGCGGTCACCGCATTCACGTGCCGCTTGGTGACGAAGAGCGGAAACGCGGCCTTGGTCGCGAGGTCACGGGCGAGCGCCCGCGCCTCGGCCTCGAGGGCCTCGGTGGCAATGATGCGGTTCAGGAATCCGGCGGCCTTCGCCTCCGGGGCGTCGAAGCGCCGACCCGTAAGCACGAACTCCTTGGTCAGCGCCGGGCCGATCTCGCGCACTAGCCGGGGAATTCCTCCCCAAGCCAGGGGGATGCCGAGGTCGATCTCGGGGATCGAGAAGCGCGCGTCCTCGGCAGCAATCCGCAGATCACAGGCGGCGGCCAGCACAAGTCCGCCGCCGACGCACCAGCCGTGGATGGCAGCGATCGTGACGGCGCGCATGGCCTCGACCGCATCGGCCATCTCTCGGCCGAGGTCGGCGGCGTCGCGGGGCGAGACGCTGGGCTGGCCCGCGAAGGCCGCAAGGTCAGCGCCTGCGGAGAAGCTGCGGCCGGCGCCGCGGATAACCACGGCCTTCACCCCATCTTGGCGGTCAAACCAGCGCGCTGCGGCAACGAGCTCACGAAGCGTCGTGATGGAGAGTGGGTTGAGCCTGTCCGGCCGGTTGAGGGTGAGCGAGCCGACTGGACCGTCGAGCTCGATGAGCAGCGAGTCGAACTCTGCGATTTCGACCATACGGCGCCCCCTCGCGGGTGTGAGCCTGCAGCGAGTACAGCATAACAACGGTGGCGCAGTGGCCGCCCTGCGTTCGAGCCCGCGACGCCGAGTACGAAGACGAGCGTCATCGCCGGGATCCCCGGCGGGTTCCGAAAACCTCAGCCCGAAGGCGTTGAGGTCTCTGGCGCGCTGGACCTACACCGCAAGGGCCACACCCGCCTTGATCGGGCGTCGCATTGGAGGGAGCGGCCCCCGCTACCTGACGAAGCCCTCAGGGTCGTGAAGATTCCCGGGGCTTCCTCCTTTGGGCCACGTCCGAAGTGGTCCTTGCGAATTGGGGCGAAGGGCGCTGCGCGCACTCCGCCGCTTCGTGCGGCATCGGCGCTCGGTAAGAAACCCTGGGTTGCTCGAACGGTGACCGATGACACTTTTTGGAAGCCACAACGGCCCGGTCCAAACAAATCCTAGCCGGAGCCTACCGCTCCCTCAGATCGCGGTGACTCACGCGGCCGCCAATGAGGGATCTCGTAGATCACACGATCCGGGGTGGGACGCGTGCTCGTGACCTCTGCATCGCTGCGCTGGGCCACCATCGCGGATGCGAACTTGACGAAGCCTAGGGCGGTGTAACGGCACTCCTCGGCAAACTCGAGCGCGTCTTCGACAAGGATCTGCAGCGGTCGGGTTTGGTCCGGGAGCACGACGCTCCAGCGTGTAAAGTTGTACATGGCACCGGAAATGGTCACGATGAGCTTGCCAACGCGCACACCCCAGCGCTCCGGGCTCGCTTCGAGCTGACTGTAGACACCGGAGCCCCTGATGCGTTCGGCGGCGCGCCACCCACGTTGGACCAGGTACTCCTCCGCATTGCCGCGCGCCTCCTTCTCGACGAGAAGTTGCACGAAGACCCGGTAGACGTCGATTGGGTACCATGTCGCGGGGTTCACCTTTTCCTCGAGGACGCGGGAAGCGTCCGCGGAGAATCGGACCTCCAGCTCCCGGCGCGAGACCTGCCCAGCGTTGAAGAGGCGCTGCACGTCGTCCCAAGCGGATTGGAAGGCCGCTCCCTTGATCGACGGAGTTGCCATGGTCTCCACGTCTACGCTCTGGGTTCAAGGAGCGGTTCGGCGCCGAGCAGCGCCGACTTGAGCCCAGCATGGCGTGGAGACCGGGCGTGGGCATGGTGCCGTCCCGGTCCTCTCGCCTCCGAAAACCTGGTTCAGACGAAAAACGCTGAAGCGTTTTGGGCTTATCGGCGGTTATGCAGCCGAGGGGGAGCGGTGCGTAGTGGTCGAGAACGACCCGGCTCGCCCCGGACGTAGCACCTTTCGCTATCACCTAGAACTCGGAGTCAGCCGTCGGCCCGGACTTCCTCGTCTTGGGCCAGCGAGAGCCACGACCGCCCCCTCCCCTCCCTATTCCCTTGGCTTCCTCTCTTCGGCACGCATGGCACCCCTCCCACCCCTCTCCCTCTAGATCGTACGGCTGTTCAGCCGCAGCTGAGACCTCGCGGATCAATCAGGACTTAGGCGGCAACAATGACAAGGACGACGGTCGCTCCGACCTGATCCTGCGTCACGCTCAAACCGAAGAGCATCTGATCACTCATGGCTCATGCCGCCCCCCTCGGCCCGTCTCGACTTGCCTCTTCACAGGACGGCAATTTGCACATCGCAATGAACGCGACGAAAACGACGAGCCAGAAGGCGAGCCGCAGGAGCGGCAGGGGGCAAGGATCAAAAACCCGGTGATCGTCACGCCACGAGCGTTTCACGAAGCAGCTGGAGGAGTTCCGTCCAGTGCCGCTCCGCGGCTCCGTGATGGTAGGCCGGGTGATCGGGGATCGCGAAGCCGTGACGCGCGCCGACGTAGGTCTCGATCCGGTGTCGGACCCCCGCGTTGGAGAGGCTCTCTTCCAGGAGGATCCGCTGCTCCTCGGGGAAGGAAGCGTCGTTCTCAGCGCCGGCGACGTAGACGCGCGCGCGAGTCTCGGGCGCCAACAGGTGCGGACTCTGTGGATGGTCAGTGGCGAGTCGCCCACCATGAAACGACGCCGCCACGGCCACCCGGTCGGGGTACGCCCCCGCCGCCGTCAGCGCCATACCGCCGCCCATGCAGTAACCCACGCAACCGAGCTTCGGGCCCCTCACGTCGGGTTGCACGTCGAGAAACGACAGGAAGGCAGCAGTGTCGTCGCGGGCCTTGGTGAAGCTCGTGCTGGAAAGGAACTTGGCAAATCGCTTCCGCCGCTCCGGGTCGGAGAAGAGCGTGGCCGGGTCGACCGGTTCGTAGGGACCGGCGCGATAGTACAGGTCGGGCAACAGAACGATATAGCCGTGGGAAGCCAGCCGCTCCGCCATCTCGAGCAAGGTTGGACGGATGCCCGGAGCGTCCATGAAGAAGATCACCGCGGGCCAGGCTCCTGCATCGTTGGGCCGAAATACGAAGGTGGGGCAGACACCATCGTGCGTCTCAATCGCGACCGATCTCCGGCTCACCGAAATCCCTCCTCCGAAGCGAGGCTCGTGGACGGGTGACCCGTGGGTCACCGATACCGCTCGACGCTCGGTGGCCCCGCTTGGCCAGATGGATCTGGCACGACGCCGCGGCCACTCGCTACGGCGTTTGGTTGCTCAGGACGATCGTCCCGCTCGACGCGAACATGCCTCCGACGCCGTGCGCGACCGAGATCCGAGCCTCCGGCACCTGGGCGGGCGCCGTGCCACGGAGTTGCCGCACGCTCTCCTGTAAGGCGTACATCCCATACATTCCAGAGTGCATGTAGGAAAGCCCTCCGCCATTCGTGTTGAGGGGGAGGCGGCCGCCAGGCGCCGTGTGGCGCTCCCAGATGAAGCGAGCGGCTTCCCCGCGCCCACAAAAGCCCAGGTCTTCCAGGCCATAAAGGGGCAAGTGCGCGAAGGCATCGTAGATCATCAAGTGATCCACGTCGGACGGCGTGATGCCCGCCTCGGCGAACGCCTTCTTCCCCGACACGCGGAACGCCTTGCTGGTCGTGAAGTCTTCCATCTGGCTCACCATCGGCGTCTCGACGCTCTCGCCGGTGCCGAGGACGTAGACAGGCTTGCGCGGGAAGTCCCGCGCTCGTTCCGCCGTCGCCAGAATGAGCGCACCGCCACCATCCGTGACGAGACAGCACATCAGCTTGCGGAACGGGTATGCGATCATCCGGGAATCGAGGACGTCGCGAAGCGTGAGAGGATCGCGGTGGGAAGCACGCGGATTGCGCGCGGCCCATTCGCGCTGGACCACCGCGACCATCGCGAGCTGCTCTTCAGTCACGCCGAACGTCTTCATGTAGCGCAGCGCCGGGATCGTAAAGAGCGTCGCCGGCCCCATTGGGCCGAACGGCTGCTCGAACTGCGCGGCGAGCCCGCCGCCTCCTCGTAGTACCGGGCGTCCCACGTGAGACCGGCCGCTTTCGCCGTGCGTTACGAGCACCGTCGTGCACAACCCCTCACGAATCGCCGCCGCGGCGTGCCGGACGTGTAGCATGAACGAGCAGCCGCCGACGCTCGTACCGTCTACGTAGGTCGGCGTGATTCCCAGGTGATGAGCGATGGCGACCGGCGACTCGCCCGCGGTCGCCACGCCGTCGATGTCGCCCGGCCCGAGCGCGGCGTCCTCCAACGCGTTGTGCGCTGCATCGCAGTGCAGCTCGAGCTGCGAGGTATGCGGGATCTCGCCGAGCTCCGTGGTCTCCGCGGCGCCTACGATCGCCACGCTTCCGGGTTTCATCGCGACGTTCCGACCGGCTGGAACTGCGGTAGCGCGATGTCGTCGGAGAGCTGCGTGAATACCACCTCGAGGGGCATGTCCAGCACCAGGACCTCGGGAGTCTGAGGACAATTCACGATGTTCGTCATCATGCGTGGCCCCTCCTCGAGTTCGACCACCGCGATCGAGTACGGCGGCTCGAAGCCCGGCGCTGGCCGGTGATGGATCACATAGCTGTAGAGGAAGCCGCGTCCGCTCGCGCGAAACCAGCGGACCTTGCGGCCGGCGCACTTCGGACAGAACGGCCGCGGTGGGAAGTAGACGTGCGCGCAGGCCTCGCAGCGTTGGAGGCGCAGCTCGCCAGCTCGCGTTCCGTCCCAGAACGGCTGCGTCTCGGGAGTGGGCCGAGGCACGTAGCGCGAGCGATCATCGGTCACGAAACGCTCCTATGAAACCCACGCAGGTGGTCTGAGACACGGCACCCATCCCCGCACGGGTCTCCGGTCAATAACCGCTCACCCGCGCGAAACGATCGCGGTGGTAGGAGCCGTCTCCGAGGGTCAGCTCAGCCACTCGAGCACGCTTGAGGAAGAGCCCGATCTCCTCCTCGTCGGTCATTCCGATGCCGCCGTGCATCTGGATCGCTTCGCGCGTCACGAGTCCGGCCGTATCCGACGTGCGTGCCTTGGCCGCGCTCGCGAGTCGCGGCAGGTCGGCGCGTCCCTCGTCGACGGCCCGGAGCGCCTCGAGCACGATCGAGCGCGAGAGCTCCACCTCGCAGTACATCTGCACGGCGCGGTGCTTCAACGCCTGGAAGCTTCCGATCGGCACACCGAACTGCACGCGCGTCTTTAGGTATCGGAGCGTTCGTTCGAAGGCTTCCGCCAGGCATCCGAAGAGCTGCGCCGAGAGCGCCACGGCACCGCGGTCGAAGACGAGGTCGAGGAGGTCCGCCCCCTGGTCCACCACGCCGAGCACGGCGGACGCGGGCACCATGACGCCCTCGAGGCGGACCGTCGCGGCATTCCGGCTGTCCACCATGATGGTGCGCTCGACCGAGAGCCCTCTGGCGGTCGCCGGCACCATCAGCACGGTCAGCCCGCCGCGGTCTCCCGGTGTGCCGGACGTCCGCGCGACCACGACCAGATAGTCCGCGACGTGGCCATCGAGAACGAAGGTCTTGCTCCCATCGAGGCGGATGCCGTCGCCGCTCCCCACGGCGCGGGTCGACACCGCGTAGGGAGCGAATCGGCCGTACTCCTGGTGCGCGAGCGCCAGGATCGTGTCGCCCGAGCAGACGCCCGGCAGGATCTTGCGCTTCAGGTCTTCGCTTCCGCCGAGAAGGAGGGCGCTGCTCCCGAGGACCACGGTCGAGAGGAAGGGCTCCGGCACGAGCGTGCGGCCGCACTCTTCCAGAACGATACCTAGCTCTGCATAGCCGAGACCGCTTCCGCCGTACTCCTCGGGCAAGACGACTCCCGTCCAGCCGAGCTCGGCCATGCGCGTCCAGAGCGAGCGAGAGAAGCCGATGGGATCGCCGCGATCGCGCAGCTCCCGAAGGTGCGCCACCGGAGCATGCGCGCTTACGAAGTCCCGGGCGGTTGCCCGAAGCACTTCCTGCTCGTCGCTCATGATCGTCTCCGCGTCAGTCGGGAAGCGCGAGCACACGCTTCGCAACGACGTTCATCTGCACCTCGGAGGTGCCGCCCACAAGTGTGGCGCTCTTCGACCGCAGCCACTCGCGCACCGCGGCGCGCTCGAAGGGAGAGAAGGCATCGCCCTCCCAGCCCAGGCCCTGCGCTCCGAGTATCGCGATCACGAGCTCGCTCGAGCGCTTGCTCATCTCGCTCGCGTAGAGCTTCAGCACGGACACCGCGTGGCCCGGCCCTTGGGAGCTGCGAGCCGCTTCGGCGCTGCGCCGGCGCGCGGCGTCGAAGCAGAGCCGGTCCATCTCGAGCTGGGCCACCCGGTCGCGCAAGATCGGATCTGCGATCTGCCCGCCCACCTCGCCGAGGTACGACCGCGCGAGCGCCGAAAGGCTTGGTCCCGCCTCGCGGACGGCGACGCCGCTCGCGAGCATCGTCCGCTCGTGCTGGAGCAAGCGCTTCGCGATCGTCCAACCTCCATTCTCCTTCCCGATCAGGTTCCGCGCCTTGGCACGAACGTTCTCGAAGAAGACCTCGCAGAAGGGCGAGGCGCCCGAGATGAGACGGATCGGTCGGATGGTGACGCCCGGCGCCCTCAGGTCGAAGAGCAGGAAACTGATGCCCTCGTGCTTTGGTGCCGTCGGATCGGTGCGCACGAGGCAGAAGATCCAGTCGGCGCTCTGCGCGCCGGACGTCCAGATCTTCTGCCCGTTGATGACGTAGTCTTCTCCGTCACGGACCGCGCGCGTCTGGAGGCTCGCGAGATCCGACCCCGCGCCGGGCTCGCTGTACCCCTGGCACCATTGGATCTCGCCCCTTGCGATCGGCGGAAGGTGCTCGCGCTTCTGCGCTGGGGTCCCGTGCTCGAGCAGCACGGGGCCGAGCATCGAGACGCCGAAGCCCGAGCTCGCCGGTTCCGCACCGATCCGGCGCAGCTCCTCCGCCACTACGCGCGCCTCGGTCGCGCCCAGCCCGCCGCCCCCGTACTCCGTGGGCCACGCGGGACAGACGAATCCGCGATCTCCCATGCGCCGCCGCCACAGCACGAGGTCGCTGGGGAGCGGCGCCCTCCGCGGCGAGCCGTCGACGGGCTCGCGGCACGAAGCGGGACAGTTCTCCTCGAGCCACGCGCGCACTTCGCTCCGAAAGGCTTCCAAGGACATGGCTTCGTCTCCCTGTTCAGGAGGCCCGGGACGTCCGGTCGGCTGCGCTTCCGTCCTCCATGGTCGTGCGCTCCATCTGCTCGAGCACGCGGGTGTCCTCCCAGACGGGGATCCCCTGCGCAGCGTAGAGCTCGCGGCTCCGCGGCGTCACGGCACCGACGCGCACCAGCGCCGGCATCATGAGATCCTTGAAGGAGTGGATGTGCCCCGGAGGAAGCTCACTTCTCACCATACCCGCGACCCCAGCCTCGACCAGACCCTTGATGAGGTCCGCGACCTCGATTCCGCTGTTCTCGCACACCTTCACGAAGCCCGGATCCGGTTTGCGGGGTCCCTGGCCGTCCACGCCCCCCTGCGCGTCGACCATCTCCTTCACCACCTGGAAAGCAAACTGGGCGACGTCTTCGCGGTCGTCCGGATGGAGTGCGGCGATCGTCTCTTGGACGTAGACGTGGCCAAAGGTCACGTGACGCGACTCGTCCTGGAGGACGTACTTCACGAGCTCTCGTAGCAGGGGGCAGGTGGTCTGACGCCTCATGTTGGTGAATGCGGCGAGGGCCAAGCCCTCGACGACCATGTTCATGCCGATCAGGATCTTGACGTAGTGGTCCGCTCGCAGGGTCGTGTCGATCACGCTCTTCAGCCAGGGCGAGATCGGGTAGACGAGTGCGAGCTTGCGGATGTAGCGCTCGTAGACCTCGACGTGACGCGCCTCGTCCATCGTCTGCGTCGCGCCGTAGAGCTTTGCCTCGTAGTCGGGCACCGCGTGAGTCAGTGTTGCGGCGGTCATGAGGGCACCCTGCTCGCCGTGCAGGAATTGCGAGAGGAGCTGCGCCGTGGCGTGGGCGACGAAGGTCTCGCGCTGGGTCGCTGACAGCCGCTGGATGAAGGGGACCTTGAGGAAGATGAAGCGATCCTCGCCCATGATCGGCTTCGACGGATCGACTTCGATGCTCCAATCGAGCTTCTCTTCCGCGTCCCACTGCGTCTGCTTCGCCCTCGAGTAGAGCGCCCGCAGCTTCTCGATCTCGATCGCGTAGTCGAACTGCCAGGCAACCTCCATCGGGGTCTGATAGGACTCGAGACCCTGTCCGGCGTCGGGCATCGCGCGCTCTTGCAAGGTCATCGGATTTCCTCCTGAATCAGGTAGCGAAAAATCATGTCGGTCAACGCCTCGAGAACGCGCTCGGGGTCGGCCTCCGGCAGGCGATTGACGAGGACCTCGGTCGCCGCTCCCCGAGTCGCGTGTCGAATCAAGAGGGCAGCGGCGAACGGATCGACGTCCTGACGCATCGTGCCTCGCTCCTGCCCGTAGGCGATCAGGTCACGAACCCGTTCGGTGATGACATGATCCACCCGCGCGAGACGGGATCGGACCTCGGGATCGCGCTCGCGAAGGGCGAGGAGAAGGAGCGTGAGACCTCCGTCCTCGCGCAACGAGCGGTAGCGCGAGGCGAGGTAGCCGCGGATCGCACGGCGCAGATCGGAGCCGCTCGCGCGCACGTCGTCGAAGTCCGCGCGTCCGCGGGCGAGCTCCCGGTCGCTCCATTCGTCGATCAGCGCGAGCAGCAGCGCGCGCTTGTCTGGGAAGTGGTGGTAAAGGGTGCCGACGCCGACACCCGCCCGCTGGGCGACGTCGGCCATGCTGGTCGGGTCGTAGCCCCGCTTCGAGAAGAGCAGCTCCGCGGCCCGCAGCACACGCTGGCGTGTGACGATACCACGCGCCTGCGGACGCCCTCCTCGAAGCGGGGCGGGTTCGCGACGGCTTGCCTTGAGCATCCTTCCAAGATACGCACACGAAAAGCCGAATACAACGTCTATTAAGACATACAAATAGTAACAATTTCAAATATTTATATTGTCTTTCGACGACGCATCATTCGACGAATACGAGGAGTCGCGCGGACCGCAGAAGGCGCGGAGGGGGTGGTGAACGATCTCGGCGGCGCGACGCAGGGCGCGGGTCGCGTGGCCGACCACGTGGTGAGCGAGATTCATGCGAGCGGCGGCTACGGCCGCGGCGAGCCACGACAGCGTGGCAGCCGTCGAGGCGGGCGGAGAATCTTCCGGACCACGCTCGACACCTTCGGCGGCTGCGCCGGACGCTCCCGTCCCCTGAATAAGAGGCGTCGTCGTGCCGCCGGAATCGCCTTCCAACGGAGCCGGCACCGAGGGAATTCGTCGCGCAGCGAGTGACGATCGGGGCCCGAGCCCAGGAGACTCAGAGATGCTTGGCGAAGAAGCCGAGCATGCGACGCCAGGAATCTTCCGACGCGTCTTCGTCGTATGCGGCGTGCATGGGTAGCCGGCGCATGATCGCGGCGATCGCGCCGCCGCCGAGATCGTTCATGTACGAGTGGCCAACGCCGGGGTAGACCTTCACGTCGTGCGGCACGTCGAGCTCCGAGAGATGCTCCTCGAGGCGACGCGCGTGCGAGCGGAGCGGCGCGTCGAGCTCGCCGTAGCCGGCGACGACGGGACAGATCTTGCGCAGCGATTCGGCTCTCCTCGGCACCTGCCCGTAGTACGGCGCGCACACCTGCAGCCCGCCGCGAGCGGCCCACGTCAGGGCAAAGCCGCCGCCCATGCAGAAGCCGGTGACGCCGATCCGATCTGCGGCGATCTCCGGACGCGCGGCCAGGAACGCGCGCGTCTGATCGAGGCGCTCGAATGCGGGACCCTCACCGCGGCTCATGTCGCGCACGGTGCGAGCGACGCAGAGCGGTGGCGCGCCGGCCCCGTCGAAGAGCGCTGGCGCCAGCGCGGCGTAACCGGAATCCGCGAAGCGTCGCGCGATTCGCCGGATGTCCGGCGAGAAGCCGAAGATGTCGTGGATGGCGATGACGGCGGGCCAGCCGCCCGCCGGCGTGGGCTTCTCCGGGAGCGCCAGCAGTGCGCGCATCGAGCCACCGTCGCGCAATGCAAGGTTCTCGGTCGTCTCGATCGCCATGGCTCCGACCTCCCCTCCGGCCTAACCCCTCCACGCTAGCTGGCTGCATCGCCGAACGTCATCTCCCCGGCAGCCAGGAGCCCGCCAGTTCGATTGATTGGAGCGTCGGCCTGTCACGTCAAAGGTTGCGGTTCGAGCCGCGACCGGCGGCATTACTCGCTCGGACTGCGTCTGCTTGGATCGACGACCGATGCAATCCGCGGCTGCTGCAGTCCCATCCGCGGATTCAGGTTTTGGCGGTCCGAGATCTGAGCTCGCCTTCGAATATGATTCTGTCCGGCGGGATCCGGCGACTCGTGACGCACCATTCCGTTTCCAAACCCCGCGAGGCGGCGCGCTCTATGAAGCCCTGGGCGCGCAAGCGACAGGTCTCTGGAAAATGCGCGGCGTCGCTTACCTCAATCGTAAAGCTCGTGTGGTCTGCATTGGACCCACACCACTTCCAGCTCGTGAAGTTGTAAACAGCGCCCGAAAGGATGACCAGGACTCGCCCGACAAAGTCCTCCAAACCCTTGGAGCGTTGCTCGAACTGTCGGTAGATGCCCAAGGCGGCCAGCTGGTCGGCTGCTTGGCGTCCCCCCTCGATCCAGTACAGAGAGTGGTCGCCTCCAGCTTGCTTATGCGCCAAAAGCTTCAGCACCCGATCGTGAGTGGCAATCGGATACCAGGAACCGGGCAGGATCGCTTGACCGAGCAGTTCTTGATCCTCGGCGGTGAGAAGGGACTCGAGATCAGAGGTGTGGATCTGTCCTTCAGCAATCTGGCGCTTTACCTCTGAGACGATTCCTTGAAAGAGGGACCCCTTGATCCCGTACGTGGATGGAGCTGTCTGCGGTGCGGCAGGTCTCGGCGCTGCGGCCTCGTGGGACACGCCTGCAGCCCTCGGCGCTGAGTTCGAGACCCCACTGTCATCGAGCGGGTGACCCATCCAGAATACGATTTGATCCGGTCGGGTCCGCTTCCACTGCCAACGTGCCCATCTCTTGCATCATTCGGTTCGGGAAACCCTGGGTGGCCCAGCAGGTGGTCTCGGGGAGCGCCTGAGCTTCCGTGATCTCGATCAGAAAGCAGCCCTCGCGCTCAGCGTCGGGCCGAGTCCTCCAGTGTGAGAAGTTGAAGGCGCTCGCGCTCAGCGTGTTGATGAGTCGCAGATCACGGTCAAAGGCGCGCAAACGGGCGTCACGATCGCTGTGCTTCTGAAGATCGAGGCGTTTCACGTACTCGAGCTGTGGATAGAGACCGCCCCGGAGCAAGCGCTCACTTCGGCACCACGCTCGAGCAGGTACTCAGGATCGCGGTCGCCTTCGATCTCCCACAGCAGCAGTACGAGCTGCGTAACGGCGCCGATGTCGTACCAGAGGGCGGGAGCGATTGGCCGTTCGAGCAACGCGCGAGCGGCCGGGGTAAGCCGTCGCTCGAGTTCCTCCTTGGAGATCGCTTCCCTTTGGACGAGATTTTGGCTTATCGGACAAAGCCCTAGCCGGATTGAGGCAACAGCTTTTAGAAGGAACGCCAACGATGGCCTGGACTTCGCCAACCACCAGCCCGTCGGACATCGCGGGTCCGGTCGTCGCCCTGGCAGAGGGCTTTCGGAGGACCACGGACACGAATCTCAGCCACGGGCTAGAGCCGGTCGAGATCAACGCCCACCCGGTCGGGGTCTCCGGAGGGCGCGGTGATGAGCCCCTGCCCTCTTGGTGCGCTCTCTCTCGGTCGCTTCCGAAGTTGGGGTGGAGAGCATCGCAGTGCTGAGCCGGCTCAGAACACGCTAAAGGATCGTCTATACGCTTGCGGGTTCGTTCCCACAATCTGACCAAAGTGTTCGCGCAGCACAGTCGACGATCCGAATCCCACTTCCGCCGTTACCTGCTCGACCGTGAGATCCGTCGTCTCGAGCAAGCGCTGCGCGCGCCGAACGCGCGCGCGGGTGACCCAGAGCGCCGGTGTCGTGCCAACCTGCTCACGAAAGCGCCGGCTCAACGTCCTAGTGCTCATCGCCGCCTGCCGCGCGATGACGGGGAGGGGCAGATCCTTGCGAAGGTTCTGCTCGAGCCA
>Ga0074046_10000954_pt1 | contig 26788 bp, 22 predicted proteins | sample BogForMeECP23OM3_FD_94441 | JGI IMG/M metagenome (GOLD analysis project Ga0074046, IMG submission 94441) | Bog forest soil microbial communities from Calvert Island, British Columbia, Canada - Bog Forest MetaG ECP23OM3 | ecosystem: Environmental > Terrestrial > Soil > Wetlands ...
CTGTAGTGTGCCTGTCCCTCCGCGATATTACTGGGAACCGAAACCGCCGCCCGTCGAATCTGGTCGGTGAGACTGTAAACCTCGCGTCTCGGAAATTTACCCGTCAGCTTATAAATTTCCGCGACCACATCCATGGCCTTCTGCCACGCAACAAGGTCTTTGAAATGCTGAGCCATAATTCCCGGCTTTTCTGGGTACTGGGTACTAGGTACTATTTTTTCTTCTTGTTTCCGAAGCCGGTTTCCACGGGCGCGCCGATGCTGGCCAGCATATCCTTGGCTGGCTGTGCAAACGGACCAGTGGGCTCGAGCTCAAGATACTTTCGAAAGGCCTCGGCTGTACCTTCGGCTGCAACCACCTTGCCGTCCTTTCCAATGGTCTCCTTGCCGATCAGGTTCACACCCTTCCAATAGTAAGCTGCAGCTTTGGTGGGATCGGCCGCAATCACTTTGTCGAAGGCCACAATTGCGTCATCCACCTTGCCCGCATTGGTAAGAACAGCCCCGATGTTGAACAGGTACGCGCCGGCATGCGTCGGGTCCAGTTGGGCCGCCTTGTTGTAGTTGGCCACGGCATCATCAACCTTGTTGGTCTTCGCGTACACCTGGGCGAGGTTGTTATAGTAAGCGGCCAGTTTCACATTAGTGTCGGCCTCTTTCTGTTCCGATTCGGAGGCAGTGCGCAAGTCGATTGCTTTCTGGTAATCGACAGCGGCGGCCTCGTAGCGCTTCTGTTTTTCTTCCGGAGCGGTCTGTTTGGGCGCCGAGTTAAGGTAGGCGTTGCCGAGTGCCGCCCAGACTTGATCGTGGCTGCTGTCGATCTGGTTCGCTTCAGTCAAGGTGGCGATGGCAGTATCGTAGTCCTTCGCATCGGAAGCCGCACCGGCAGCTTTGAGTTTATCGTTAAGCGTGCCAATGGTTTTCGTTGCGGCCAACGCTTTGGCTTCGGCCTCTTGCTTAGCCTTGAGTTGTTCAGGAGTCAATCCCTGACCCGCGGCTTGGGTTGCCTGTTCTTTCTTCAGGTCGATGTCCTGGTCCGTTTCTTCCAAACCCACCGGGAGATTGTTGATATGAAAGAGTTCCTTGCCGTCTTTGCTGAGCTTGATGTTGTATTTTCCCGGAGCGATGCCGAGCGAGAAATATTCGCCCTTGTTATTGGTCTTGAGGGTGTACTTGTGGCCCGTTTCGGTCCCCGTCCACTCCACTTCGGCCTGGGCGATCGGTTTCCCCTCGGAGTCTCTGCAAGTTCCCTTCACAGTGCCCGTGGTTTGCGCGAACGCCAGTGGAGCGGACAGCCCGAGGTTAAGAACGACAAGAACGGCAAGAACAAAAAAGACGAGCAGCAGGGGAAGGTTGAAATATTTCCTCATGATTGTGCCTCCCGGCATTCCATCTGAATTTACTGCACTCTATGCACTGGAAAATCTATGCACCGCTTTCGTATCAGGCCATCGCTCCAGCGATGCCGCCAGCGTACTGGTTTCGTATCAGGGCATCGCTTCAGCGATGCCGCCAGTTATCCGAAATCAGACGCCCCTTTAGGGGCTGGCGATTTCTGAAACCGCTTCTAGCGCAATCGGGCAGCGGTTTCCGCATACGCAATGGGATCTTCCGCGCCCGCCTCGCGAAACGCCCGCAGGCGGAGCACACAGCTGTCGCAGACACCGCAGGCGCGATCTTCGCGCTGATAGCATGACCACGTTAAATCGAACGGGGCATTCAGTTCAAGGCCAAGCCTCACAATCTCGTGTTTGCGCATCGCAATCAACGGTGTCACCACCCGGATGCTTCCTTCTCTCGTGCCCGCCTTCACCACTTCGTTGAACGCTCGATAATACTCCGGCCGGCAGTCAGGATAACCAGAACTGTCGGGCTCGACCGCTCCAATGTAGACTTTTTCCGCTCCCATCACTTCCGCCCAACTAACGGCGACGGCAAGAAAATGCGCGTTGCGGAAGGGGACATACGTCACAGGAACGATCACCGGAACGGTCGCAGGAACGCCGACGGGAATGCTGGCGCCGGGAAGGTGCGCTCCACTAACGACCGCTTCGGGAACGGCAATATTCGAATCGGTCAGCGCCGATCCGCCGATGGGTCCGAGAGCCTCATTACGCACCAGCAGCCGGTCCCGAATTCCGAGCCGGTCGCAAATGCTTTCGAACGAGCGCCGTTCGCGCTGTTCAGTACGCTGTCCATAGCTAACATGGACCGCAGCGGCCTGGTGGTCGCGAGCCGCCAGCGCCGCACACACGCAGGAATCCATGCCGCCGCTCAGCAGAACCACGGCGCGGCGACTTCCGGTCGAGGTTAAGTTCGATGCCATAATTCGCCCAAAGCGCCGCGAACACGACGGACGGGAACGTCGAACCCAGGCGCTTACCAACCATCGTCGTGACCGCTCCCTCCTGATTTTATGCCACGTGTGAAAGTTTGACCGCTGTCGCACAGTTGCAAGCGCATAGGTCCCAGCCCCGGAGGGGCGACGGACCTTAGCCCACCGCTTCAGCGGTGGGTATGCGTGAATGCCCGATCAAGTCCCGGAGGGACAGCCGAGTCCTAACACGGATTCGTGCCACCGTCGCCGGTTCCCGCACCATGTTTCCATCACAAACCGTCCGTGAGCGCCATCACAGACACCCCGCCAATTGCAATGCCACACTACAAAACTGATTGGGGCAGTGGAGGGGTGTATCCGTCGGGACGGCCCTCAAAGCTGCCCGAAGTCATTTCTAGACATGGCTCAAGCGAGGGTAAGTCCTTATTTCCAGAATATTTTACATATAACTCGCCTCGAATCAATATTTTGCAGTCGGAAGAGCATGTAACTCGATGATTCCAATGGGGAGGAGGGTGGGGGTACCCCCCAGCACCAACTAGTAAATGGCCGTCAGCGGAATCCCCAGCTGCACCCGTCGTGAATACGATCGACCTATTCGTAGCGCAGGCTTTCGACGGGATCGAGTTGGGCGGCTCGGATGGCAGGAAGGGTCCCGAATAGGATTCCGACCAGCGACGAGACGACGATGGCGATGATGGCGGAAAGTCCGGAAATTGGAATGCGATATTCGGTGAAGAAGCGAACCGAGAAGGGGATCGCGAGCCCAATGATGATGCCGAGGACACCCCCGATAAGCGAGATCAGGATGGCCTCCGAGAGGAACTGAAAGCGGATCTCGCGGTTGGTGGCGCCGACCGCCTTGCGGATACCAATCTCTCGAATGCGGGCGCTTACCGTAGCCAGCATGATGTTCATGATGCCGATCCCGCTGACCAGCAGCACAACCAGCGACACCGCCAGCAGAACCAGGGTCATGGCAGTCGCTATCTTGTCGGCCATGGCAACGAGTTCGGTCAGATTCCTGACGCTATAAACGGACTCGGGCCGATGACGCGACTGAAGGACACGCTGAACCTGGGCCGTGATCGGCACCACCAGGGCCGTATCGGAGGCCGAAAAGAAAATCTGCTTCACCACCGGCGTTTGCTGAAAATAGCGGATCACGGTGTAGGGAACCAGCATGGTGTTCTCGGTAACCTCCGATTGCTCGAACGTATCCACCCGTTCGCGGAAGATTCCGATGACGGTGAAGGGCAAGCCGCTCAGCTTGAGCGTCCTTCCCAGCGCAGCTTGTTCGGAACCGTAGAGCTGGATCGCCAGCTTCGGTCCGATGACGCCGACCTTGTTGTGGGCTTGAGAATCCTGGTTGTCGAAAAAACGTCCGGAAAGAATGACCAGGTTACGAATCTTTTCGTAATCTGGGTAAACTCCCATGATCTGCAGGTCGCGTTCTTTGCCGCCGCCCACGGCTACCCGATCGTTGAGAGGAAGCACCGGCGAGGCGGCAACGATGCCGTCGACCTGGTGCTGGACGGCTTCCATGTCTTCAATGGTCAGTGCGTCGCTGCCGCTGTTGGAGATTCGTCCGCCACCGCTTTCGTACTCAGCATAGATCCAGTTCGACCCGATGGATTGAATCTGGTTCAGAAGATATTGCCTGCCAGTCAGGCCGATGGTAGTGACCAGAATCAGGGACGCGGTTCCGATGACCATGCCGAGCGCGGTGAGTGAGAACCGGATCTTGTTGCTCATGAAGGTCTCGTAGGCGAAGCTGAAAATCTCACCTAGCGCCAGGTGGGCGCGTCCGTCGTGCTGAGCTGGGGTATCCATCTATCAATTTAGATGCTACGGAGAGTTTGAAAACCCTGCAAGCATGTGCCTGTAGTCGGGAGATTTTGGTTAGATCTTGGGTGGCGCAGCGGTTTACCGCTGCGGTAAATGCCTTGTTTTGAATTAGGCTTTAGCCGCGGAGGGATCGCTCTCGCTCAGGACTCACTTTTTCCGCTACCCCAGCTTCCTGCTGCAGTTATTTTCTGTTGTAATTCTTTGGACACATCACGAAAAGGACGAATCACGCTCTGAACATCAAACGTATCGCTGGATTGTCGCTGTTGACCGCCGTTGCGCTTCTGATTCATGGTTATCATCCTTATGCGGAAGATTCGGAGATCTACCTTCCCGGGGTTCTGAAGATCCTGAATCCCAGCTTGTTTCCAGCCAATGCTGAGTTTTTTGGGGAGCACGCGGGACACACGTTGTATCCGAATCTGATTGCTTTTTCGGTTCGGGCCACACATCTGCCGCTGCCGTGGGCCGCTTTTTTGTGGCATCTGCTCTCCATCTTTTTGTTGCTGGCGGCGAGTTGGCGGCTGGCGTCAGCCTTATTCGAATCTCCACTTTTCGACGAAGAGCGGGCCTGCTGGGCCGCCGTGGCTTTGATGGCCGCTTTGCTGACTTTGCCCATCGCCGGCACGTGGCTTTACATCCTCGACCAGTTCTTGAATCCGCGGAACCTGGCGGCGTTTGCGGCGCTGTTTGCCGTGGCGGCAGTGCTGCACCGAAAATACGGGCGCGCCGTGTTGTGGCTGGTATTTGCCGCCCTCATGCATCCCTTCATGGCGAGCTTCGCGATTCTTTTTTGTGCGTGGCTCATCTTGCTCGATCGATATCGTCCGCGGGTATTGGGATTCGCGGCTGCGCTTCCCTTCGGCATTACATTCGAGCCTCCGCCCGCCGCTTATCATGAAGTCGCGTTGCGGCAGCGTTCGCACTTCGTCCTGCGTTGGGAGTGGTACGAGTGGCTGGGAGTGATTGGGCCTGTGATCCTGTTCTACTGGTTCGGAACTTGGGCACGCCGGCGTGGCATGAAGAACCTGGAATTAGTGTCCAGGGCGATGGTGCCATTCGTGGTGGTGGCTGCGTTGGCGGCAATTGTACTAGGGATCCCGGCTCGCTTCGAAGCTCTGACGCGGCTCCAGCCCCTACGCTGCCTGGCTTTGTGCTACATGGTGCTGGTGGTGGTGGGCGGCGGATTGCTGGGGCAGTACGTGCTGCAACGTCAGGTGTGGCGGTGGCTGGCGTTATTCGTTCCGCTTAGCCTGGGAATGTATTTTGCGCAGCGCCAGGTGTTTCCGGCAAGCCAGCACCTCGAGTGGCCGTGGGCGCAGCCGCGCAACCAGTGGGCGCAGGCGTTTGAGTGGATTCGCGGGAATACTCCGGTGGACGCGCTGTTTGCGCTGGATCCGCGGCACATGGAATTGCCGGGTGAAGACGAAAATGGATTTCGCGCGCGCGCCGAGCGCAGCATGCTGGCTGACCTGGTCAAGGATAAGGGAGCAGCTTCGATGTTTCCCCCGCTTTCGGTGCAGTGGGCGGAACAGATTGCTGACCAGAAGAATTTTGAGCAGTTCGGGAAAGAAGACTTCGAACGCCTGCGACGGAAGTACGGAGTCAGTTGGGTCGTAGTGGAACAACCGGGCCCTGCAGGGTTGGAATGTCCTTATGAGAATTCGACGGTGCGCGCGTGCAGAGTGGATTGACGCATTCTCAGGTCTCCGTACCAGCCTCGCCCAGCGGGGTTCGACTGAGAACTGAGAACCGGGAACTGAGAACTCCCCACCGGCCTGTGGTAGCCTAGACAATAATATTTTCTGAATAAAGCATGGCGGATCCGATTGTAACCCCCGCAACTCGGCCACTGTTTCCATACCTGAAATGGTCCTCCCCACTCCCCAGCCTGCGGCGGCAATTTCGGGAGAACCAGCCCTACCCGCATGTGCACCTCAAGGAATTTCTGGACCCGGATGTGGCCGCCGAGATGGCCAACCAGTTTCCGGACATGGCGACCGATGCCTGGACGCGCTATAAGCACCAGAACGAAAACAAGCTGGGGCTCGCGAAGCGATCACTATTCCCTCCACTGCTGGGCGAGGTGGTGGACGAACTGAATTCAGAGGCGTTTGTGCATTGGTTGTCGCAGTTGACGGGCATTCCGGGACTCGAGTCGGACGACATGCTAGAGGGTGGCGGCCTGCACCAGTCAGGCGTGGGTGGGTTCCTGAACGTACACACGGATTTCAGCAATCATCACTACCACAAACATTGGCGGCGGCGGGTAAATTTGATTCTCTATCTAAATCCCAACTGGCAGCAGCAATGGGGTGGCGCGCTGGAATTGTGGGACCGGGAGATGCTTCAGTGCGTGGTGAAGGTGCCGCCGCTGTTCAATGAAGTCTTAATCTTTCGCACCGATGAAATTTCCTACCACGGGTTCCCCGACCCCTTGCGCTGTCCTGAGGGAGAATCTCGCAAGAGTCTGGCCTTGTATTACTACACCGCCGAGTCTGGCGCCGCGATTAAGACGCGTTCTACAAACTATCGGCCGCGGCCGGAAGACGGCCTGCTGAAGTCCGGCATGATATGGATCGATAAGCAGGCCGTAGACCTGTATTCGCGGGCCAAGGCGCGCTTCGGCTTCTCGGATGAGTTTGCCAGTAGGATTCTGGGCTTCCTCTCGCGGAAGCGCTGATTAGGGTCGGTTCCTTTAACGCCGCTGGGGCGCGGTTGGCAATCTTCCCTCGTAGTAAACCTCAGAATCGCTCTCGAGCGTCTTTCCTTTTTCGCTGAAGATGGGAATGTGTATTATGCCCGCGCGCTGGAGCGCGAACTGCAGGGTGGTTTCGAGCACTCCGAGACCGTATTGCACGCTGCGGCGGAAGTTGATGGAGGAGGCTTCCTCGAAATATTTGGTTGGGCAGGATACTTCGCCGATGTGGAATCCGAAGTAAACGCATTGGGCGAGCATCTGGTTGTCGAAAACGAAATCGTCGCTATTCTCCCGCAAAGGCAGGCGGGTGAGTACCTCGCGGCTGAAAGCGCGGTAGCCGGTGTGATACTCCGACAACTTGACGCGCAGGAAGAGATTCTCAACAGCGGTAAGCAGGCGGTTGGAGATGTATTTGTAAAGTGGCATGCCCCCGCGCAGCGCGGTGCCGCCGATGATGCGGGAACCGAGAACGACGTCATAGACGCCATAAGCAACCATGCTTGCCATGGCAGTTACGAGAAGCGGCGTGTACTGGTAATCGGGATGGACCATGATGATCACGTCGGCGCCAGCGGCCAGAGCTTCCCGGTAGCAGGTTTGCTGATTGCGTCCGTAGCCGTAGTTGCGGTTATGGACGAAGGTCAGTAAGCCGAGCTGGTGCGCAACTTCGAGCGTACGATCGGAACTGTGGTCGTCGACCAGAATGCAAATATCGACCAGGTCGGGCAATTCCCGAACCGTCGCTTCCAGCGTCTTTTCCGCATTGTAAGCGGGTAACACGACGGCAATGCGTTTCCCGTTAATCATGCAGCGTTTCCTCGATTGCGCTGCTTGAATCATACCCGGAAAAAGGAACTTCTGCTGAGTGATTCGGTTCCAGCCCGCGCCGAGAAAACAGCCGACCGACAGATTTAAGGCGGCCGCGTTGGTAAAATGTAAAATAGAGCCCGCTGGCATTGATGCTCCGCAGCTTTGAGCCATCAGCTGACACTGTCGGCGAACTATGAGCGACGCAAAAAATATGCCTGCGCGTACTCTTTTTGAGAAAGTCTGGAATTCGCATGTGGTCGTCGCTCCCGAAGGGCGGTCTGCGCTGCTCTACATCGATCTGCACCTGGTGCACGAAGTGACTTCGCCGCAGGCCTTCGATGGGCTCCGCGCAAATGGACGGGCCGTGCGGCAGCCACTGCGCACGGTGGCAACCGTGGACCACAATATCCCGACTACTCCGCGGGGCCTTCCCATCACTGACCCGATTGCGGCGAAGCAGATTGAAGCGCTGCAGAAAAATTGCCGCGAATTTGGGGTTCCCCTGTTCGATATGGACTCGGCTGAGCAGGGCATAGTGCACGTCATCGGCCCGGAACTGGGCCTCACGTTGCCGGGGATGACGATTGTCTGCGGCGACAGTCATACCTCGACCCACGGCGCGTTCGGATCGCTGGCGTTTGGCATCGGCACCTCGGAAGTGGAACACGTGCTGGCAACGCAATGTCTGCCGCAGACAAAACCGAAGACGATGCAGATCCAGGTGAGCGGCAAGTTGGCCGAAGGCGTGACAGCCAAGGATCTGGCGCTCGGAATTATCGGACACATCGGCACCGATGGTGCCACCGGGCATGTGATCGAGTACGCTGGCGATGCGGTGCGAGGGTTGTCGATGGAAGGCCGGATGACGCTGTGCAATATGAGCATCGAGGCAGGAGCGCGAGCGGGACTGATCGCCCCGGATGACACGACTTTTGCCTATGTCAGCAGCCGGCGCTTTGCCCCCAAAGGAAAACAGTGGGAAGAATCGGTTGCGGACTGGCGGACGCTGGGAAGCGATCCTGGGGCCGAATTCGATCGAGTGATGGAGATTGACGCCGCATCGCTCGCACCATTTGTGACTTGGGGAACGAATCCCGGAATGGTAGTGGCTGTGACCGCACACATCCCTGAGCTAAAAAGCTTCGCGCAGGAAGCTGAGCGGCGCGCGGCGGAACAGGCACTTGCCTACATGGGTCTCGATCCCGGAACGCCGATCGAAGCTATTGCTGTAGACCGCGTGTTCATCGGATCATGCACGAATTCGCGCCTCGAAGACCTGCGCTCGGCGGCGCGCGTGGCGAAAGGGCAGCACGTGAATCCGAAGGTTCGGGCCATGGTGGTTCCAGGCTCGCAGGCGATTAAGCATGCGGCGGAACAGGAGGGTTTACACCGCATATTTCTGGATGCCGGGTTTGAATGGCGCGAGTCGGGATGCTCGATGTGTCTGGGCATGAATCCCGACATTCTGCAACCTGGGGAGCGTTGCGCTTCGACCAGCAATCGGAATTTCGAAGGAAGGCAGGGGCGCGGTGGGCGCACGCACTTGGTCAGTCCGATGATGGCGGCGGCGGCGGCAATCGCGGGACATTTCACCGACATAAGAAATTGGCGATTTCAATAGCACTGTGTGGGGACGGGGCTTTGCCCCGTCCAAGCGGGCGAAGCCCCGCTTCCACACAAGGTCAACCAGACTCTATGCAACCGTTTCGCAAACACACCGGCGTTGTTGTCCCGCTCGATAAGGTAAACGTGGATACCGATCAGATCATCCCTAAGCAATTCCTGAAGCGTATCGAGCGCACGGGATTTGGGGAATTCCTGTTCTACGATTGGCGGTTTTCGGGGGATGGAAAGTGCGGGAAGAAGACTGGCGGTTTTGCACTCGACGAGCCGCGCTATGCGAAGGCCTCGATCCTGGTTGCGGGGAAAAACTTCGGCTGCGGGTCTTCGCGCGAACATGCCGTCTGGGCGCTGGCGGATTTTGGCTTCAGGTTGGTGATCGCACCGTCGTTTGCCGACATTTTTGCCAACAACAGCTTGAAAAACGGCCTGCTGACGGTGCAACTCAACGAAGAGCAGGTGGCGGAGATCATGCGCCGTTCGAAAGAGATCGAAAACTACCAGCTCACGGTCGACCTGGAAACGTTGCAGGTGCAAGACGGACGAGGACTCGCGGTGACTTTCGTGATAGACGGATTCTCGCGCCATTGCCTGCTGAACGGTTTGGATGATATCGGGCTGACTCTCCAACACGAAGCGGAGATCAAAGAGTACGAAGCCGGGCATCCCGTGGGCGCGGAAATGAAGGCAATTCTGGCAAGGTGATACAGCATCCGTGACTCAACATGAGAGTATGACCGTGGAGTGACGGGCGTCCCGCCCGTCCAAGGTCAGTTGGAAATCGAATCCTTCCTGACGCAAACTCCCTTCGGGTTGTACACTTTTGAGTTTCAGTGCCAGCTCGGCTGTAGGTCACACCTCATGCCGAATCGGAGTCCGTTTGTGAAGAAATCGTTTGCCGTCGCCATCACCCTGTTGGCTCTGCTTTCCATCGGGCAGGCTCAGAGCGCTCCACCGACAGCTGCACCGCTGCAACTCACGATTGAGCAAATCTTCGCGGAAGGTGGAGTTACGGGCCGCCCTCCGGAGACGATCACGTGGAGTCCGGACGGCACCAAGGTGTCTTTCGTGCAACGCGACGACGCTGGCGAACACGGCGAACTTTGGTATATGGACGCGGCGACAGGCGAGAAGAAAATACTAGTCAGCGAGATCAAACTGTCGCAACTCGCTCCGCCAATGAGCAAGATTCATGACGAGCGCGAGAAAGAGCGCCTGGCGCGGTATCACGTTGCTGCCTACTCGTGGTCGCCCGATTCCAAACACTTGCTCTTCGATACGCAAGGACAGCTCTGGTATTACAGCCTGGACACGGGAACGGCGGTGCAGCTCACGTCGTCTCCGGACCCGAGCGAATATCCCGAGTTTTCCCCGGACGGCAAAAGGCTCGCTTTCGTGCGCAAGCATAATCTCTATGTCCATGGCGTGTCGGGAGAGGAAGGCGATCGTTTGCTCACGCACGACGAGAAGGAGAAAGACAAAGACGGCGACCGAGAAAAAAGAAACGATAACATCCTGAATGGCGAGGTGGACTGGGTTTACGCCGAAGAACTGGCGGTGCGCAGCAACTTTTTCTGGTCGCCGGAAGGGCACGACATCATTTTTCTGCAGATGGATGAGACCGCGGTACCGACCTATCCCATCACCGATTGGCTGCCGACTCATCCCCGGGTCGAACAGGAAAAATATCCGAAAGCGGGAGATCCGAATCCCATCGTGCGGTTGGGAGTGGTGGGCAGTAATGGCGGCAAGGTGCACTGGATCAAACTCACCGATGACGTTGATACTTACCTGCCGCGCTTCGGCTGGATTCGCGAAGGCTGGGCTTGGGCCGAGGTTCTGAATCGCAAGCAGGATGTGATGGACCTCTATTTTATCGACGCGAAGTCGGGCAGGTCGGTTAGAGTGCTGACCGAATCGGCTGCGGATGCGTGGGTCAACGTCAACGACGACTTCCGCATTCTGAAATCCGGCAACCGGTTTCTCTGGACCAGTTGGCGCGACGGCCACACCCACATTTATCTTTACAGTTTCAACTCGCCAGATCCGCTGGCAGCCGAGGCCAAACTCGAACGCCAGCTCGAAAGCGGAGACTATGAGGTGATCGCGATCGACGGGGTAGATGAAGCCGCGGGCACGATTTTCTTCACGGCCAACAAGGGAGATCCACGACAGGAAAAGCTTTTTTCCGTGAAGCTGGATGGTTCGGGGATGCAAAGCCTTTCATCGGAGGCAGGCAACTATACTGCCAGCTTCTCCGACGATGGCAAGCATTTTGTCGAAACACATTCTGCAACGCCGATGCCGCCGCGGATCTCGGTGTGCGCGCCGAGCCGCGCCTGCCAGAAGATCTGGGAAAGCCGCAGCGTGGCGGACTACGATCTGATCGCGCCGAAAATGCTGGAATTCAAAGCCGACGACGGGACGGCGTTGTATGGCTATCTGATTTTGCCGCGCGATGCGAGCCAGAAGATTCCTCTGATCGTACACATCTACGGCGGTCCGGCGGGGCAGACCGTGCAGGATGATTGGGGTGGAACGACGGCTCTTTTCCATCAGATTCTGGCGCGCGAAGGGTTCGCAATTTTCTCGGTCGACAATCGTGGAACTCCGAATCGGGGAAAGAAATTCTCGGCCGCGACCCGCCGGCAGTCCGGTCCGATCGAACTGAGAGACCAGCTTACGGCCCTCGACCAGTTGTATACCCAGTTTCCGCAGCTCGACCGCTCTCACACTGCAATCTGGGGATGGTCGAACGGCGGTTCGATGACGCTCTACGCACTAACGCACTCCGATCGCTTCAAGGCAGGAATCTCGGTGGCGCCGGTAACCAACTGGCGCAACTACGATTCGATTTACACTGAGCGCTACATGGGTCTGCTGAAGGACAACGCCAGCGCCTACGACGATTCGATCGTCAGTGCTGCTGGCAGTCTGCACGGTTCGTTGCTGCTGGTGCACGGAACCAGTGATGACAATGTGCACTTCCAGAATACGATCCAGATGACCGACGCGCTGATCCGGTCGGCTAAGCAGTTCCGGCTGATGGTCTATCCGGACAAGACGCACGGCATCGCTGGGACAGGCACGCGCACGCAATTGTTCCACATGATGGACGATTTCTGGAATAAGGAGTTGAAATAGAAGCTGTCAGCTCTCAGCCGTCAGCTGTCAATTCTTGGCGGAAGTGAGATTTTACTGACAACTTATCGCTAAAAGCTTTCTCATGCATCGAACTAACCTTGGCGATTTCGAACTTACTGTCGTCTCCGATGGAACTTACTTCCTCGACGGCGGTGCTTTCTTTGGCGTGGTTCCTAAGACCATGTGGTCGAAGAAGGTCACCCCTGACGAGCAGAACCGGCTCGACGCGGGACTGAATTCGCTGCTTGTGCGCAACGGCGAGAAGAACGTTCTGATCGAGACTGGCATCGGCAACAAACTGCCCGATAAGTTGGCGCAGATCTACAAACAGCCAGCCAAACTACTCGACAACCTGCACGCCGCCGGCGTTGCGCCGGAAGATATCGACATTGTCATTAACACGCACCTGCATTTCGACCACTGCGGCTGGAATACCGTGCGGCGCGGAGATCAGATCGTCGCGACGTTTCCGAATGCCAAGTATTACGTGCAGGAGCAAGAGTGGGAGCATGGCCGCCTGCAACTGGAGCGCGACGCTGTCAGTTATATGAGCCCGAACTACGATCCGCTGCTGGAGAGCGGCCAGATGGTACTGCTGAACGGCGATGTGGAGCTCTTGCCCGGCATCTCAGTCAAAATTTTTTCCGGGCACACGGCGAATATGCAGGCGGTGATCATCGAGAGTGCGGGCAAGAAGGCATGCTACATCTCCGATCTGATTCCGACCTCAGCTCATCTCGACCTAACCTGGGTGATGGCATTCGACCTGTTTCCGCTGCAGACCATCGAGAGCCGCAAGAAGTACTATTCGTGGGCGATCCCGGAAAGATGGCTGACCGCGTTCACGCACGACGACGCCACGCCGTGGGGATATGTGGAACGGGGAGAGCGCGGAAGGCTAGCTCTCGCCAACCTCCCGTAGGCACGGCCCCCGCAGATCTTGTGTGGTGCGGGTGCTCTCGCCCGCGATCCTAGGTCGAAATGACGGGCGCACCCGCTGGAAGCTTGGCCCTAAAGAACTCTTCGACCCGGCCCAGTATCTCCGCCCCGCTCTTGGCCTCGTAAATAGCCTTCCTGAGTGCCGCGCCTCCGGGAATGCCGTGGGTGAACCACGAGGCGAACTGCTTCATCTTGCCTTCGGCTCCGGGCATTTCTTCTTCCAGCAGCATCTGGAAGTAGGTCCGGATCATCTGGTAGCGGTCGGATTCGGTGGGTTCGTCGTACAGTTTTTCGGAGCTTTGCTCCCCTAGGCGGACGAATGCGTCCGCCGCCACGTGAGCACTGGCGCGATGTGCATACTGCTCGATCTGCCGGAAGATCCACGGATTGGCTGGGGCCATGCGGCCGATCATTACTGCATCGCAGCCGGTTTGGGCTATTACGGCGCAGGCAGCTTCGGGCGAACGGATGTCGCCATTGCCAATCACGGGAATCTTGACTGCCTGCTTGACGGAGGCGATCCATTCCCAGCGCGCGGTGCCGCTGTAGCCTTGCTCGCGGGTGCGGGCGTGGAGTGCGACCGCGCCCAGACCGCAGTTTTCGGCCATGCGCGCCAGTTCGACGCAGACGATTTCATCGTCGTTCCATCCCGCTCGAAACTTCACAGTGAAAGGAATCTTCACGGCGGCTCGCACCGCTTCGAAAATTTGTCGGATCAGCGGCAGATCGCGCAGCAGTCCCGATCCGCCGTTGCACTTCACGACTTTCTTCGCCGGGCAGCCCAGGTTCAGGTCGACGAGGTCGAACCCTAGGTCTTCCACCAGCCGCGCGGCATCGGCCAGCACACTCGGACTGCTGCCAAAGAGCTGGGCCGAGACCGGATGCTCGTCTTCATAAAAGTGAAGGTAGCGTCCGCGGACGCGCTGGTCGCGCAGGACGCCGTCGGCCGAAGTGAACTCGGTCATGATCAGCCCGCATCCGCCCAGGTTTTTGATGAAGCGGCGGAAGACGGTATCGGTGACTCCGGCCATGGGAGCCAGCACGGTGGCGGGAGCGATGCGGACGTTGCCGATCTTGAGGCTTGCAGGAAAGACCTGAGCCGGTGTGGGGACAAGTCGTGTGGGGACGGGCGATTCGCCCGTCCGATCCACCGCTGCATCCGCGTTGTCCCAGAACTTTCGCACAGGTTGTATTCTACGTCCTTTCCAAGTCCCCAACCGCCGGCTCAACCTCGTTCCCCGGCTTTGTTCTGCTCGTTGTCGGGTTGCTGGTTGGAAACAACATCGATTCCGGGCGCACGGCTGAACCTAGCAGCCAACGAAAAGCCCTCACCGAGGCGAGGGCGTTGATATTAGAGAGATTCGCGTTGATCCGCGGAAACTTAAATTACTTCTTCGCCGTTTCGGCTTTCGCGGCTTCGGCTTTGCCCGCATCGCTTTTGGCATACTTGCGGCGGAAGCGCTCTACGCGGCCGGCGGTATCCATGAGCTTCTGCTTGCCCGTAAAAAAAGGATGGCAGGCGGCACAGATTTCCACTCCGATATCGCCCTTATGGGTCGAGCGGGTGATAAATGTGTTCCCGCACGCACAATGCACGCGGACTTCGCTGTAGTGCGGATGGATGGCTGATTTCATGTCAGTTCCTAAACCTCGATTCAGACATTAGATTCTACAGGAGTTACGAAGGATTCAGCAAGGCAGGTCTCAGGAAGACCTTCACCTCCGAAACCCTGAGACTGCCTGCGACCTGAACGACAAAACGGCAGGGCCGCCCCCCTGCCGTCTCGATCGTATCCAAGAATTCTGGGGCCCCTTACTTACCTTTATTGACCACTTTCTTCAGTTCGTTTCCGGGAGTAAATTTGGCGACTCTACGAGCAGCGATCTTGATGGTGGCACCCGTCTGCGGGTTTCGGCCATTGCGGGCCTTGCGCTGCGAGACGGAGAACGTGCCGAATCCAATCAAGGCTACCCGGTCCCCTTTTCGAAGGGCAGCGGTAACACTGTCCACGGTGGTGTCGATCGCGGTCGTTGCCTGAGCCTTGGAAATACTGCAGGCTCCGGCGATCCGGTCAACCAGATCAGCTTTATTCATGCTCTCTCCTGACACTCGTCATTTCGGTTCCCGCGCATCGGCCGGGGAGGGAGAACTCGAAGCGCGAGCACCGGCGATGGCCATTCTCGCCCATGTTCGGGGATTGTCAATGGGAAACACGTGCCAGTTGCCGGTTTTGACAACTGAAGCCAGCGGCTGTGCAGGCAGCAATCGGGGAATTAGACGAAAGCATTGCCTGAATCCTCGTCTGCGAACCTGGATCGTAAACTCGGCACAGCGGTTCTCCTGCTTCTCCGCGATTCTCCACAACTCAGCTCCGCTCTGCACAGGATGTGCACAGAGAGGAAACGGTTTCCGGTTGCGGCGCAGGCCGGTTCGGGTGCAGAGTTCTAAGTACAGGATCAAACTCAGAATTATGAAGACAGCAGTTGAGGTTTGCCCGCTGTGCGGAGGCTCGGGATGGAAGGCGGTGGTAGCGGCGGAGCGCGGCGTCACACGCTGCGATTGCCAGTTGCGGGCGCGGGGCAGCGCCTTGATCGCGGCGGCGCGCATTCCGAAGAGATATGAGCATTGTGAACTGTCGAACTTCGAGTTTGAGGGGGCGCAATTGGATCTTGCTCCCGCACGCATGGCGGCGTGCCGATTCGTGGAAGAGTACCCGGTAAACAAGATCGGCCTGTTGCTGGTAGGCGACGCAGGATTGGGAAAAACACACCTGGCCGTCGGCATCGCGAAGGCGTTGATCCGAGAGAAGGGAATCGACTGCGTTTTCTACGACTATGCCGACCTGCTGAAGCAGATTCAGGACTCATACAACCCGTCGGTGCAAACCACCGAGCTTGGTTTGCTCCGGCGAGTGTTTGAAGCGGAAGTGTTGGTGCTGGATGATCTAGGGTCGGTAAGGCCGACGGAGTGGCGGTGGGATACGGTGCGACTGATGCTCAACACGCGTTACAACGATAGTCGCACCACCATCATCACCACAAACTTCCCGGATAAACCAGCCACCAAAATTGTTGACCCGAACGCACCGAAGCGCTCTGAGGAATTTTCGAACGCGGAGAAAGCGGTCCGCAAAGACACTCTAGGCGACCGCATCGGCGACAGCATGCGTTCCCGCCTCCATGAGATGTGCCGCGTAGTGAGGATGAAAGGCGACGACTACCGCGAGAAGTTCAAGAGCGCCAGTTTCGGATAATTTCGCACTGCAGTCCCATGCAGTACAATCACACGCACTACAATCAAGAGCGTGCTGACCGAACGCATAGAGTTCCGGCCGGAGGCTGACGCCGAAGTCTTTTCCGCCGCCGCTGCCGCTCCGGCGGTGTTTCTTTTGCGCGGGGAAGATTTGAACTCCGAGCCTTACGTCAGCAAGACTGCTAATCTTCGGCGGCGGCTGCAACGGCTGCTTTCTGCGCCTGAAGAGCGCACCAAGCGACTCAACCTGCGCCATCGCGCCCGCTGGATCGAATACACGCTGACTGGGTCGGACTTCGAATCGGGATTCGTCCTTTATCAGATGCTGCGCGTCGTCTTTCCGAAGACCTATTCCAATCGCCTGCGTCTGCGCTTCGCCCCGCTGGTCAAATTGCATCTGGAAAATGAATTTCCGCGCGCTTCGATCACGACCCGATTGGGGAGAATTTCGGGAAAGAATGCTTACTACGGCCCGTTTGCTTCGCGGGTGGCGGCGGAAAAGTTTTTGAACGACGCGCTCGACTTCTTCAAGATGAGGCGCTGCGTGGAAGAACTCCATCCCGATCCGAAATTTCCCGGTTGCGTTTATTCCGAGATGAAGATGTGTCTGGCCCCTTGTTTTCGCGGCTGCACCGATGACGAGTACCGTGCCGAAGTGGTGCGGGTCGAGGATTTTCTCGACTCGTGCGGGGAATCGCTGAAGCAACAGATGGCCGCAGAGCGTGATAGCGCCTCCGCGAAAATGGAATTCGAGACGGCCGCGGCCATTCATGCGCGGGTCGACAAACTCACTCCGGTCCTGCAGCAGTTGCCGGAATTCGTCCGCCGGATTGACCAGCTGCACGCTGTAATCGTGCAGAGGTCCCGGCAGCCGTCGAGCGTCGCATTATTCCGCGTCGACGGTGGTGCAATCGCCGGGCCGCTGGAGTTTCCGATTTCCGGCAATGAACACACCAAGTCTCAATCGATGGAGGCCCGCATCCAGGCTGCGCTGGCGGCATTTCCCGTTGCCAACCCAGCCAGTGCGATCGAGCGTATGGAGCATCTAGCAATCCTCAAGCGCTGGTGCTATCGCGGGACCCGTGCAGGCGAGATCTTCCTCGCCGATGCTAAAGGAGAGCTGCCCATGCGGCGCGTGGTACGGGGAATCAGTCGTGTATATAAAGGCGAAGCTCCCGAAGGCGAAATCACCCCGAAGCCCGCGGGATGATGCTCGGCCGCTCGATCGAGCTTTCGCTCTCATACCCCGCCTTCATACAATCGAGTCATTATGGCTAAGACGACCAGGAAAACGAAGACGAAGAACACGAAGACCAGGAAAATGTCAAACCAACCCGAATCGAACAAGAAAACCGCGGCGCGACTGGCATCTCTCGATCAGCCCCTTCGCGACCAACTTCTCGACTTGCTGAAGGGCGGCGGGGCGCACGCCACATTCGACGATGCCATGGGCGAGTGGCCGGTGCAACTCGCCGGCGTCAAGGTTGCGAACTTCCCTCACACCGCCTGGATGCTGCTCGAGCACATGCGCCTCGCCCAGTGGGACATCCTGGAGTTCAGCCGCAACTCGAAGCATGTCTCCCCGAAGTGGCCCGAAGGATACTGGCCGGCGTCGGAAGCGCCGGCGACTGAGAAGGCATGGAAGGCGAGCAAGGCCGCGTTCAAGAAAGACCTGCGGACGATGGAGCGGCTCGTCGGCGACCGCAGTGTCGATCTCTACGCGCGCATCCCGTGGGGTGATGGGCAGACAATTTTGCGCGAGGCGCTGCTGGTGGCCGATCACAATGCGTATCACCTCGGACAGTTGGTGATGGTGCGGAAGAGCATCGGGATTTAAGGGCAGAGGTTAGAGGTCAGATTGCAGAGCTTGAAATCCCAAGTTCGCCGACGCTATGTCCGCAAGGGATTCTAACCTCTGCAATCTGACCTCTAACCTGTGCCCTTTCTCCGTCCTCAAGCCGGAATCGCAAGGCAGGACGCGCGGGCCGGTCGCTTCCGGAATACAACCCTGATCTCTTCCCGCCAGCGCTCGTCGATTCCCAACACCTCCCAATCGATCTCCGGCGAAAGATAACGCAAGATCGTATCGGTCGTGGGATGCACGTGCAGAGCCGGCGCGACCAGCATGAGTAAAGGCTTCTGCGGGGAGATCTCGCGTCCTGGAAAATAACCGGACTGCGCCAACTCCCCGCGGCTCTGGTGCCAGGCGACACGCGACCAGTAATCCACGCCCTGCAAGGGAAGATGAAGATCCTCGTCGGCTTTGAGCTCGATGACGGCCAGGCGGGCCTCGCGTGTCTCGGCCAGAATGTCAATCATCGCTCGATCCGCGGCGGCGAAGGCGGGCACCTGGGCATACACAAATTCCGGCCGCAGCCGCCCGTCGAGTGCCGCGATGTTGCCGGAGACCAGCGATTCCAGCCAGCGCTCGGGATGCATTCGCCACAGCGCGTGGTTCTTCGGACTGTCCTTATGACGAACCGCCGCCGCCAGCCGCACCAAATCGGCAAACTCCGTTTCATTCTCCGTCTTGAGAACGCGCTCTTCCGGTCCTACTCCGAAAGCGACTTCCTCGCTGCTCTGGAAATTTTGCGGATCATGCGCAATCCGCGCCTGAGCGAACTCGAGGCCGTGCCGTCGAAATGAAATCAATGCAGGCGAAAGCACCACGACTTCCGCTTGCGGCAGAATGCCGCGAATACGCGCGATCGATTCCGCAAAGCGATCGCGCGCCAGCCCTTCATCAATGGAATGCACCAACCGGGTTGCCAGATTACCGCGATCGCCGAGATCCACCATTACGAGCGCATCCTCCCGTTGGTCGAATTCGTACAAGTGCCATTTCGCTGCCGTGGGATGCAGATGCGCCATGCGCTGCCGAGTCAGGGCACCCGTGCTTTTCGGCACAACCAGAGCCAGCCCTTCGACCACGCGGCGCTGGTGCTGTGCGAGCCGGCACGCCTCGAGCCAGAGAATGCCGCAGGTCAGCGCGCCATCGACGGTCGATTGCGTCTCCTGGTCGTTTACTCCGACGATGGCTAGGGCGCGCTGTCCCTGGCGCAGCCAACCGCGCAAATACGCTGGACCGAATGAGTGCTCGAGATCGATGCTGGTGGTGAGCCGGATGATAGTCCATTCGGGAAAATGTCTTTCCAGTGCGCGACGCAGGCGAGGCTCGTAGGCAACACGCGCAGCTCGTCGCGCGGCGGGAGACCGCTGATCTCTATCGCGGCAGAAGTCGAGGCGCGTCGGGCGATTCTGGCCCATGCGCTGCACTTGCAACCGGAGCGTGGTGGCCTTTACTTCCGCATCGAGCACACGGCGCACGAAATTCCGTTCGCTTGACCACAGGTGCAGCAGGCACTTGTTGTACTCGCCGGAAATCGAATACTTCGATTCGGTGAGATCGAACGCGATGGCGCCGTCCTCCACCACCACCGCAGCGCGTGCGCCTAGGAGAAAATCGGAGAGCATCTGGCTGAGCGAGTCTGGGGTCATATTTCGGAACTATATTTAGGAACTATGATCCGGATTATTCGCCTCGCCGGACCTGACGTCAGTGATCGTTGGACCACGTAATTGTTTGGTTTCGAGCCGGGCCGGCACAGGGTCACCTCAGTAATCTTGTTCCAAATCGTGACGACCTTCCGCTCATGGGATAATGGAGTCAGCGCTGCGAGTCGTTTGCAAAACTAGGAACATCAAAATATGGTGACAGCCAATCAGGAACGTTTCTTCTTCCAGCACTACGGGCTTACCAATCACGATCTGGAAATTTATCTGGCCGCCGCGCTTTCGGCGGGCGGCGATTACGCCGACCTTTATTTTGAATATCTGACTTCGACCTCACTGATGGTCGATGAATCGCTGGTGAAGTCTGCCTCGCAGGGAATTTCGGCGGGCTGCGGCGTGCGCGTCGTTTCCGGCGAACGCACCGGCTATGCCTACACTGACGATCTTTCGCCGCAGCGGATTCTTCATGCCGCTCGCACGGCGGCGCTGATTGCCAGTGCTCCAGCCAAATCGACGATCGCCGGATTCCAGCAAAAGCCTGCCCGCAGCTTGTACCCCGTGGCGTTGCCATCGGTCGATGCCGACATTACCGCCAAAGTTGAGCTGCTGATGCGCGCCGATCAAACCGCTCGCGGTTACGATCCGCGGATCAAGGAGGTGCGCGCGAGCTATGCCGACGAACTGAGGACCATCCTGGTGGTTGGCTCCGACGGCACGTTTGCGGAAGACTCGCAGCCGCTGGCTCGTGTGAATGTTTCCTGCATCGCGAAGACCGATGCTAGTTCAGGGCGCGGCACTTCGGGCGGCGGCGGGCGGGTTGCGCTCGACTTCTTTTTCGGCGACAAAACTCCCGAGTTCTTCGCCAAAGAGGCCGCGCGACAGGCGATTCTGCAACTCGACGCGCGCGAAGCTCCCGCCGGAGACATGGAAGTCGTACTCGGCCCCGGATGGCCCGGAGTTCTGCTGCACGAGGCTGTTGGTCATGGGCTCGAGGCCGACTTCAATCGTAAGAAGACGTCGGCATTTGCTGGGCTGATCGGCAAACGCGTGGCCAGCGAAAAGTGCACGGTGGTCGACAACGGCACGATGCCATGGCGTCGCGGATCGTTGAATGTAGACGATGAAGGCCAGCCGACCCAGGAAACCGTGTTGATCGAGAACGGAATTCTGAAGGGATATCTCAGCGACAAACTGTCCTCGAAGCTTATGGGCCTGGCCGATACCGGCAACGGACGCCGCGAAAGCTACGAACACATTCCCATGCCACGCATGACGAACACCTACATGCTAGCTGGGCAAGACGATCCCGGAGACATCATTCGTTCTGTAAAGAACGGTGTCTACGCGGTGAACTTCGGCGGCGGTCAGGTCGATATCACGAACGGAAAATTTGTTTTCTCGGCGTCGGAAGCGTACCTAATCGAAGACGGACAGATCACCGCCCCAATTAAAGGCGCAACCCTGATCGGCAATGGACCCGATGTGCTGACGCGAGTCTCGATGGTCGGCAACGATTTGAAGCTGGATGAAGGCGTCGGCACTTGCGGCAAAGATGGACAGGCCGTGCCCGTGGGTGTCGGTATCCCGACGATTAAGATTGACCGGCTTACCGTCGGCGGCACTGCGAAGCGGGAAACAGGCGGATTCATGCAATGAGGGAATTGCAGAGGTGAGAGGTCAGATTGCAAAGGTAAAAATCCACGCCGTAACCTCTGCAATCTGGAGTCTGGCCTCTGCAATATTTTGACGATGACGACAACACTGGAAACCAGCGAAACGAAACTCGCTACCGATCTCAAAGAAATAGCCACAGACGTGGTTCGCCGCGCCACGGAAGGCGGAGCAACGGCAGCCGAGTGTGTCGTCCGCGAAGGCGACGAATTTTCAACCGTGGTACGTCTAGGCCAGGTAGAAACGCTAAAAGAATCCGGCTCGCGCGCGATTGGCGTGCGCGTTTTCTTTGGGCAGCGCGCGGCCAGCACATATTCAAGCGACTTTTCCGCTGCCGGCATCGATTGCATGTTGAAGTCGGCGCTCGAACTGGCGAAGATCTGTTCCGAAGATCCTTACGCCGGAATTCCCGACGCTGGCAAGCTCGGATCGCTTTCCGGCGACCTCCATCTTTATCATGAAGACGTTTACTCGCTGCCCGGCGCCGAGCGTATCGAGTACGCGCGCCGCGCCGAAAAGGCCGCGCTTGACACCGATCCACGCATCAAGAACTCCGATGGTGGATCGTTCGACGCCGCGACCGGCAGAAAAGTGCTGGCGAATTCTCACGGCTTTGTCGGCGAATACCGGCGATCGTACTGTTCCGTTGCGGTGGTGCCCATCGCGCAAGACGAAAACGGCGGCATGCAGCGCGATTATTGGTATTCGGTGGCACGCAGCCTGGCGAAGCTCGACTCGGCGGAGCAAGTCGGAAAAGAAGCCGCGCGCCGCACCCTGCGACGCCTGGGCGCGCGCAAAGTGAAGACTGCGCATGTGCCCGTGGTGCTTGATCCGATGGTCGCGAGTTCGATGCTCGAGCATATTTTCGAGGGCGTGAACGGTGACTCGATCTATCGCGGAGCCTCGTTCCTGGCGGGCAAGCTCGGAGAGAAAATTGCCGGAGCGAACGTTACCGTCGTGGACGACGGCACCATGCCCGGCGGCTTCGGCACCACGCCTTTCGACGGCGAAGGCATTCCCACGCGTCGCACGGTCGTGATTGAGAACGGAATTCTGAAATCGTATCTGCTGAATACATACACCGCGAAGAAGTTGGGTCTTGAGACCACCGCCAACGCATCTCGCGGACTCGCCGGGACCCCAGGGATCGGCCCGGGAAACTACTTCCTCAAACCGGGAACGAAAACGCCGAACCAGATTATCGCGGAGATCCAAGACGGCCTCTATGTAACTGAGTTTCTCGGTCACGGGGCGAATTTAGTAACCGGAGATTACTCCCGTGGCGCCTCTGGCATGTGGATCGTCAACGGCGAACTGGCCTATCCCGTCGAAGAGATCACGGTCGCCGGCAATCTCAAAGACATATTCTGTAACATCTCCGAGATCGGCAGCGACTTGGAATTCCGCGGCAGCGTGGCGTCGCCGACGATTCGCATTGACGGGCTAACCGTAGGCGGGGAGTAACAAGGCTCGGCACCCGCGGCATCCATTCCATTCCCACTCTTAGAAAAGAAAGGCGGCCTGCCCAGGCCGCCTTCCTTGTTTCGAATTTTGGTTGTGGCCTAGACGCCTTTGACGTTCTCTGCCTGCCAGCCCTTGGGGCCTTTCACTACGTCGAACTGAACCTGCTGACCTTCCTGCAGGCTGCGAAAACCGCTTGCCTGGATGGCGGAGAAGTGAACGAAAACGTCTTCGCCATTCTGGCGGCTGATAAAACCATAGCCCTTGGCATCGTTAAACCACTTTACTGTTCCTGTTTCCATGATGTTGCTGTGTCCCTTTTGTGTGGAAGTGTGCGCCGGAACTCGCAGGATAGTGCAGGCAGGTCACGCTTTAGAGCGGGGTACTGCTGAACAACCGTAAAGATCAAACGCAACTAGATTTTACATATTCAGGGGCAAATGGCTAGAGGATTCTATGCTTACAGAGGTAACCCGTACGAGTATACATTTCTCTGATAACCACCCGAAAATTCCCGGGTTCCACCCTCCGTTCTCTTGTATCAGGTTGAAAAATAAGGCGGTTTTGTTTTGGCAGGGTTCTTGCTTTCTCTGATAAGGAGTAACGGAATCCGTCTGGAGGGATCACATGCTCGCCATACACGTCGAGAACCTGAGTGACCTCGCGGTGGTTGAATGCAAAGGCAGAATCATCCGCAGTGACTCCGTTTTCCAGCTTCGCAATGTGGTGCAGGCGCAAAACGCCGCCCGCATCATCGCCTTGGATCTGTCCGAAGTGGAAGCCATCGGTGGCGGAGGCTTGGGGATGCTCGCGTTTCTCGAGCGCTGGGCGCGTGAACGCGATATTCGATTGAAACTATTTTGTCCCTCCAAACCGGTTTTGGAAGGGCTGGTGCACAATCGCTCGATCCTGAACTTCGAGATTGCAACCTTCCACGAAATGATGGATATCCTGGCCCATGCCGATAGCCAATACGCCATCGCTGCCTGAGCATCGTATTTGCAACTTCCCACTGCCTCGTTCATCATCAACCGATGCGTATTCAAGTGGGGAAGCGGGGCCTCGTCTTCGTCCTTGTCCTTGCCGGAATTCTCCTCGTCGTTCCTTTCAGCGTTCCGTCGTCTGCCCGAGCCGACGTGATCGGCGATGTTCGCACCCAATTAGCGCAGAATTCCTTTTCCGCAGCCGAGACGGAACTGAGCACCTACAAGGCTCAGCACGGCGTCACGCCCGAGTATCTCGAAGCCTTGTCGTGGATGGCCCGCGGAGCAGCCGCGATGAAGCAGTGGGACCAAGCCGCGACTTACGCCAGCGAGACGCGCACTCTCTGCGAGCAGCAATTGTCGACGACCAAACGCAAAGTCGACGCCGAACCCCACCTGCCCATCGCTCTCGGGGCCGCTTACGAAGTGCTTGCCCAGAGCCTGGACGAGGATGGATTGGCGGATAAGAGACAGCGAGCCAAAGCGGTCAGCCTTCTGCGTTCTGCGCTCGCGCGCTACGGAAACACGTCGATTCGAGCGCGCCTCCAGAAGAATCTCAACTTGCTGACTCTGGTCGGAGAGCCCGCGCCACCGCTGCAAGTCACTCAGTATCTCGGACCGAAGCCTCCGCTTCTAGTATCGCTGAAGGGTTCACCAGTTCTCTTGTTTTTCTGGGCGCACTGGTGCGGGGACTGTAAAGCTGAAGTCGCCGTCATAGCCCGCGTACGGCAGGAGTTCGCTCCCGAGGGCCTAGTGGTCATCGGCCCCACCCAGCTCTACGGTTACGCGGCGCAAGGCGCAGATGCCTCGCCCGAACAGGAGCGAGCGTATATCGAATCCGTCCGCGCCCGTTATTACGCCAGCCTGCAGGATATGCCGGTGCCGTTGAGCAAGCAAAACTTCAACGCATATGGAGCAAGCACAACGCCCACTCTGGTCGTCCTGAATCGCGCCGGGCAAGTGGCGATGTATCATCCGGGGGCGATGCCCTACGACGAGCTGCGATCCGCTGTTCAGAAGGCGGTCGCTCGCTAGCCACCGAGCCTACAGCGTCGCGGCCTGCTCGCGTCGGCGCCCCTGGATCTCGATATAGACATTGATTAGAGATACGGCCGCCGGAGTTACTCCGGGAATTCGCGAGGCTTGGCCCAGCGTCTGGGGAGTGACCTTTCCGAGTTTCTCCTGCATCTCTCGCGACAAGCCGCTGACCGCCTGGTAATTGAACCAATCCGGAATTCGGCGCTGCTCGGCTTTCTTCAAGCGATCGATGGCGCGCTGCTGCTGGTCGAGGTATCCAGCATACTTGATCTCAGTTTCGATGGACTTGAGTTCGTTGCGGATTTCGGAAGAGAGCTTTACCGCCGAGGACGCCGAGTTCGCCGAGGAACTTCTATCGAAAAACTTTGGTACGAGATTCTGGAGAAGCGGCGCCAGTTGCTCGATGGTGATTTCTGGGCGCTTCAGGAGTTGCGCCAGCGGCTGGCCAATCGCGGAGGAGAAATCCTGCATCGCTGATTCGCTGTCGGCAAAGGCTGCCGAGCTTGGCTCGGCCGGGACAGCCGATGGCGGCTGTCCCCACGCGAGCAGATTTGCTGCGGTCAGCTTCGTCTTCTCCAGCGCCTGCTTCACTTCTTCCATTCGCTGCTGCTTCGCCTCGAAATCCGCCCATGCTTCATGCGAGATCAGTCCTACACGCCGGCCATGCGGAGTGAGTCGGCGGTCGGCGTTGTCGATTCGAAGATGCAAGCGGAACTCCGCCCGCGAAGTAAACATGCGATAGGGCTCGTTCGTGCCTTTCGAAATCAAATCGTCGATTAGAATTGCGGTGTACGCCTCGGTCCGGTCGAGCACCAGCGGCGGCTCCGCCTTAACCTTTAGCGCCGCGTTAACTCCCGCCATGATTCCCTGGCACGCCGCTTCTTCATACCCCGACGTCCCGTTGATCTGGCCGGCAAGAAATAGCCCCTCAATCTTTTTCGTTTCCAACGAGCGCTTCAGTTCCGTGGGATCGATCGAATCGTACTCAATGGCGTAGCCGGGCCGCATCATTTCGGCGTTTTCGAGTCCGGGAATCGACTTGAGGATCGCCAACTGCACATCGATTGGCAGAGAAGTGCTCATGCCATTGACGTAAATCTCGTGCGTGTTCAGGCCCTCCGGTTCGAGAAAGAGCTGATGCGTCAGCTTGTCGGGAAACTTTACGATCTTGTCTTCAATTGAGGGACAATATCGCGGTCCCGTGGATTGAATCTGTCCGCTATACATCGGCGAGCGATGCACGTTCTTACGAATGATGCTATGCGTCTCTTCGGTCGTAAAAGCGATGTAGCAGGGCACCTGCGAGTCATGATGCGCCACTCTTCGCGTGCGGAAGCTGAATGGAGTCGGATCCAAATCGCCAGGCTGCCGCTCGAAGCGCGACCACTCAATGGTGCGTCCGTCGAGCCGCGGAGGCGTCCCGGTCTTGAGCCGGCATCCGCGCAGCCCAAGCTTCTTGAGCGCTTCGCC
>Ga0074046_10000955_pt1 | contig 26759 bp, 20 predicted proteins | sample BogForMeECP23OM3_FD_94441 | JGI IMG/M metagenome (GOLD analysis project Ga0074046, IMG submission 94441) | Bog forest soil microbial communities from Calvert Island, British Columbia, Canada - Bog Forest MetaG ECP23OM3 | ecosystem: Environmental > Terrestrial > Soil > Wetlands ...
CAACCTCTACATCGGAGCGATCTCGACGGCGGCGGTCTATAACATCCCAAGCAACACCATCACGCAAAATGTCGTGGTCCACGGCGCCGATGGAGTATCTCTGGTGCCCGGCACGTACTAAGGGGAATCCCCTCCTTCCATCACAGCCGCGAAGCGGCGAAAAACCATACAACCGGCGAGTCTGCTGGGTCTCCTGAATCAGCGCCTAGGACGTTCCAGCCAGGAATTTCAGTCCGACCGGTCCAACCGGCCACAACCGAGTTGCATCACATTTAGAGACGTCGCTGTACAATTTGCGAATTACGGTCCGAGGGGGACGCGTGCCACTGCTCCCCGAGACCGGGAGCCGCGCCAGCTCAGATTTAAAGTTCATTCAATTGTCCGGCGGCGAGCGGCTCACAGGCTGAACATCACAGGCTTCACATCAGCGTGAACTTTCCTGAGAAAGGAAGGGCGTATGCTTCGGCTGAAACTCGGGCTTCTGCTTATTTCTGTGGTTGAGCTTGCATTGGTCCTTAGTGGCTGCGGAAGCGCGTCCGGCAACGCGCAAGGTGAGTCAGGCTTTACGCTTTCAGCCTCGCCCGGCAGCGTGTCCATTCCGCAGGGCGGCCAAGGGACGAGCACCATCACCATCACTCCGGCGGGCGGGTTCAACGGCAGCGTCGCTCTTTCTGCGTCGGGCTTGCCTAGCGGCGTGACGGCATCTTTCAATCCCAGTTCTACGGCCACTTCCAGCGTGCTGACCTTTACGGCCAGCCCGACAGCGCCTACACCAACGGTCACGGTGACGGTCACGGGCACGTCGGGTTCGGTGACGAGTACCGCGACGCTCACCTTCACCGTGTACGGGCCGATACAACCCGGGGCCTTCAGCCACGTGGTGATTATTTTTCAGGAAAACCGGACTCCCGATAACCTGTTTCATGACCCGGCGCTGATCGCAGAGGGCGCCGATATCGCCAGCACGGGCCTGTCGAACGAAAGCGGGACCGAACAGACAATCACGCTTACGCCGGTCTCTCTGGTAACGAGCTATGACCTCGGACACTCTCACCAGGCGTTCCTGGCCGCTTGCGACTACAATCCCTCGACCAACTCCTGCGCTATGGATGGCGCGTACCAGAACTGTGCTGGTAGCTGTCCAAGCGCCTATCAATACGTAGAAGCGTCCGATGTGCAACCCTACTTTACGATGGCTGAGACGTACACTTTCGGCGACCGGATGTTTCAGACCAACGAAGGCCCCAGTTTTCCGGCACACCAGTACATCCTTTCGGGAACCTCGGCGATCGAGGCAACGAGCACGACTTCGGTTGCCAACAACCCGACAAACAACGCACGCCCCGACGGTTCACACTGGGCAGGATGTCTTGCGCCTCCCGGTTCTGAGATCGAGGCCACTGACACCAGCCCCGGGAATAATCCGGCAACACCTTTGACGACGATCACGCAGCTGTGTTTTGAACATCCAACCCTGACCGACCTGCTGGATGCCGCCAACCTCAGTTGGAAGTATTATGCTGCCTCGGCGGGCGATATCTGGACAGCGCCGGATGCGATCCAGCACATGTGCGTGCCCTCGCCCGCGTACCCATCCGAGACGAGCGTGTGCAGCGGACCCGACTGGACCAACCCCGACCCTAATGTGGTGATCGAAGGATCGAAGGCGCAGATCATTACTGATATTGCTAACAGCCAACTTGCCGCTGTGAGCTGGGTAATTCCCACTGGCTCAAACTCGGATCACGCCGGCAACTCCGTTGACAATGGACCATCATGGGTGTCATCCATCGTGAATGCTGTTGGTCAGAGCCCGTACTGGCAGAACACGGCGGTCATCGTTACATGGGATGACTGGGGCGGGTGGTACGACCATCAGCCGCCGTCGTCGATTCGCGACTCTTATGAATACGGGTTCCGGGTGCCGCTGATCGTGATCGCAGGCTACGCCCGGCAGGCTTACATCTCGCACGTGAATCACGATTTCGGCAGCATTCTGAAGTTCGTGGAGGCGGTCTTCGATCTCGGGGAGATTAACCCGGCGGTGGGTTACGCCGATTCACGCTCGGACGATTTATCCGATTGCTTCGACTTCAGCCAGTTTAACGGTTTCACGCAGATCGAGGCGCCGCTGAAGGCGGACTATTTCCTGAATGACAAGTCTCCGCCGACGCCACCGGATGACGACTAAAGCCGGTGGGTGTTGCCTATATGTCTTGCTGCTGCTGAAGGATTTCTTCTTCCGGAGCGGAAGTCATGCTGATGGCAGGTGGAGTGGAGCGGCCATTCAGCGCACGCTCATCGACGCGAAGCGCCCGGTTCGTCAGGACCGTCCAAAGCAAGCCCAATCCGTACACGATGCCTGCGATAAAGAGCTGGAGCCCCAACTGGCGATAGTTATGCGGGACGAACCAGCGTTGCATCAGCAAAAGCACGGCCACCAGCGGGACACATACCAGGACCGGCAAAGTATAAGATTCGCGGAGAAACGTCCGGAGGCGAACATCCAGCTTCTTGCAGAGGTGATGAGGCATGAAAAACAGCATGCTGCAGGTTAGCGGAATCGCGGTTCCGAATGCGTCTCCGATGATCCCATAGGGACGGACGAGAATGATGCTGAGGATCAGGTTGGCGATACCCTCGGTTATCGTAACGATCGCCCAGGTTCCGTGTTTGGACATGCCGAACAGGATTCGGCCGGATGCTCCTTGTGCCCACCACAAAGTACAGCAAAGAATCATGATGACCAGTACGGGATAGCTGGTGGCGACGTACTTTTTTCCCACCCATACCTCGATCACTGACTTCCCGAGGATCACCAGGATGATGCAGATGGGAAAAATCGTGAAAGCGCAGACCCGGTTACCGACGAGAAATATCTTGCGCAGACGGCCCATTTCACCCCGAGCTTCGGACTGGCTGGACATGGGAGCGAAGATCTGCGAAAGCGCCCGAACCACCAAGCCCGCATAATCCACGATGCGTGCGCCAATATTGAAATAAGTAATCGCGGCCAGCGACATAAACGTGCCAATTATGATTTCGTCGGTTTTGAACTTAAGCTGCTGGGCAATCATGATCGTGAAGGTAATGCCACTGTAGGTTGCGATCTCGCGAAATGTAGCGCGGTCGACGTATTTAAATCCGAAAGGGACCGGACAAATCCGGAGGGTGAAGAAGCCCCGCGCGGCGGACCCCAAATGGGGCAAAATGACGGTGATGAGAGCGACGGTGAGAATTCCCCTTCCGCGGTTGAGAGCGAACACGATCAGCGCCCCTCGGAGCAAGTTCGCAATCACATTGGTCATATTGAGAATGTAAAAGCTCTGCAAGCCCTCGAGAAACCCGCCGAAGATGCCAGCCGGAAACCCGATCGACACGGAAGCGCCAACCATCAGCAGAAGCCAACGAGCGGTCGATGCGAACTCGGGTGGAACGTGGAACAGGCGATCGACTTGCGAAGCCATCACGAGCGTTACCAGCATGCTCAGCACGCCAATGCAGCTATAGGTGAAAAGGCTGGTGTTGATCAGTTTGGCTAACCCTTCACGGTCTCCGGTGGCGGTAAATTTCGAGACGTAACGAACGATGGAAGTGCCGATGCCGAGATCGAACAGACCGTAGTATCCGGTGATGGAGAAGACGAGAACCCAGATACCGAACGCCGTGTCTCCGAGCCGATGCAATATAAAGGGAGAAAGAAAAATACCGACGACTATGTTGACTCCCAGAGAGAACCAGCTGGAGCTGACATTCTTGATGATCTGCCGCTTGTCGATCTTATGCATGCACAGGGACAGTCGGTGGCAAATTGATTTTGCAGCGATTCATTGGATTTTGCGACTCAATTCCTGACGGCTAAAGTGGCTGACCCGTCTTGACCCACGCCGGTATAGTATGGCTGTCTAATTCACGAGTCTGCAGCGGGTAGCCGAGAAAATTCAAGAGGGGAGCCCAGGCTATTTCGATCTCCTCCACCGAATGCGCGGGCAGCGTTTCCTTCCATCCGCCGGACTTGGCGGCGCGAACAAATGGTATTTCCTTGCGAGTGTTCTTGGTTCCAGTCCACTGGTCGGCTTGCTGTTTTTCGAGCTTGCGCATCTGATCCGCCGAGCTTCGTTGAACGGCTGCCTCAAGACGATCCGGCCCGGCTTGAATGCCCAGGAATTCGGCAATTTTGCCGGTTTCGCCGATCGGGTCCGAGAGCAGGTCCTCGTAGCGAACCAGCAGAAAAGCGGGGTTACCCTGGCGGGCAGCGATCCAGCTGGCCGCGTGTTCCCACCAGGAGCCGTATGGCGAGGTCTCACCCTTGATGAAGCGCTTGACGAACTGTTCGAGAGTGACATCGGGCTCGATGTACCGTTTCTTCAAGTCGAAGTGGTACTCGGAAACGGCGACGTCGCGCGGATCACGGACCAGGTAGATAACTTTCCGAAAACGTACGTCAAAGGGCTCGTGGCTCTTCAATATGCGCGGCCGGGGCAGCTTCCGCAGGAACCGCCTGGACAAAACACCGGGGGCCGGGAGCAGGCGATTGATATTGGCGAAACCCACCGTCTCGTTCGGGTAGATCAGATTCGCCAGCAGGAAACGGACCCAGGTGTTGCCCGATTTCGGATACGACACGAGGAAAGTATCGTCGGGAAAGACGGTGAAATGATTCCCGGCCTGGTCGCGCCCGAGGACGTACTTCACCGCGAATTTGAGCTGGCCAAGCATTACGTGTCAGGTTTTAGGTGTCAGGTCTCAGGTGTCAGGAAAACCTTGCCGTTAGATTTTCCTGGGACCTGACACCTGAGACCTGAGACCCTGTTTCCTCTTCCGCGGGCGTTTGCGAGCTTAGCTCATAGCCTAGATGTTGCATCAGCGAACCCCATGCGGCCTCAATCCTTGCGACCATGGGGGCGGGCAAATCGGAGCGCCATCCGCCCGAACCGGCGGCGCGGACAAACGAAAGATCTTTTCGCGATCCTTTCATCAGTTCATTTTTGTCGGGTTGCCTCTTTTCGAGTTGCCGCATGCGATCCGCCGAGCTCCGCTCCACGGCTTGAGCAATTCGCTCCGGACCGGCAGAGAGGTCGAGAAAGGCCACGACCTTCGCCAGTTCGCGAGCGGTATCCGCAACCAGATCCTCGTAGCGCAGCAAGAGGAAGCGGGGGTTTCCCTCGCTCGTAGTCAGCCAGGTGCTGACGTTTTGACCCCACGACCCGTGCGGGCAGGTCTCGCCGGCGAGGAAGCGCGTGACGAATTTCTCCATCGGCGAGTCGTCCTCGATTTTCCGGATCTTGCGATGATAATGATATTGCGAAACGACGACGTCGCGCGGATCGCGAACAATGTAGACGACGCGCGGATAACGCGGATCGAAGCACTCATGGCTCTTGATAATGCGCGGCCTCGGCATCTGGTCAAAATCCCTTTTCGTTGTAACCGTCGGATCGGGAATCAATCGATTGATGTTCGCCCAGGTCGCGGGCTGGTCCGGGAATCTCAGGTTGGCCAGGAGAAAGCGGGTCCAGGTGTTACCGGACTTGGGAAAGGAAACCAGAAAAATGTCATCCGGAAGAATAAGCAGGCTGCGGTGAGGAACGTGCAGCCCAAGTCCATGCCGCACTCCGACAATCAAATGCTTGATCATTTTCCCAGTACCTGCCTAGCCCCACATTTGTAATTGGTAATTTGTAATTGGCAATTGGAACCCCGGTTCGCTGGTTTTCAAATTACTAATTACAAATTACCAATCACAAATTTTGCATCCCGGCATGGACGAGGTTGGACACGGCCAATTGATAGCCGATCTCACGCATCAGTCCGCCCCACGCCGATTCAATTTCCGCCACGCTCGACTCGGACAATTCCGCTTTCCAGCCTCCCGACTTGGCGGAGCGGACAAAGGGCTTGTCTTTTCGAGTCTCTCGGGTTGAAGACCACAAGTGTCCCTGCTTCTTTTCGAGTTCGCGCATCCGATCCGCAGAACTCTGTTCGATGGCGAAAGCCAGGCGTTCCGGAGCGGCCGAAATTCCCAGAAAACCGGCAATCCTCTCCATCTCCTCCATCGCCTGCGATTGCAGCGCCTCGTATTTCACCAACAGAAATCGGGAATCGCCGCGACGCGTATAAAACCAGGACGCGGCATTTTCGCCCCACGTTCCGTAAGCATGGTTCAGTTCGCCGCGGACAAAGCGTGAAACAAACTGTGGCAACGGATAATAGTCGGCGATGGCCCGGCGTTTTATATCGAAGTAATATTCCGAGAGCACGACGTCGCGCGGATCGCGAACGATATAGATCACTTTCGGATAGCGGGGATCGAAGTACTGATGGCTTTTGAGAATGCGTGGTCGCGGCGCCCGCTCCAGATCCCTCACCGACATGGCCTCGGGATCGGGCAGCAAGTCGTTGATGTTGGAAAAATCGGGATTCTTTTCCGGGTAGACCAGGTTGGCGATCAGAAACCGGGTCCAGGTATTGCCGGACTTGGGATAGGAGACCAGAAAAACATCGTCCGGAAAAACCTGCATATCGCGGCCGGGCCGATGCAAGCCGAAAAAATGCCTAGCTCCCACGATCAGACGCTTCATCATTGGGCCCAACCCCGAATCGTGGGCATGAGCCTCCGAGACCAATTGCTCATGCCGACGCTCCGTTCGGAATCCGGTTCCAGAAAGACATTGTAAATAATCCGTCCCATGTAAGGCCGCAGCGCTTTTTCCGGTTCGCGCGTAGACCGGCGGTCTTGTAGCCGGAAATAATTCACACTGACCCTATACGAACCATGTTTATACGAACCATGTTCAGGCACTGTGAAAAACCAGTTCCTTTTCTCCGGCGACGATGTGATTGACCGCTTCCACACCCATCATCACAGAATGGTCCATGTTTCCGATTTCATACCGCCAGGCGCCAAAACGCCCGCGGGAATAAATTCCCTTTTCCAACAATGACGGTTGCAAGATGTCGAGCGCCTGGTCGCGACCGAGAGTCGGGATCGGGTAGGAGTAACCAACCATCCGATGATAACGGGAAACGACGCGGTTGCGGTCTGATTCTTCGAGCATTTTTGCCCGGATCAGACCCGCGGTTACCTGATCGAGCACTTTTTCCGGGTCCGGCGTCTCTCCCACCCGGAATGACATTTCGCACATCAGCGAACTGTAATGCTCGGTATCGCCGTTCGGAACGTTGAACGGCGAGTAATGCGAAAAATAAGTGGCGCGATAGCAGGGCATCTCCGCATCGGTGAAGTAGATCCAGCACCGTCCGGTTTCGATCTTCTTCTTCAAACCGAGGCCGACCACCAGCAGATTGTTGTGCTCGAGATTCTGGGCAGCGTCCCGGAGGCGGTTGTCGATTGGCCTGAGCATGTGCGCGAGCAGATCCAGGGGCGCGGTCGAAATCAGCGTATCGTAAGTATCACCCGTGCCGTCCGCGAAAGAAACCCGGCGGCGGGCCAAATCCACCTCGGCCAGCTGTTTTCCGGTGTGAATTTTCGAGGGGAATTGGGCGGCCATCTGGCGGTAGATCTCGCCGGTTCCGCCGTGCAGCGGAAATTTGAACTTGCTGTTCGGACCCCATCCCACATCGTCCCGTTCGTAAAGGACGTTTTCCAGAAGCCTTTTGAAATCCACTACCGCGACGCGGTCGGCGATCCAGTGTTTGGACATCCGCTCCAGCGGTGTGGTCCAGACCTTGGAGTTATAAGGAAACATGAAGGCTTCCGCGATGCCCTCGCCAAACGTACTCAGCACCCAGTCGCGAAAGTTTCCCGCTTCGCGGCCGCCTCCATTGGCTGCGGCCTTGGCGGCTCCCAGCAGGCAACTAACCTGAATCTCTTTCGGCAGGTAGCGCAGATTGCTCTGGAATGGATAGGGGACCCACGAATCGTCGCCTTGTACAATCCAGCTCTCGCGAATCCGCTCGTGAACCTCTTTGCCGAGGACTTTGTCGATCAGCTTGTCGAAGTAGGGGTAATGCGAAAAAATGACGTGACCGCCCTCATCCCACACAAATCCGTGCTGATCGACGTGGGAAGTAGCGTGGCCGCCGACGCCGCCGGATTTCTCGTAAAGCACCCAGTTGTCGTAGCCCAGCTCGTGGAGACGATAGGCCGCACCGAGTCCGGTAGGCCCCGCTCCGATAATCACAATCTTCTTGCTCGGCATAGACTTACTTGTGGAATTGGCTCATCCCGGCTTTGGTTAACCCTCGCTTGGCTAACCCTCCAATCCTGCAGGATTCACCCAATTGCAAGATATAGAGTTGGACTTCATGAGGATCCAGCATCTCCAAATCGGACAGCGCAACGGTGTGCAAAATCTCCAATAAATCGTTGGAAGAGTGACCAAATTGTAGCATATGATTTTTGCGCCTTTTGCGTTCCGGAGGTAACCTCGGCATCCAACTTCCGCTCTTCCCTGTGAGTGTTCAGAGATTCAGGGCAAATCTTTTTCGGGAGATCTTAAGGGAGCAAGTTACCTCCGATTGCTTAGTCTTGTCGCCGGATGCTGGGGTCCAGCCGACATCGCGCTACGATCAAGTGCTTGGCTTTGCGACGGAGGTGATTTTGGAGGCTTTTTTGCTGGAGCAGGCAGATTTCCTTCCCTGGACGGGGATGGAATATCGCAACTTTTTTCACTTTGATCGAGCAACACCACCCGGGCAAGCCAGTCATCTCAATTACATCATGTTTTCAGCGGCTTACAGTCTGTCTTGAGGCGCTATACGGAAGCGGAATTGCTTGTTCATCAAGGCTACTCGTGATTTCGCAGAACCTGTTATAAAACTTAGAGTGTGTCTGCCTATTGGACCGTCCCCTCGCAGCCCCAGCGGATCCAGGGTAAGAAAGGGATCTTGGGATGAGTTCCAGCGATTTTGACACTAAGCACAAATTTGAAGTGAACCTTGAAGTAAACCTCGGGAGGATTAAGGACTTGACCACTTCGACCAGCCACCTGATTGCCCCACACGGGGGAGAACTTGTTCAGCTGCAAGTGCCGGACGCGCGCGCCGCGGAGCTAAAAGCACAATCGAAAGACTGGCCCTCATGGGACCTGACCGCCCGGCAGCTTTGCGATCTGGAACTGCTGATGAGTGGTGGCTTCTCGCCGCTGCGGGGATTCATGAACCGCACCGATTACGAGGGCGTCTGCCACAACATGCGGCTGGCCGACGGCACGCTGTGGCCCATGCCGATCACGCTCGACGTCAGCGAGGAATTTGCCAGGAAACTGGCGCCGGGCTCGAGCAAAATAGCCCTGCGCGATGCCGAAGGCGTGATGCTCGCCGTGCTCCACGTTGAAGATGTCTGGCAGCCGGACCGCAAAAATGAAGCTCAGGCGGTTTTTGCGTCTACCAGCCCGGCGCATCCCGGCGCCGACTATGCCATCAACAAATCGAACCCGTGGTATGTGGGCGGGAAAGTGGAAGAGCTGCAACCGCACGCGCACTATGATTTCCGCTCGTTGCGCTTCACGCCTGCCGAACTGCGCGCCGAATTCACCCGCCTGGGCTGGACCACCGTCGTGGCATTCCAGACCCGCAATCCCATGCATCGCGCTCACGTCGAACTGACCATGCGAGCCGCCAAGCAAGTCGAGGCAAACCTGCTCATCCATCCTTCTGTGGGCATGACCAAGCCGGGGGACGTTGATTATTTCGTTCGCACCCGCTGTTACCAGTTGTTGCTCTCGAAATACCCGCACGGCACAGTCAAGCTGTCGATGCTGCCGCTAGCCATGCGTCTGGGCGGGCCCCGAGAAGCGATCTGGCACGGCCTGATACGAAAAAACCATGGCTGCACGCACTTCATCGTCGGCCGCGATCACGCCGGCCCCGGAAAAGATACCGACGGCAAGCCCTTCTACGGCCCCTACGACGCTCAGGAACTATTCAAGAAGCACGAAGCCGAAATGGGCGTCAAAATGGTTCCCTTCCAGATGATGGTGTATCTGCAGAATGAAGACCGTTACGTTCCAGCCGACGAAGTGCCGCCGGGCGCGAAGGTGCTCGATATTTCGGGTACGGAACTGCGCCAGCGCCTGAACGAGGGCCGCGATATTCCGGCGTGGTTCACCTATCCGGAAGTCGTGCAGGAACTGCGCCGCAGCTATCCGCCGCGGCACAAGCAGGGCGTCACCATTTTCTTCACAGGGCTTTCGGGATCGGGCAAATCGACCATCGCCAATGCGTTGATCACCAAGTTCCTGGAGATGGGCGGACGTCCGGTCACGCTGCTCGATGGCGATCTGGTGCGCAAGCACCTGTCGAGCGAACTCGGATTCTCCAAAGAGCATCGCGACATCAACATCCGCCGTATCGGCTACGTCGCCTCGGAGATCACCAAGAACGGCGGCATCGCCATTTGCGCTCCGATCGCGCCCTATGCAGCGACTCGCAAAGCGGTGCGGCAGATGATTGAACCGTTCGGCGGGTTCATATTGGTGCACGCCGCCACTTCGCTCGAAGTGTGTGAACAACGCGACCGCAAAGGCCTGTACGCCAAGGCTCGCGCCGGCATCGTCAAGGAATTCACTGGCATCTCGGATCCGTACGAGGCGCCCACCGATGCCGAAGTCGTGATTGACACCGTCAAGCTGAGCCCCGAGGAAGCGGCGCAGACCATCCTTCTGCACCTCGAGCGCGAGGGTTTCGTCGGGGCCAACGGCAACGGGTGAAGCAGTTCCCAGTTACCGGTTCTCAGTTCCTTAACTTGGTTTCACTTTACTGAGAACTGGGAACTGCTGCTGGCGATGTCAATGAAGTCGATTATTACACTGGACTTTATGCGATAATGTCCTCTGAAAACAGGCTCTCAGTGCCGGTTTTCAGTTTTCTCAATTCCTTAACCTGGCTTTGCTCTACTGAGAGCTGAGAACCGGGAACTGAGAACTTATCGAAAGACGGCATGGAACTCTTGCTGCTAAAGGTGCTGATCGGCTTCACGATTGGAACGCTGATCGGGTTGACGGGTCTGGGCGGAGGCGTATTGCTGCTGCCCATGCTCATCTTCGGCCTGCACATACCCCCCATTATTGCCGTCGGCAGCGATGCACTGTGCAACTTCTTCACTAAGATTCCCGCCAGCATCATCCATTTGATCAAAGGCACGGTGCGGAGAAAAGTCGTACTGGCTATGGCGGTCGGCAGTATTCCCGGCTCCTACCTCGGCGTGAGTCTCCTGGTCCACCTGCGCACGGTCCACGGCGCCGGCGTCAATGATTTCATCAAGTCTGCCGTGGGATTGCTGCTGGTCGTGATTCCCGCACTGCTTCTGTTCCAAAAACGGATTGAAGACCATCTCATCGGGCGCGACCCCACCATGAAGTCTTTTGCCTTCATGAGTGTCATTGGACTTATCGGCGGATTTCTAGTGGGCATCACCTCGGTTGGGTCGGGCAGCATCATCATGATGTTGCTTCTTTTGTTTTATTCGTTTCCTCCAAAAATCATGGTCGGCACCGACATTGCCCACGCCGTGATCCTTACCGGCGTCACCAGCCTGTTACACTATCGGGCTGGCAATGTCGACCTCACGCTGGTCGGTTCCCTGCTGATCGGCTCGATCCCCGGCGGCATGCTCGGCTCACATTTGACGACGCGCGTTCCCGTACTTTGGCTGCGCCGAATTCTGTGCACGGTTTTACTGATGACGGGAGCAAGAATGCTGTGGGCGTGAAAGCGCAGTTCTCAGTTCCCGGTTCTCAGTTCTCAGTTCTTAGAGGCCTCGCATTAGAAACTGAGAACCGGAATTGAGCACTTCTTACGGAGACAAATTGACTTCATACTCATCCAAAGAGACTCTGGAACGCATTCATGCCGCCCTCGAGGCGGCCCGCGAAGTCCTGAACCGCTTCACCCCTGGCGCCATCGAAGCCGAATACAAGGCCGGACACGATCCTGTCACAGAAGCCGACCGGGCTGTCGACGACATTCTGCGCAAGACGCTTCTTCGCCCCGGCGAAGGCTGGCTCTCGGAAGAAACCGTGGACGACCTTGCTCGCCTCGACAAAACCCGAGTCTGGGTCGTCGATCCTCTCGACGGCACCCGCGAATTCGTCGAAGGCATCCCGGAGTTCTGCGTTTCGATCGCCATGGTGGAGAATGGATTTCCCGTCGCCGGCGGAATCTGCAATCCTGCCACGGGCGAATTGATCCTGGGATCGCGTGATACCGGTGTGACCTATAACGGAACGCCAGCGGAGGCCAGCCAGCGCCGGAATTTGCAGGGCGCGCTGGTGCTGGCCAGCCGCAGCGAGGTGAAGCGCGGCGAGTGGAAACAATTCGAATCGTCCGATTTCACGACCCGTCCCATGGGATCGGTGGCGTATAAATTGGGCCTGGTGGCGGCGGGGCGCGCCGATGTTACTTTCACGCTCGTCCCTAAACATGAATGGGACGTCGCCGCCGGAGCTGCTCTCGTACTGAGCGCGGGCGGTTTCGTGCGGACCCTGGAGAGCACCGATCTAAAGTGCAATCAGAAGAATCCGTTGATTACGGGCCTGATCGCGGGCGGCCCGCACCTGGAAGCTGAACTCCTGGCCCGATTGAACGCCCACCTTCATCCCGTAGGACGGTAGGCGGGACCGTCATGTAAAATCGCGGCGGAGGGGAGTTTGGAACCCAGAAACTCGCAGTCCCGGAACACGGCCCCTGTAATTGTGTTGGGCAGCGCTCGTTCGGGCACAACGCTGTTCTACAACATGCTGCTCTCCGCAGGCGGATTCGCCGTGTACCTGGCGGAATCTAACGTCTTCAATCTGTTGGCGCCGCGGTTCGGCAATCTCGACCGGCGTGCGAACCGCGAGCGGCTGCTGCGGGTGTGGCTTGGCAGCCAACTCTTCCGGGCTTCGGGGCTGGACGCCAGAAAGATCGAACGGGAAATCCTGGAACAGTGCCACAATGCCGGCGATTTCCTCCGCATTGTGATGGAAGCGATTACCCGCCAGCAAGGCATGCAACGCTGGGCCGAAAATAGCGTTGAAGGCAACCTGCATCTGCCCGAAATCAAGCGTCTCATTCCCAATGCGCTGATCATCCACATGATCCGCGACGGACGCGATGTGGCCATGTCGTTGCACCGTTCGACGTGGGTACAAGTTCCCTGGCAAAAATACATCAGCCTGGAGGGCGCAGGCATTTATTGGGAATGGGTCGTGCAGCGCGCCTGCCGGTATGGGCGGCAACTTGGGAACGATTATCTTGAGGTCCATTTCGAGGACTTGATCAGCGCTCCCCGGGAAACGCTCGAGACCGTCGGCGCATTTTTGGACCACGAACTGGATTACGACCGGATACGTCAGATCGGATACGGCTCCGTGAGCAAGCCCAACACATCGTTCAGGTCCGAGCTGCGGGACAAGTTCAATCCCATCGGGCGATGGAAAAAGGGATTCTCGCCCTCCCAGTTGTTGCGCTTTGAAAGCATGGTCGGCCCCACTCTGCTCGAGCACGACTACGCGCTTGCCAATGACGCGCAGCCGCCTGCGATGAATTGGGAGATGAAAACCACGCGTCAAGTCTACCGGACTCTTTTTGAGAGTAAGCTGCGCCTGAAAAATAGTTCGCTAGTCTGCCGGCTTCGTCCTTTGACGGCAACCCACATCGATGCCATCACGCAGGCCGAAGACCATCCGCCGGATGTGAGAACGGTGGATTCGCCGCAATCCTTGGGGAACTCCCGGTGAGGGTGCTGTGGGTCAAGGGCGGCAAACTTCTCCCTGTCGATACGGGAGGAAAAATCCGGTCCTACAATCTTCTCCGCTTCCTGGCGAAGGATAAAGAACACGAAGTCACGCTGCTCTCGTACTACGGGGGACGACGCGATCCGGATTATGAGGCGGCACTGGTCAAGGAAATCCCCGGATCCGAGATCATTTATACGGCCGCGCCCGATTCCAACGTGCTGGAGCGCGGGCTGGATTACCTGCGCCGACTGCCGAAGCGGGCGCCTTATGCGGTCTCCAAGTTCACCCATCCCGCGGTGCGGACCAGGGTCGCCACCTGGCTCTCCAGCGGACGTTTCGACGTGGCGGTATGCGATTTTCTCTCCGCCTCCTGGAACTTTCCGGCGCGGTTGCCCATACCCTGCGTGCTGTTTCAACACAATGTGGAAAGCTCGCTGTGGCAGCGCATGGCGGCCGTGGAATCAAATCCAGTTAAGAAACTATCGTTCACCATTGAATCCGCCAAAATGACTCGCTACGAACGCGCGACGCTCGGAAGGTTTCATCACATCATTGCCGTCTCCGAGCATGATCGCCAGCAAATGCTGCAGATGAATCCGGCGTGCGAGATCACCGTCGTGCCGACGGGAGTGGACACGCAGAAGTTTAACGTCGCACCCGCCTCTTCGACCGCGCCGCCGCGGGTGGTGTTCACCGGGTCCATGGATTGGGAACCTAACGTCGATGCCGTGGAATATTTTTGCTCCCAGATCTGGCCCCGGATTCGCGAAGAGTTTCCCGACGCGATTTTCCAGATCGTGGGCCGGAATCCTTTCGCCAAAGTCCGGCGCCTGGCTTCCGAATCGGTCGAGGTAACCGGCACAGTGCCTTCGGTAGCGGAATATCTGGAGAAAGCATCGGTGGTCGTAGTTCCCCTGAGAATTGGAGGCGGAACCAGGCTCAAGATTTTCGAAGCCATGGCTATGGGGAAAGCTCTGGTATCGACCTCCATTGGCGCCGAGGGGCTGGAGGTGGAGAACGGCCGCGATCTTCTTCTGGCCGACGACGCCTCTCGGTTTGCGGATGCCGTGATCCTGCTCCTCCGTGATGCTGCCATGCGCCGGAAGTTCGAGCAGGCGGCGGTGCGTCTGGCCGCTCAGTACGACTGGTCTCGCGTCGTGAAACAGTTTGCCGAAGTCTTGAGTAAGCTGACGCCGCGAAGTTCGACTGGAGCCCGCGCGGGGGCGCCGACCCGGTCAGGCTATGATCGTCAAGCATGATCGTCAGGGCACGATCGTCAAGCTATGATCGTCAGGTTATGAGAATCCGGCTATGAGAGTTCTGGTCCTGGACGGAAACCAGAACCAGGCGGTCGCGGCGGTTCGCTCCCTGGCGAGTGCAGGGCACGAGGTGCTGGTGGGTGACTCGACCTCGTGGAACAAGGCGGGTTGGTCGCGCTTCGCGCGGGGGACATTTCGGTATCCGTCGCCGCAACGGCAAGTGCAAGCATTTGTGAGCCGGATTGCGGAACTGGCTGGCGCCCAGCCTGGCACGCTCGCCATGCCCACGCTCGTCATGCCGATGACGGAAGCGACGACGCTTTCCCTTTCCCTCCACCGGGAGCGCATCTTTAGCGCGGGCGGACGCATGGTACTGCCATCCCACGAGCAGGTGTTACGTGCTTTCGACAAACAGCAGACGACGGAACTGGCACGGTCGCTCGGGATCGCCGTGCCCCGGACTATTCTGATCGACAACAGCGATGAAGCCGAACGTGCGGCTCGCTCGCTCGAATATCCGGTGGTGCTCAAGCCTCGCGCTTCCGAAGAATTGGGCCAGCAGGGGAACGTGCGCACCGGCGGGCGGCCGCAGTACGCCAGCACGCCCGCCGAGTTCCGGTCCGCATATGCTGAGATCAGCCGGCGGTCGTCGGGCGTTCTGGTCCAGCAATACGTGGAAGGCGAAGGAACCGGCTACTTCGCTCTGATGCATAATGGGGAACTTCGCGCTGAGTTCGCCCATCGCCGGATTCGCGATGTTTATCCGACGGGATCGGGCAGCGCGGTGCGCGTGAGCGTCGAACCGGAACCGGAGATTCGCCGCGCAGGTCTCGCCATCCTGGAAGCTTTGCGCTGGCACGGGGTGGCCATGGTGGAATTCCGTTGGCAGGCAGGCAAGCCGCCGGTGTTCATGGAGGTGAATGGACGCTTCTGGCATTCTTTGCCGCTGGCCTGCTATGCCGGCGTGAACTTCCCCGCCCTGCTGGCCCAGATGGCGGAGCACGGCGACATTCCGCAGACCCATGGGTATCGCAGCGGAGTGCGTAGCCGGTGGTTTCTCGGCGACCTGCGCCATTTGGTCGAGGTCTGGAAAGGACCTCCGCCGGGTTATCCGGGACCGTACCCTGGACGATTCGAGACGCTGGCGTCGGTTCTCAAGCCGGTCCCGGGGACAGTCCACGATCTGTTTCTGTGGACCGACCCACTTCCTGAAGTGGGGGATTGGCTGAACTTCGCGCGGCGCATTTGGCAGCACGAGAAGCAATAGCGAAACCAAAATGACGACGACAATGTCTTGTAATACACAATAATACATGCTATCGTTTTGGCATTATGAGTACCACCGAGAAAACCATCAGCTTCCGCGCCCTGGCCGAAAAGATCGAAACCCTCGATTCACTGGCCGCCGCGCAGGACCGTTCGCGCAGCTATCTGATCAACGAGGCGATCGCCAACTACATCGAGTTGCACGCCTACCAGGACGCGCTGGTCCGCAAAGGGCTGGCAGAAATGCGGAAAGGTCGCGTCGTAAGCCATGAGGAAGTCGTAAAGCGGACCAAGCAGGCGGGGCGCGCTCGCCGACTATCGGCCCGATGATCGAACCAACTCTCGAATGGACCGAGCAGGCTGTCCGGCAACTGGACCAGGCCCACCATACCATCGCTCTCGCCAACAGCGAGGACGTTGCCGCCCGGATCACAATGCGGATCGTCACCAGTGTTCAACGACTCGCAACATTCCCCATGGCAGGCAGATCGGGCCGGGTCCGGGGTACTCGTGAGCTGGTCATTTCGAATACGCCCTTTATCGCAGCCTACGCCATCGATCAGGACCGCATTGTGGTCCTCGCCGTCTACCACGGTGCACAGCAATGGCCGGAGGTTTTCTAATTGAGGAGCACATGCTGAAAGGCGCGATGCACGTTCACAGTACGTACTCGGACGGGGAATTCACGCTCGCCGAGCTGCGGCGCGTCTTTCTGGACGAGGGTTGCGCCTTCGTGTGCATGACCGATCACGCGGAATATTTTGATCCCGACAAGCTCCGCCAGTACGTCTACGAGTGCCACGCCTTATCCGATGATAAGTTTCTTTTTGTTGCCGGGCTGGAATATGCGTGCGAGAAGGGGATGCACATCCTCGGCTACGGCGCGACTCGACGCGTAGATAGCCAGGATCCCGAGACGGTGATTCGTCAGATCGAACTTCAGGGGGCAGTTTGCGTTATTGCACATCCCAAGAATGAATTCTTTGAGTGGATTGAAAAATTTGAAACTCTTCCCTGCGGGATTGAAACCTGGAATTCTAAGTACGATGGACGCTACGCTCCGCGGCCGGGAACGTTTGCGCTGCTCGTGGATCTGCGCAAGCGCAAACCCGAAATGCGTGCCTTCTATGGTCAGGATCTGCACTGGAAGAAACAGTTTCGCGGATTATTCGTGCAACTCGATTCAGGCCCCACCGATGCCCAAGGCATCCTGACCGCGCTGGCCAATGGCGCTTACAGCGGAGTGAAAGGAGAACTGGTATTGCCTTCTTCCGGCATTCTGGACAAGGAGTTACTATCTCGTTTCGCAAATGCAAACGCCGCCTCCTACCGTATGTCGCAATTCTTGAAACAGGGGAAGCAAGCGCTGGACCGCGCTGGCATCCGTGTTCCGGAATCGGTGAAAGCCCAGTTGCGAAGGATCTTCTGATGGCAGCAAAAACGATGGCAGCAAAAATGACGGCGGCAAAAAGCTGCGTTTTTCTCATGTATCACGAGCTCGAGCTGCCCGGCCGTCCAATGTGCCAATCCGCCCCCGGCTACGTGCGCTACATTCTGCCGCTCGAGACTTTTCGCCGTCAGATGGCGTGGCTAAAAGATTCCGGTTGGCGTGGGCTGAGCGTCCGCGAAGCGCTTCGCTATCCGGCCGAGCCGAGTGTTTGTATTACCTTCGACGACGGCTGCGAGACCGACTTAATCGCCGCCGCGCCCGTGCTCCGCGAGTTCGGCTTCAACGCAACCTTCTACCTCACTGTTGGATTTCTTGGCACGGCCGGTTATCTCAACCCCGGCCAGGTGCGGGATCTGGACGCCCAGGGGTTCGAGATCGGCTGCCACTCGATGTCGCACTCTTATCTTTCCGATCTCCCGGAACAAGAATTGAAGCGTGAAGTCGTGGATGCGAAGCTCCAGATCGAACAGATCGTGGGACACGCCATCGAACACTTTTCCTGTCCCGGAGGGCGCTATGATCAGCGCACACTTCAGATGGCGCGCCAAGCGGGATTCAGAACCGTTGCCAACAGCCAGTTTTATGCGAACTCGCCCGCCACCAGCCGCTATGAACTGGGCCGCGTGGGATTGATGCGCGGTATCACCATCGAGGAGTTCAGCGCCACTTGCCGGGGCCGCGGCTTGTGGAAGAAACGCCTTCAATATGAGGTGCGCCGCAGCGCGCAGCGCGCATTCGGCAACCAAGCTTATGATCGCCTGCGCGCGGTCTTGCTGGGGGAAACCCAAAAGTAACTCATCGGTGGTTACTTAAGTTTCCCGCTGTCCCATTCCCCACTGCTTTCACTTACTTCTTAGCAAGTAATCCGGCGGTCACTACGGTACGCGAATCTGTACATACCGTGCCCCCATGTACTAACTAGTTTCCGATGCACTTAGGGTATCTGGGAACCGCTGCCCTATCTCGATAGATTCAGCGTAAGGACAATCGACTAGTCCCCCATTTTGTAAGGTCGAGGCTTGCAATGTTTGAAACGAAGTTTGCTTTCTCAGAATCCCATTCCAGATTCTTCCCTGCACGTGCACAGCGCTTGAGCGTATTGATAGTCCTGCTGGCGGTCGCACTGATAGCCACTCCTTGCGACACGTTGGCACAAGCGGCGGGCACGACGAACGGCGGCCTCCAACGTAATGGTGGTGGCGGTAGCGGACATGTCCAAGTCATTGTGTCTCCGACCAGCGCAACTCTGTTCTCGAATTCAACGCATCAGTTCACCGCCACTATCAGCGGAACTTCCAATACCGGCGTAACCTGGTCGGCGACGGCAGGCTTGGTGGATAGCAACGGTCTTTACACCGCGCCCAGGGTAAACACGCTAACCAATGTGGTCGTCACAGCTAAAAGCAGTGCTGACCCTTCGGTGTCAGCCAGTGTGGCATTCGCCGTTGACCCGGCGGTTCAGCAATCACTGCAAATCACTACCGCGACTCCTCTTCCCCAGGGCCAGCAAGGGAGCGAGTATGGTGAAGCATTCATCGCCACCGGCGGAACCTCGCCTTACAGTTGGAGTATTTCCGCAGGCACCGTTCCACCGGGAACCGCGATGAATACGAACGGGAATTTTAGCGGCTTGCCTACAAGCTCTGGGACATTCACCTTCACGGTCCTGGTCACGGATGCCAACAACAAGACTGCCAGCGGCAATTTCGGCGTCACGGTCGCTGCCAACAACGGCTACGATGGTCCGGCGCAACTGCCGATCGCGACCGTTCAAACTTCGATGGCGCAAACGCCCGCCCCAGGATCCGTCATTAGCGTCAATGCCGGCGGCAATCTGCAATCGGCATTGAACAGCGCCCAGTGTGGAGACACCATCCAACTCCAGGCCGGCGCCACCTTTACTGGAAACTTCGAACTTCCGGCCCAGAATTGCGATAGCGGCCACTGGATCTGGATTCGCACCAGTGCTCCCAACAGCGCTTTGCCCGCCGAGGGTCAGCGCCTTACGCCTTGCTATGCTGGGGTGGCTTCCCTGCCCAATCGTCCGGCCTACAACTGTCCGCAACCGCAAGATGTGGTGGCGACGATTTCCTCAGAGTCAAAGACAGGAGCTAGCCCGATCACTCTCGCAAGCGGAGCCAATCACTACCGTCTCCTCGGGCTGGAGATTACGCGACCGGCGGACCAGAAGCCCGTCGTAGCGCTAGTGGCAAAGGAACAAACCTCCGCGGCTAGTTACATCGTCATTGACCGGTGCTGGATCCACGGAACCGCGCAGGACGAAACCCGTCGCGGTGTTGCCCTCGCCGGAACCACCTATGTGGCAGTCATCGATTCTTACCTGAACGATTTCCACTGCGAGTCGCATTGGGGAACGTGCACGGATTCCTCCACCATGTCCGGCGGCATGGGCAATCTTACAAGCGGCCCCTGGGACATCGAGGACAACTTCCTGGAAGCGGCAGGCGAGAACATTCTCTTCGGAAGCGGAGCGTCAACCACCGTGCCGTCCGACATTACGATCCGCCACAACCACTTCTACAAGGTCCCGCAATGGCAGCAGGGCTCACAAGGCTTTGTGGGCGGGTACCACGGCGATCCCTTCGTGGTGAAGAACCTGTTTGAAATCAAGAACGGAATACGCATCCTGTTAGAAGCCAACATTCTTGAGTACTCTTGGGGCGGGTTCACGCAGTACGGGCAATCGATCCTGATCACACCCCGCAACGCCTACGACAAAAAAACCAAGCAGGGCAACCAATGCCCCGTATGTGAAGCCACGGACATCACCGTTCGCTACAACACTGTCAGCCACACCGGGGGTGGGATCAACATAGCCAATGTCCTGGTGGACGGTTATGACGGGCAAGCGGGCGAGCGCTACAGCATCCATGACATCGTTGTGGATGACATCGATGCCAAGAAATACCTGGGTGACGGTGGCCTGTTCCTGATAATGAACAATTGGGCCAATCACACTCTGAACAACGTCAGCATCCAGCATGTGACCGGCTTCCCGGATTTACAAAACCACATGATGGCGGTCAAGAACGATCTGACATATCCGGAAATGTACGCGTTCACCTTCTCCTCCAACATAGTGGTCGTTCCTCAGTACCCAGTCTGGAGTGCGGGAGGAACCGATAGCTGTGCGGGAAGCGACGTTCCCGTGACGGTCATTAGCACATGCTTCAAGACCTACACATTTGTCAATAACGTCCTGGCAGCCACGCCTCCGGCTTTCCCATCCAATAAGTGGCCCAATGGAAGCTTCTTCCCGGCCACCGTCAAGGACGTGGGTTTCGTAAACTACAACAACGGCAACGGAGGTAACTATCAACTCCTGCCGAACAGCCCTTACCTGGGAAAAGGCGGTGGCGGCACTGATCCCGGCGCCAACATCGTCGCCGTGAACGCCGCCATTCAGGGAGTGGAGTAACGCAACTACGGCCGCGGGTTGGTTCATCGGACCGACCCGCTCTCCGTTTTCCCGGCAAGTCCGCTACCTTCCCGGTATAATCCTCCTTCAAAGCGAGCCAGCAACCCTTATTCCGTTGGCCAGCGCAGTATCCCCCGAGGAGGATCCTTGGCTTTCTTCCACTCTCCCCAGTCCAACCTTGACATCTTCCCCGAACCCGCCTCTCCGGCTGGCACGAACTCTCGCCGCTTGAGCTTTCTGCTGGCGCTGTTGATCGCAGCCGCTTCGCTGACGCCAGCGTGGGACCGGTCTGCTGCAAGCACCAAAGCGAAAGCTACCGAGTCAGCCCGGTTTACGGTGGCGGCGTTTCCGCCCGAGGGTGAAAACGCCTATTGCGATAAAGGCAACGTGGCAAAGTTTGGCGAGAAGGACGGTCCCGCCGAACTCCCGAAGACCTGTTACTACACGGGGATCGATGGTACTCCCTCACCCGGAAAAGCGATCCATTTGGGAGCAAACTCGGACCTGGCGGAAGCGCTGGATGGCGCCAATTGCGGAGATACGCTGCTGCTGGCCGCGGGCGGGATTTACTCGATGAAAAGCTTTCCGCGGAAGAATTGCGACGACCATCATTACATCACCGTGCGAACCGACACTCCCGACTCCAAGCTCCCACCGCAGGATACGCGGATCTCGCCGGCATGGGCCGGGGTCGCTAGCCTGCCGGGCAGGCCGTCGTTTGCTCAGCCGGCCGGAGGCCCTGCCAAACTGATGGCCACGATTTCGGTCAAGCCCGTAAACGGCCTCGAGTTTGGCGATCACTATCGCTTCATTGGAATCGAGTGGGTCCCCGAATCGGACAAGAAAATTGAACGCCTGCTGACTCCGAACGGGGCTGACCATCTCATCTTTGACCGGAACTGGGCCCACGGAATCGATGGGACGGAACTGGGGCACGGTCTTGCTCTCTGGAGCTCGACGTATGTCGCGGTGATCCATTCTTACTTCAGCGGTTTTAATTGCCCGGCAGGAACCGGTAGCTGCACCGATGCGACGGCAGTGGGCGGTGGCAACGGAGACGAACCAACCCACACGATCAAGTTTGTCGACAACTATCTCGAAGCCAGCGGGGAAAACATTCTCTTTGGAGGCGCCCGCGCGATGGCCACTCCAGAAGATATCGAGATCCGCCGGAACCACCTATTCAAGCCGATGTTTTGGAACCGGAGCTCCCCCGATCACCGCGAGCCGGCGCCGATCGTGAAGAATCTGTTCGAGCTCAAGAACGCACACCGTGTATTGTTCGAGGCCAACTACCTTGAGAACTGCTGGCCCGGCTTCAGTCAGGTCGGGGCCGCGATCCTGCTGACCCCACAAAGCATGGCAAACAGACAAACGGGGGTCACGAATTGTCCGAACTGCGCCGTTACCGACATAACGATCCGCTATGTGTGGATCCGGAAAGTCAACCAGGTGTTCCAAATGGCCAATGTCCTGGCCACGGTGAAACCCTCACCGGGTAACAGTTATTCCATTCACGACGTCGTGGCCGAGGGAATCGCCTATCCCGAGTGCGGCAAGACTTGCCACGGGGCGTTGAACGAGCTGAACGGCGCAATCGGTGGGTCCCCCGCAGAATCGGTGATGCACGATGTCGCGATCGATCACATCACCTTCCTTTCCATGTCAGAGCCAAGGAACCTCATGGTCATCAAGGGTCCTCCGGCTAAGGATCCGGATACTCCGCAGCTGCACAACATCACGTGGACGAACACCATTGCTGATGTTGGCATGTGGGGCCTGTGGCCATCGGGCGGATCACCGGAGCAGAATTGTGCTGTTTTCAGGGGAGCGAGCCCCAAGAGCCGACTCGAAGCTTGCTGGAAATCGGGCAGCGTGTTCCAGGGGAATGTGCTGGCAGAAGGAAGCGCCATCCACGGTCAACCGCCGGATTGGCCGGACGGCAACTTCATGGCGGGCGGATTGGATTCGATAGGATTCGTGAAGTTTAACCGCGGTCTGGACGGCGACTACCACCTTGCCGCCAACAGCAAATTCAAGGGTAAAGCGACTGATGGTCGCGATCCCGGAGCCGATGTCGATGCCGTATTGGCCGGGGTCCGAGGCGTGCGCTAAGCCGGAAAGATCAATTCTTGCCAGGCTCCGCGAGCTGATAGACGCGGTAGATGCTGCTCGCGAACATGCACTGGTAGTCCATACCCTCGATTCTTGCGTTTCCGCATCCTGATGGCACATTCAGCCAGCGGCGCAGCGTGCCCTGATCGGAGTACACCACGAATCGGGGTCTCTCGCGTGTGATGTACTGGTCAACAGTTTCGTCGTAGCTGGTGTTCGCAAGGAAGGCTCTCTTTCCTGGGTTCAGAGGCAGAGCCGATGCCTGGCCCACGACATTCGATTCCCCGTTGTAGTTATCGATCACTACCGCATCCTCGGCCGCCATGTGAGCCCGCAGGTAATTCGACACGTCCACAATATGCGAAGGGTACCGAAGACGCGGCGAAACCGACGCCATCTTCGACGAAAACCTGTTCGGACGCTCGCTGAGAAAAAACACAATCCCCAGATTCGCCACCAGGAACGCGATCACCAGCCCGTACGCCAGCCGCAAGCGCCCAGGCAGAAACTTCGCGCACAAGCGCTCGCACCCAAAGCCCGCGATCACGGCCAGCATTGCCCCCAGCGTCATCGTGTACCGCGCCATCGCGAGCAGATTCGCCGTCGCGATCTCGTAGTTCTGAACAATGGCGAAGAATGCCGTCAAAGCCGCAAACGCCGCCGGCAGCCGTGAACTCCACGACTTCCACCACCCATACAGTGCCGCCACCACCGCCAGCGGCGACAAGCTGAGCAGCAGTGCCCCCGGACCCGAAGCTAATCGATAGCCCAGCGCCGCCGGATGAGCCTTGAACCATAGGGTGAGCGCCTCGTTGTGCTGACTCAGCACCCACATTGGATCGTGCAGCGCAAGCGCGCTGTACACCATCGAAAAAATCGGCCACGCTCCTGCCGTTAGCCCCAGCGTCAGCACCGGCTTCAACCAGCGAGAAAACCATCCCGACTGCGATGCATGATCCTGATACTCAAAAAAAACCAGAATAATCGCCAACCCAAAGAAAATCGCCCAAGCCTCCAACCGGATCGACTCAGCGACGGAAAGACTCAGTCCTCCCAAGGCCAAACTCCCCAGCGGACGCGACTCATCGCGGAAGTAGCCAAAGAAGAGCATCAGCCCCGCCAGTAGAAAAAACAAATAGCTGACCTCGGCCGACGAAGTTGTGCTGTAGCCAATATGCAGGCTGTAGAAGGTAAAAATCGCGAGCGCCAGCACGCCCGACGGCTCTCCATACAGATCTCGCGCCAGCCGCCAAACCATGTACAACGAGCCAATTCCCGTTACAAGGCTTAGAAACCGGCCCCCAAATACCACGTCATGAAAAATGAGCGCGAACAATGCCATCAGCCACATATGCCCCGGAGGATACGCTCCATACCCCACCTTAAACACTGGATGCTTCAACCACGCCGCCACCAGCGCCAGCCGCGCCCAAGCGTCGCCGCCGTAATTTGCCGAAAAGAAGAACGAAACGATTCGCAACAGGGCTCCCACCGCAATCAGCGCCCAGACGGCGACTACCACCTTGCCGCCAGCAGCAAATTCAAGGGTTAAGCGACCGATGGCCGCGATCCCGGGGCCGATGTGGGTGTGGTGCAGGAAGCGACTCGAGGAGTGCGGTAGACAATTCCGCTCACGCGGACCTTGCGCCTTTATGGCGATTCGGCCACTCTGGGGGTCCCGTGAAACGACCGAAATCACTGATAATTGAGCTCGTACACTCGATAAGTGGGGCCTGCATAGGTACATTGGAACTTTACTCCGTGAATTTCCTCGATTCCCATGCATCCGGGCGGGAGTTGGAACGAATGCTGCAGTGTTCCTCTCTCAGCGTACACGAGGAATCGAGGGTGCTCAGCGTTGATGTAGTCGTCCACGCTCATCGTGTACTTCTTGCTTAGGAGGTAGGCGCGCTTGCCCGGGATGATTGGAAGTCCCGCAGCGATGGCGATTATATCCGACTCGGCATTGTAATTGTCGACGACGACGGCATCGTCGGGCCTCATATGGCTGCGCAGGTATTCTCCGACCAATCGAATCCTTTCCTGATACCGGAGACGCGGGGATATAGAGGCAAACTTCTCTGCATAGCGATTGGGCAGGTCGCTCATCGCCAGCACAGCGACCAAATTCAGAAAAAGCAAACCAAAGATGGCGCTGTGCGCCAGACCTATTCTGTTCGGAAACAGCTTCTCACATATTTCCTCTAGTCCGTATCCAGAGACGATGGCAAGCATCGTACCTGGAATCAGCGTATACCTCGCCACCGCCAGCATCCCGCCTGTCGAAAACTCATAGGCGTAAAACAAGCCAAGGAATATCGTAAGGCTCGCAAAGGCGCAGGGGAGGCGCGATGAGAATGACTTTGCCAATCCATAAACTGCGCCCACCAGTGCCAACGGCGACAGACTTAAGAGCAACACTGAAGGCGGAAGCGCCAGTTGGTGAATCCGCGATATCGGATTGGCCGCCATAAATGTGATGGCCGCAAGTTGGTTCAAATGCACCAGGTACAGGGGATTGCCGAACCGTTGCCAGGCATATGCCAGGATAAACACCGGCCACATTCCTCCTGTGATCCCGAAGACGAGTACCGGCCGGAGCGAATCTCGCCATGGCCGCCGAACGGATTGCACCTGCAGAAGGACGACCAGGATCACAAACAAACCTGCGAACAGGACCCAAGGCTCATAGCGGATCGATTGCGCGACCGAAAAGCAAGCGCCCGAGATCGCCAGAGGCCAGATCTTGTCAGCGCCACTCTGAAAATATCGAAAAAAGAAATATATTCCGGCTAAGCAAAAGAACACGGCGCTGACTTCCGCCGACGAGGTGGTGCTGTAACCAATATGCAAGCTGTACAGAGAGAATACGCCCAGCGATAACAGCCCGGCCCACATGCCGTACAGCAGGCGCGCCGTCTTCCAGACGAGAATCAACGAAGCGATTCCCAGGACCAGGCTCAACAACCGCCCGGCCGTAAGCACATCATGCACCATCAGCGTTGACAACCCAATCAACCAGAAATGACCCGGCGGGTAAACAGCAAAGACAAATTTCACGGTAGGATGCTGCAGCCAAATGGCGGTCAGTTCGACATGCGCGCCCGCGTCCCCGCCGCTATTGTCCGAAAAAAAGAACGACACGACCCGCAACAGCGCTCCCACCGCGATCAACGCCCAGGCGTACCGCGAGCGGTTCTTCGGCGTGTCCTCTATCTGCGTCGTTTCGCTCATGATGACGATTTCTCCGGAAAAATGGGGGGTCGATACTCTTCTTCTGGGTCTGGCTTCCTCGCGAATCTCTATTTTGACTCAAAACCGGCGGTCAGTACATACCAACCTCGCCCCGCCCACGGCACAGTCAAGAGATTTTCATCTGGAACACCCGGAATCGGTACGCGATCTCCACCCTGCATTGGTGCGGATCTCAGAGTTTGGGGGCGATTCGGAACAAGAGAGTTTCACAATATCGCGAGCCGGGAGATGAGTGTAAAATCGGCATCGTCTTTGAAGTCGAATTTGAGATCAAGAAGGAGATTCCGGCTTAA
>Ga0074046_10000958_pt1 | contig 26727 bp, 29 predicted proteins | sample BogForMeECP23OM3_FD_94441 | JGI IMG/M metagenome (GOLD analysis project Ga0074046, IMG submission 94441) | Bog forest soil microbial communities from Calvert Island, British Columbia, Canada - Bog Forest MetaG ECP23OM3 | ecosystem: Environmental > Terrestrial > Soil > Wetlands ...
CCGCGTCCCAAAATCGACGCCGAAGTTCTCGCTTTCACGCCGCGGGCGACCCCGTCGTTTGCGGCTGGCATCGAAAACGAACGCGATGTGCTCGAAACCGTGCGCGCCTCGTTCTCCGCGCCGCGCAAGACGATTCGCAACGCGCTCGGCCATTGGCTTGGAATCGACAGCACGCGGATCGCGCGCGCGCTCGAACGCGCGGCGATCGATCCGGCCACCCGCGCCGAGAAGCTCGGCGTACCCGATTTTCTAAGACTCGCGCACGCGCTGCGGGTTGAACTGGCCGGCAGGATCGTCGCCCGCGATGCCTGAACTGCCGGAAGTCGAGTCGTTGCGCCGGATACTCGTTCGCACCGCCGTCGGCAGAACGATCGTGAGCGTTCGAATCGGCGAGAAACGGCTGCGCCGCGGCATCACCGTGGATTTTGCCGCGGCGATCGCCGGCCGGCGAATTGTGAAACTGTCGCGCCGCGCCAAATATTTGATCGTCGAGCTCGATGGCGACGACGTGATGCTGGTGCACCTCGGGATGTCCGGCAGTCTGACGCATCGCCACGACGGCTTCCGCGCCGACGACTTCGATCCGCGCCACGATCATCTCGAATTCTCGCTCGACGACGCCTCGCGCCTGGTTTACAACGACCCGCGGCGCTTCGGCATGGTCCGTCTGGTCCAGCGCGCCGCGCTGGCTTGCGCGGTGGAACTGAAAGGTCTCGGTCCCGAGCCGCTGTCGCGCGAGTTCAACGCCGGCTACCTCGCCGCGAAGGCCCGCGGCCGGACGGTGGCGATCAAGAGCCTGATAATGGATCAACGAATCGTCGCCGGTATCGGCAATATCTACGCATCCGAGATTCTATTTCGCGCTGGCGTGCGTCCCGCGCGGCGGGCCGGCCGCGTGACGCAAATCGAGATCGAAAAAATCGCGGCGGCCGTGCCGGTTATCCTGCGCGCCGCGATCGGCCTTAACGGCACCACCTTTCGCAGTTACCGCGATTCACGCGGACAGCCCGGGCGCTTCGCCGCGCGCTTGCGCGTGTACGGCCGCGAGGGGAAACCGTGCTACACATGCTCGACGCCGATCAAAAATGCGATCGTGGGCCAGCGCGCCAGCTTCTATTGTCCGAAATGCCAGCACTGACCTCGAGTCAATCCTCGGCGCTCGAAGGTGTATGTTATTGATTGAAAATCGGAGGTCGCAATTGGAAGAGGCCGTGACGCTATGACACTCGACATGCCCACCGGAATCGGCGCCGCAATCGCTTTCATCTTCGGCGCGAGCGTCGGCAGCTTCGTTTGCGTGGTCGCGTATCGGCTCCCCCGCGATCTCTCGATCGTCACGCCGCGCTCGTTTTGCGAGAGTTGCGAGCGCGCGATTCCATGGTGGGCGAACCTCCCGATTCTCGCCTACCTTGGACTGCGCGGGCGATGCGTGATGTGCGGCGCGCCGATTCCCTTCCGCCATTTTCTCGCCGAATTCGGACTCGCCATCATCGCCCTCTATCTCTACCTCGCCTTCCCGATCCCCGACGCGTTCGCGCGCTTCGTACTATGCGCCGCGCTGTGGGTCGTCGCGATCGTCGACTACGACTGGCGGCTGATTCCGAACATCATAACCTGGCCCGGCACGCTGGTGGGATTCATCGCCGCGGCGCTGATGATCCCGGAGGTCGGCTGGAAGAGTTCGTTGATCGGAATCGCGCTGGGCGGCGGCGTCCTGTACGGCACCGGCTATTTCTACCAGCTGGTCCGCGGGCGCGAGGGTGTGGGCCTGGGTGACGTGTGGCTGCTGGGGATGGTCGGTGGATTTCTCGGCTGGCCGGGAGTTTTGTTCACTTTGTTTTTCGGTTCAGTGATCGGCGCGATCGGCGGAATCGCGTTTGCGCTCACTGGCGGTGGCGCGACTTCACCCGCTCCGCTCGGCGACCCCGTGACCGATCCGGAGGAAGCAGACGTCTCGATTCTGCGCACCGAAGTTCCGTTCGGTCCGTATCTGGCGCTGGCCGCCGGCGTCTTCACTCTCTTTCAGCCGCAACTGACGCGCTGGTATCTTGGCGGATAAGGACGCGCAACGTTCCCGTCCAGCTAACTGATGGCAGCCGGTGTATTCATCACGCTCGAAGGCGTCGAAGGAAGTGGCAAGACCACCCAGGCCGCGATCCTGGGCGACGCGCTGCGCAAAGGCGGGCGGCGCGTAACGGTCACTCATGAGCCGGGCGGCACGCGCGCCGGCGAGACGATTCGCGCGATTTTTCTCGATCCCGCGGTTTCGCTGGACGTAGCCGCGGAACTGCTGCTGGTGCTTGCCGATCGCGCGCAGCACGTCCGCGAGAAACTCCTGCCCGCGCTCGCCGCCGGCGAAATCGTGATTTCCGATCGCTATTCGGATTCGACCACCGCCTACCAGGGCCACGGCCGCGGCTTCGATCTCAAACTGCTCGGCGAGCTGAACCGGCTCGCCAGCGACAACGTGACGCCCGACCTGACCATCGTGCTCGACCTGCCCGTCGAGACCGGGCTCGAGCGCACCCGCGTGCGCGCAATGGGCACCGGCCGCGGCTCCGACCGCTTCGAGGGCGAGCGCGCCGACTTCCATCGCAGAGTGCGCCACGGTTTCCTCGCGATCGCGAAGGCCGAGCCCGCGCGGGTCGTCGTGATCGACGCCGACCGTCCGGTTGCCGCCGTCTCCGCCGACATCCGCCACGCCGTGGACGAGCTGCTCGCCCGCCGATGACTCAATCGCCATGCCAATAGCGTCGATCCGCGGGCATCGCCAAGCCGCAAGCCGGCTGCTCGCCGAATTGCGCAGCCGCCCCTCGCACGCCTACCTCTTCGCGGGCCCGCGCGGCGTCGGCAAAGCGCTCGTCGCAACCAGCCTCGTCCACGCCCTGATGTGCGAGCAATCGCCCGGCGAGAATTTCTGCTGCACTCCGGCGCGATGCCCCGTCCGCGTTGCGCCGCAGACCGAGCGCACGCGCGCGCGCGCCGCCGATGCGGACACGCCGAGATGCGATTGCTGCTCTGCGTGCGTGCAAATCGCAACCGGCGTGCATCCGGATTTCACGTACGTGTCGCGGCCCGTTGGCCGCACCGAAGTTCTGATCGACCAGGTCCGCGAACTGATTGCGCGGTTGGGAATCCGGCCGTCGCGCTCATCGGTTCGTATGGCAATTATCGACGATGCCGAGGCGCTCGGTATTCCCGCGCAAAACGCGCTCCTGAAGACGCTCGAAGAGCCGCCCGGCCACGCAATCATCATCATGGTATCGGCCAGCGAGCGCGCCCTGCTCGACACCGTCCGCTCGCGCACGCGCACGGTCAGATTTCCCGCGCTCGAGGTCGCCGATCTCGAGGCGATACTTGCCGCGCATGGCGTCGCCGATAAAGCTCGCGCCAGTGCGCTTGCGTTGCTGGCGCGCGGCAGCGCTGCAAATGCGATCGCACTGGCCGACGGTGATGAACCGCCGATGAAGGAGCTGCTCGACGCGCTGAGCACTGCAAAATCGATCGACTTCGCCCGCGCGCAGTCTCTGGCCCAGGAGTTCTTCGCCAACCGCGACGCCGCCGCCGGCAATTTCGAGCTGCTCGCAAGACTGCTCGAAGAAATACTATGCTACAAACTGCTCAAGGCCGATTTCGTGGCGTTTCCGCCCGAGGCCAGGCCAAAGTTGGCAAGTCTGGCGGATAGTCTCGGAGTCGATGCGGTGGTGAAATGTATCGACGCGGCAGTGCGCGCCAGCGAAGCGGTCGAAGCGAACGCCAATCCTCGGCTGCAGGCTGAGAATTGGTGGACTATCGCCGGCCATGCGATGCGGGGTGAGTAGAAGATAGTGGCTGACATCGATCCGTTTGAAGGCTCGCAACCGACTGCGAAGATCGTCGCCATCAGTCTCCAGCAGACCGGCCATCTGTATAATTTCCTGGCCGGCGACCGGACGCTGCGCCGCGGCGAACGCGTCCTGGTCGAAAGCGAGGATGGCGCCCGCCTCGGCATCGTCGAGATCGAGCCGCACGAACCCGCGCAAACGATCGATCTTTCCGCGCTGCGTCCCATTATCCGGATTGCTTCCGACAGCGACTTCGACGCCGAGCGGGAAACCCTCTCGCGCGAGGCGCACGCGCGGCGCTTGTGCGTCGAGCGCATTCGCGAGGCCCGCATCCAGATGAAGCTGGTCAGCGCCGACTACACCTTCGACGCGCGCAAGGTGGTCTTCTATTTCGTCGCCGAGGGCCGCGTCGATTTCCGCGACCTGGTCCGCGATCTCGCCAACACGCTGCGCGTTCGCGTCGAGATGAAACAGATTGGCGCCCGCGATGAAACCAAAGTCACGGGCGGGATGGGTCCCTGCGGACGCGAGCTATGCTGCTCGAGCTGGCTGCGCGACTTCGAGGCGGTCACGGTCAAGATGGCGCGCGAGCAGGGTCTCGCGCTCAACCCCTCGCGGCTGGCCGGGATGTGCGGGCGGCTCAAATGCTGCCTGCGCTACGAATACGCCAGCTACGTCGAACTCAAGCGCGCGCTGCCCAACGTCGGCAAGCGGGTGCAATGCGTCAAGGGCGACGGCAGAGTGGTTCGCCAGAACACCCTCAAGCAGACAGTGCTGGTGCAGCGCGAGGAAGACGGCGGCGTCGTCGAAGTGACGCTCGAGGAATTGGTCGCCTCGCGCCCGCAGTAGCAAGCGTGCTTACCGCCTCGCGTCCCGGCGCGGCAGCGAAAGCGCAATCTGATTGCCGACTATCGCATAGATGATCGGCGGCGCGTCTTCAGTTCCCAAAGCTGTACGCGCCACCGCGTTCCAGCGCTTTCTTGTAGGCCGGCCGCTCGTGCAAGCGCCTGATCCACGCGTCGAGGTTGGGATACGGCGCGCGCTTGCCGAACGCGCCGGCGATCTCGCCGACGAAGCTCATCTGGATGTCAGCGCCGGTCAGGGTGTCTCCCACAATGAACTGCCGGCCCTTCAAAGCCCCATCGATGTAAGCGAGGTGATTGGCAATCTCGCTCTCGATGCGCGGCATCAGCGGCGCCGCCGCTTCACCCAGGCGCGTGACATAAAGGTTGAGCATCAGCGGCAGCATCGCCGAGCCTTCGGCATAATGCATCCACTGCACGTACTCGTCATAGGCCGGAGTCTCGGGCGCGGGCTGCAGGCGGCCTTTGCCGTGGCGGCGTATCACGTAGTCGATTATCGCGCCTGATTCGATGATGGTCCGATTGCCATCGGTGATGACCGGCGACTTGCCGAGCGGGTGAACCTTCTTCAATTCCGGTGGCGCAAGCCGGGTTTGCGCATCGCGCTGGTAACGCTTGATCTCGTACGGCAGGCCAAGCTCTTCGAGCAGCCAGAGGATACGTTGTGAGCGGGAATCGTTGAGGTGATGGACGACAATCATGCGGCAATTCCTCCGTGGGGACAATTATCTAACACAGTCGCAACTTAACTCCACCCGCATCTTCTCTTCCTGGCTCGGGTGCAGGGGCCGGCCCCTGCCCAAGGAAGCGTGAAACCCACGGTGGGTTTCACATACAATTAAGTCGATGGCAAACCGCATCCACATCACGACCGCGATCATCTACAGCAACGGCCCGCCCCATGTCGGCCATGCGTACGAAATGCTGGCGACCGACGCGTTCGCGCGTTTTCAGCGCCGCAAGCTCGGCCCCGCCAACGTCACCTTCCTCACCGGCACCGACGAGCACGGCGACAAAAACAAACGCGCCGCCGACGCGATCGGACTCCATCCGAAGGCATTCGCCGACAACATCAGCGCGCTGTTTCGACAAGGATGGGCCGGGCTGGACATCAGCTACGATATCTTTGTCCGCACCACCGACCCGGTACATGAGGCGTTCGTGCAGAAGATGCTCGCGCGCACTTACGAATCCGGCGACATCTGCTTCAAGGATTACGAAGGCCTCTACTGCGTCGGATGCGAGCGCTTTTACACCGAGAAGGAACTGCTGCCCGGCAACATCTGTCCGGTGCACAATCGGCCCGCCGAGCGTATCAAGGAAGGCAACTATTTCCTGAAGCTCGAGAAATACCGCGAGGCTATCCGCCGCAACATCGAGAAAAATCCCGATTTCATCCGGCCCGAGCGCTATCGCAACGAGGCGCTCCGGATGCTCGACGAACCGCTCGAGGATCTTTGCATCTCGCGTCCCAAGGCGCGCCTCGATTGGGGCATCACGCTGCCGTTCGACGACAAGTACGTCACCTACGTCTGGTACGACGCGCTGTGGGCCTACATGAGCGAGCTGCCGAACACGGACGACGCGTCGTTGACCGCAATCCTGCCGGTCACGGAACATTTCATCGGCAAGGACATCCTCAAGACGCACGCGGTGTACTGGCCCGCGATGCTGCTGGCGGTCGGCTTGCCGATCTATCGTCATCTGAACGTCCACGGATTTATGAATTTCGGCGGCGCGCGGCTGTCGAAGAGCTCGGGCAACACGCAGGACCCCGTCGCCTATCAGCAAACTGTCGGCCCCGACGTTTTGCGCTTCTTCATCCTGCGCGAATTCACCTACGGCCTCGACGGCGACTTCTCCGAGGAGCGCGTGATCGATCGCTACAACTCGGACCTGGCCAACGACTTGGGCAATCTGACCAGCCGCGTGCTCTCGATGGCGGCGCGATACTTCCAAGGCGCGATCACGGCAGCGCCGGCCGGCACCGCCGCGGGCGAATGCACCGACCCGCTCGACGTTGCGCTCGCCGAGACGTTCGCTTCGATACCGGCGCGGGTCGCGCCGCTGGTCGAGGAACTCGCGTTCAATCGCGCTCTGGAAGCCATCTGGCAAGCGCTCGACGCGGCCAACAAATATATTGTCGCGACCTCGCCGTTCACGCTCGCCAAGGATCCCGCCAAGCTGCCGCGCGTCGCGCAAATCCTCGCCAACCTGGTCGAGGGACTGCGCGTCGTCGCCGACATCCTCGAGCCGTTCATGCCGGTAGCGTCGAAAAAGATTCTCGGCCTGCTCAATGTCGATGAGAAACTCGCGCGCGCGCCATATGGGGACGGCATCAAGCCGGGGCATCGCGTAAATCCGACGACGCCGCTGTTTCCCCGCATCGACAAGAAAGCCCGCAACTGAGCCGCGCGCGCCGGGGAATCCGCGCTCAATTTCAATGACAACGGTTGTCGATACGCATTGCCATCTCGCCGACGCAAAGTTCCGCGGCGACGTCGAAGCCGTGATCGCGCGCGCATCCGGCGCCGGCGTGGCGCAGATCATCTCGGTCGGCGCGATCGGACCGATCGACAACGATCGATTGACCGTCGAGATCGCCGAGCGTCACCAAAATGTCTTCGCCGCCATCGGCGTGCATCCCCACGACGCCCGGGATTGCACGCCCGAACGAATCGCACAATTGCGCGAGCTCGCCGCGTCGAAAAAAGTTGTCGCGATCGGCGAGAGCGGACTCGATTTCCACTACATGCACTCGCCACCCGAAGCGCAGGAAGCATCGTTGCGTGCGCATCTTGCGCTCGCCGCCGAACTCGACTTGCCAATCGTGATTCATTGCCGCGACGCTGAGCGCCGGCTCGTCGAGATCGCGCGCGAGACGGGGATTCCACCGCGCGGCGGCGTGATTCATTGCTTCACCGGCGATAGCGACGCGGCGCGCGAGTTCCTCGCGCTCGGACTGTGCATCTCGTTCTCGGGCATCATCACGTTCAAGAATTCCGCATCGGTTCGCGAGGCCGCGTCGATCGTTGCGGATGATCGCGTGATGGTGGAGACGGACGCACCTTATCTCGCGCCCGAGCCGTATCGCGGCAAACGCAACGAGCCGGCCTACGTCAATCGCACGCTCGAAACGCTTGCGAATCTCAGACGCGTTGACGCCGCGGCGCTCGGCGCGCAGGTGATTGCGAACGCCGCCCGCCTGTTCAGACTTCCGCCACCAGCAAACATGCCAGCGCGACCCGCCTAACCAAGCGGATGGCCGCCGAAGATGATCGGATGCAGCGCGACGATCACAACGGCCAGCACTACGCCCACGCCAATCGCCGCCCACGGCATGTCACCGGCGGCCCATCGAACACGCCCGCCGATTAGCGCCGCGAACGGCACGAAGGAGGTCTTCGCGAGGAACTGGCGATAGCGATCGCCAAGTTCGCGAATCTTGCGCCGGTCCTGATGCATCCCGCCGATGATTGAGAGCGCAGGAAACAGCCCGAAGAAAATCACGTCGCCGGCCCGTCCGTTCATCAGCATGTGCGCGATTCCAAACAGGGTGAATCCGACAAAACCGGGATGCCGCGTGATCTTCAGGAGACCGCGTGGTTCACTCCCGCCCGCCGGCGCGCCGAGTCCACCCGGCGTCGGAGTGATGAAACTCCCGACAAACAGGATGAGCGCCGTCAACATCAGCAACCACGCAAGCTCTCGAAACGGGGGCACCGCGCGCAGAGCCCAAAGCAAGGGGCCGGCGTGCTTGTGGCGCGCGAATTCGTAGATCAGCGGTCCCAGCGTCGCGAACGCGACTAGCGAATAGATGCCTTGATAGGGCTGCTCGCCGACCGCACTTATCAACCGAGGTCGAACGGCAGACGACGATATGATCAGATGACTGGCAAGGAACAAAACTGCCCACAGCGCGATCCAGACAGTCGCATCCATAGAGACCTCCGCGCGATCGCCCAGTAGTCGAGGCTCCGCGCCAGCATGATGATCGCAGGATCGCGGCTCGCGTCAAATGCAGCGCGCCGGCTGCGGACCAACGGCATCGGCGCGACCCGGCTCGATTCACGAATCGGCTCGAGTGGGGTTATAGATATCGTAATGGGCAGGGTAAACGAAATAGGGATTCCGCCGCCGTTCGAAGCGGCGGTGAAAAGCATGGAACGCGAGATCATGCGCTTCCTGATGCGCTCGACCGGCGATCGCGAGGATGCGATGGACCTGTTCCAGGAGACGTGGCTGCGCGCCTATCGCGCCTACCCCACGCTGCAATCGGAAGACGGACTGCGGCCGTGGATTTTTCGAATCGCATCGAACCTGTGCCGCAATCGCGCGCGGGACCGGATGCGCCGCGGGCGTGTGATCGCGAACGAGAATCCGGACGGCGCAGCGCCTGCCGATAACGCGCCGAATCAGCTCGATGGCGGACCCGAGGGCGCGCTTCATTTGAAGAGGGCCATCTCGCGGCTGCCCGGCAAGCAGGGTCAGGCATTGATGATGCGCAAGTTCGCGGGGCTCGAATATACGGAGATCGGCACGGCGCTGAATTGCTCGGCCGAGAGCGCGCGGGCCAGCGTCTATCAGGCAGTGAAAAAACTGAAGAAACTCAGGCTGGACGAGTGATCAAGATGAAGACCAATCGGATGGCGACGCAAGTGAAGGAGAGTGCGCCGATCGACGACCGGGTGCTCGACGCAATGATCGGACAGACGCGGCCTCGCATCGAGCGCGCGATGAAGATTCTGCGGCGGCCGCAGGCGCGAGTCGGCGTGATTTCGTCGCCACTTGGCCGTCTGCTGATCGCCGAGAGCGACCGCGGCCTCGCGGCGATCCACTTTCTTTTCATAAGCGGGGGCGAGCGAACGCTCGAGATGCTGCGCAGGAAGTTCGATCTGATCGAGAATGAGGCGAGTGCCCGCCGGATCGGCGCGGAAATCGATCGCGTGTTCGAGGGCGACTTCAGTGCGACGGCGCATCCGGTGGATTTGAGCCTGGTCGAGAGCGACTTCCAGCGCCGCACGTACACCTCGCTTCGAAAAGTCCCGCCCGGCGCGGTGATCACCTATCACGGGCTGGCCGCGACGGTTGGACAGCCCGACAGCCAGCGCGCGATCGGCAACACGATGGCGTCGAATCCAATCCCGATCTTCGTGCCGTGTCATCGCGTGATCCGCTCCGACGGAACGATCGGCAATTACGGCGGCGGCGTGGACAACAAGATCAAGCTGCTGCGCGCGGAGGGATTCGAAGTCGGGCGCGATCTGCGACTGCCGGCGCTCGCCGTGATGGGGCATCGACGCACCGGAATCTTCTGCCGGCCCGGCTGCTCTGCGGCGCGGCGCGCGGATCCGGCAAAGATGCTGATCTTCGCGGATGCCAGGTGCGCGGGTCAGGCCGGGCTGAGAGCATGCAAGCTGTGCAAGCCTGCGTGAATCAGGCCGCATGAGAAAAAAAAAGAGCGGCGCCAAATGCGGCGCCGCCCTTTTCAGCCGATCTCGCTGTCCGATTACTCGGTTTCCGACTGCGATTTGAGCTGTTGAATCTGCTGACGTTGATTCTCGATCTCTTGCTGTTGCTGCTGCACCTGCTGCTGGGTCTGCGCGTTGGCGTTTTCCTGATTCTGCATCGAATTGCCGACTACATAGCCGGTACCACCGCCCAGAACACCACCGATCGCTGCACCCGCCAGAGGAGCGCCTACGGCCGCCCCGACAATTGCCCCGGTACCTGCGCCCAGCGCCGCGCCACCGAGAGTGCCTTCCTCACGCGTGGACATCGGCTGCCCCGTGCATCCTGCAAGAACAAGCGTTCCCGCCAGCGCCAGACTCATGATGATTCCAATACTTTTGCGCATAATGAGAACCTCCATCTTCCAATGCTTATACGTCAGCCGAGCTATTCGGTTTCCTGCTGTGACTTCAATTGCTGAATCTGCTGACGCTGTTGTTCCAATTCCTGTTGCTGCTGCTGGACCTGTGTCTGGGTCTGCTGGTTGGCGTTCTCCTGATTCTGCATCGCGTTGCCGACCGCGAAGCCGCCTACTCCGCCCGCTGCGGCGCCGATCGCAGCGCCTGCCAGCGGTGCGCCGACCGCAGCGCCAATTATCGCGCCGGTGGCCGCGCCGATACCCGCGCCGCCCAGAGTCCCTTCCTCACGCGTGGACATCGGCGACCCGGAGCATCCGGCGGCAAGGAAAAGCGCGGCAGCGGCGAATGCGCCTGTCGCAATTGGATGTTTGCGCATATCCCTTCTCCGCCTGCTATTCGGTCTCGCTCTGGCTCTTCAATTGCTGAATCTGCTGTTGCTGATTTTGGATCTGCTTTTGCTGCGATTGAATCTGCGACTGAGTTTGAGCGTTGGCGTTTTCCTGATTCTGCATCTCGTTGCCGACCACGTATCCGCCAAGCGCGCCGATGCCGCCGCCGATTGCCGCACCTGCCAACGGGTTACCCACCGCGGCGCCTACAATCGCGCCGGTTGCGGCTCCGAGGCCCGTGCCGATGAACGTGCCCTTCTCACGTGTCGAGAGTGGCTCTCCCGAGCATCCCATGACCGCCACGATCACAATCGCCGCGAGCAGACCTTTAATTAACGACGCCACATTTGTCCGCACGAGCTTCCTCCTTCCACGGGGAGCAGTTTTCATGCCCGCCAACGGCTGCGACATCCCTCCAGCCAACAGCAGGCGAGTTCATTTGGCCGCCGCCAGTTTTCTACCTTCTGCGTGGGCGATCAACCATCTCGGACATGGAGCGTAGCATGGAATTCTGACCCATGTCCGAAATTGCCGCGCATCATAAACGAATATTCATCTTCTGCGGTTGCCGCAACCGTCTCGGCATCGCGGCGAAGATCCGGGTCGGGCCGCCGGTCCCGCTGCCGATTTTCATAGGGATGCAGAATATCGTCGCGCCGGTGCCCGGCAATTTTTCCGCGTTGGCAATGTTTTCGAAGCCGGGCTTGTTCGCGCCGAGCCAGAGCCGATGCACCGGGAAATCCTTCGAGTTGCCGGGATCCAGGCTCGCGGTATCGATCGCGATTGCCACGACGCGCCGATTCTTCAAAATGAAACTCACCGCCTCGGCCGAATAGCCCGGAAAGCGGAGACCCGCAACGTCGCCGGGCTTATCGGTGCCCATGTAGCGTTTTTTGTCGGGCCAGTATTTGCCCCATCCCGAGCGCGCGACGACGATCGCACCGCCGGGAATCCGGCCGTTGGCGGCTTCGTACGCCTTGATGTCATCGCGGCTCAGCATCGCGTCGGGATCCTTGGCGGCGCGCGCGGAAAAATCGATTACCGCGGCGGGCCCGATGCAATCGGCGAGCGGAACCTGGTCGAGCGTAATCCCATTGCGGTTGAAATGGCGCGGCGCATCGGTATGCGTGCCGCCGTGTTCGGGAGCCGCGTAATTTGCCGACGCGTAAAAGTAATGCTCAGGAGTATCGCTGTTTTCCTCAAACTGATGGACGAAGCTTTTTTCACCGGGCCAATAGATCGTCGCCGTGTCGAAGCTGTAGGTGAGGTCGATGATTTTTGCAGTGTCAATTTTCAAGGGAGTGTTCGCTTCGGCCGCGAAGCCCGCTCGCGCGATGCCGAGCGCGACACATTCGCGGCGGTGTCGTCGGCGGCGTCAGGCTGAATAGATCATCTCTGGTTCCCGCGCTGTCGAATGTAGCGAGCGACGTGCTCATGCAGCACGGCGAAGCGGCGCGCGGCGAAGAATCAAGGCGGAGTTCGGCCGATAGTTCGAACACACTTAGTGACAACTGCGATCGAGCGTCAGCGTCGTGGAGGACGTTTTGGGGTTGGCCAGGTTGAAGTCGTAGCTGAAGCGGACGTCGTAGGCGCCGTTGATGAAGATGGGGCCGAGATACTGAAGTGTGCGGCCGGCGTTGAGGTCGATGTAGTAGGGGGCGTTCTCGAAATTTCCGCCGGTCGCGGGATGACGAGTCACCGTGACGCTGCCGGCGGTCGGCCGGCCCTGGTAGTCGATTATGGCGACGATCATCCCGTCGGTCTGGTACCGCGTCGTCGGACATCCTTCGGTGCCGGTTATCTTCGATCCCGGCGGGTAGATTTTTGTCCCCGGCGGTAGCTTGGCCTGCGAGCCCATGCCGGTCACCGAAGAGTCGACAAACGCGAAGCCGGTCAGAGTCCCGCCATCTGCGGAAGCGGCGCCCGAGGCCAATGGACTCAGCGCGGCGACACAACATGCGGCGACTAAAACGATTGCGAGTGTGCGCATAGAATCACCAGCCTATCACTTGCGCGGGCATTATGGGCGCGGACTGACCGCGCGGATCGGCGCCGCCCGCGAGCACGCCGGTTTTCGTGTCGATCTGCACCGCGAGCACGTGACCCTCGGACCACGGCGGCCGGACTTCGATCTGATGGCCACGCGCGGCGAGTGCGTCGCGCACGCTCGCGGGGATTCGGTCCTCGATGCGCAAGACTCCGGGGCGATTGTCGTGGGGAGAGAACGTCGAGGGGAAATGCAGCGTCGAAAACTTGGGCGCCTCGATCGCGGCCTGCAAGTCCATTCCGAAATCGACCACGTTCAGAAAAAATTGCAGCGTCCATTGATCCTGCTGATCGCCGCCTTCCGTGCCGAATGCCAGGTACGGCTCGCCTTTCAGCATCGCGAGCGACGGCGACAGCGTGGTGCGTGGGCGCTTGCCGGGTTCGAGCGCGTTGGGATGGCGCGCGTCGAGAAAAAAAGTTTGCATCCGCGTTCCCAGCGGAAAGCCAAGCGCGTCGATCACCGGCGAGCTGGGAATCCATCCGCCGCTGGCGGTGACGGCGATCAGGTTGCCGTCGCGGTCGGCAGCCGCGACGTGAATCGTGCCCGCACCCCACGGGCGCGCGCCGGCGGCGGGACCGTCGCGCAACGCACGCATCGCAATCGGATCGCCCGGCCGCTGATCCATCGAGGCGCGCCCGGAATCGATAAGCTCGCGCCGAATCGCCGCATAACGATCGCTCAGCAATCCGGCAAGAGGAACGTCGATGAATTCAGGATCCCCGTAGTAGGCCTCGCGATCGGCGAACGAGAGCTTGGCGGCCTCGATGACGGTGTGGATGTAGCCGGCGGAATTGTGGCCCATAGCGGACAGCTCGAAGCCTTCGAGCAACTTGAGCTGCTGAAGGAAGACCGGACCCTGCGACCATGGCCCGCACTTGAAGACCGCGACGCCGCGATAGTCCGCGCTCACGGGCGATTCGGTTCGAGTCGTGAAGCGCTCGAGGTCGGAGGCGGCGAGCAAGCCGCCGTTGGCGTCGGACCAGGCGACGATTTCGCGCGCAATGTCACCCCGATAGAAGCGGTCGCGCGCGGCGTCGAGGCCGGACTCGCGCCCACGATTCCTCACGGCTGACTCGGCATCGAGCACACGCTTGAAAAAGTTGGCGAGCGCGGGATTCTTGAGCACGCTTCCGGGCTGCGGGACTTTGCCATCGGGCAGATAAACGCGCCCTGAAGACGGCCATTTGGCAAGGAACCGCCGGGCGTTGCTCCGGATCGACGCGCCCGCCCCGGCGACCGCATCGTCAGGGCCGCCAGCCTCACCAGACAGTCCCACGTGCATCGGGAAACCGTCGCCCGCAAGTTCCAGCGCCGGCTCGATAACGTCGGCCAGAGATTTGGTCCCGAAATCTCTTAGCGCAGTCACCAAAGCGTCGAAGGCTGCGGGGACACCGGCGGCAAGCAGCCCGGTCCCAGGGATAAGCTCGAGACCAAGAGACAGGTAATGGGCAATCGTCGCGCGTTGTGGCGCCATCGTATTGCCGTTGATCGCGACCACGCGGCGGGCAGATGCCGAATAAATCAGCATTGGCGCCTCGCCGCCGATGGTATGCAGGTGCGGGTTGACGACGCCCTCGACGAATGTTGCAGCGACGGCAGCGTCGATGGCATTTCCGCCACGGGCGAAGATTCGCGCACCGGCAGAGGCGGAAAGATAGTGCTCCGTCGCAAGCATCACGCGTCGGCCCATTATGAGCGGATAAATTGTCGGCATATGCGTAATTTTTCCCGACCTGATCTCCGTTTAGGGGACGTTCCGGAACACGGATATTCGGGATTTATCTTCGCGTCCTTATCTGAATATCACGACCCGAATTTGGCAAACAGGTGCCTGAATTCGGGCACCGCATTTTCCCGAATCAAGAACGCAGAGCAGGCGTCGACGCTTAAACCTCTTCGCGAAACAGGAAAATCGTTGATTTACGTGGCTTTCCACAGCTCTGGATAAACGAAACGCGAACCCCTTCCGGACGTCTAAATATTAGGCTCGAAGATTGCTAGTATTAGACTGGGATGGGGGCCGGCGGTGAATTACCGGGAGGAAGCGGAGGGGTAGAAATATGATGAGCAGCATAAACGCAGAAAGACTGGTCGGAAGGCATTGCAAGCTGCAGAAGCCCGTGCGCGACCACGACGGGCGCAGTCGATTCAGCGAACAACCACGCATCCTGCGTGAGGTAAATAATCTGGACCGGCGCATGTATCTGGTGCAATTCGACGATGGCGCCACCACGTTCCTGTTTCCGGACGAAGTAGTAATCCAGTAGCAGGTGCGCGGCGCACAGCGCCGTTCACTATTCACACGCAGCGGATGCGCCGGTTAGCGAGTCTTAGCCGCGGCGCTCGAGTGCGAGAAAGTCGCGGGCGCGATAAAGCGCGACAATTGTTTTCGCATCGACGATGTCGCCGCGACGAATCATCGCAAACGTTTCCTCGAACGGCACGCGGCTGACGGCGATCACCTCGTCGTGATCGAGCGCGCCCGCTCCCGCGGACAACTCGCGCGCCAGGTACAGCTCGATTCGCTCGTCGCAGAAACTCGGAATCGTGATGATCGACCCAAGATGGTCCCATCGCGCGGCGGCGACGCTGGCCTCTTCGCCGAGTTCGCGCCGCGCGCATTCGAGCGCATCCTCGCCGGCGTTGCGGCATCCCGCGGGAATCTCCCACATCCAGCCGCCGATCGCGTGCCGATACTGACGCAGCATCGCAACATTCAGGCCGGGATCAGAATCGAGTGCGACGATCGCGCTGGCGCCGGGATGGCGAATGACGGCGAGATCGACCTGCACGCCTCCGGGCAGCGTCACGCTCTCGACGCCGAAGTCAACGACACCCAATTTGAGAACGGGCCGGCGATTTGAAGACATTGTGCATCAAGAATGTGCGCGCCGCGTGAGCCGCGCAAGCGCCGCGCGGGCTGCCCGAGCCAATTGCGGGCGAGGCTTGAACGGGAGATTATCGCAGTCAGCGCGAACGGATGGCATCGCGAAAACATGAGCCGGATTCGGATTCCAATCTACTTCGATTACGCCTCGACGCTTTGCTACATCGCGTGGCGAATCGTCGCCGAGCTCGAGGACGAGCTCGGCTTCGAGGCACTCTGGAAGGGCGTGCCTATCGCGACGCGCGATTTTCGCTTCAAGCCCGGCCGCGTGCTGGGCGAGCGCGAGCGGCAAAAAGTGCTGCTCGTCGCGGCGGAGACGGGCATTCGCGTCGCGCCCCCGCCGAGCTGGCTCGATTCGATGCCCGCGCTGCAAGGATCGGAAATCGCGCGTGACGCGGGCGTTTTCCCGGCGTATCACGACGGGGTCTTTCGCGCGGCATTCGAGCAAGGCGCTGACATCGCGGATCGCGGGGTGCTCGACGCGATTGCACAGCGCGCCGGCATCGATCGATCGAAGTTTCGCGCGGCGCTCGACAGCGGCGCGATGGCGGCGCGCATCGCCGGGCACAAGCGCGAGGCCGACGAGTTTTCCGCGCTCGGTTTCCCGACGTTTATCCTGGGCGACTTCCCGATGATCGGGATACAGCCGATCGAATCGATGCGCCTGCTGCTCGGCCGCTTCATCCGTCAGCGCGCCGGGGAACCGCAAGCCTAGCGCGCCAGGAATACCGGGCACGGCGCGTTGCGCAGCACGAACTCGGTGGTCGAGCCGAGCACCATCTCGATAATCCTGCGATGCCCGTAGGCGCCGATGAAGAGCAGGTCGGCGTCGTGCTCTTTGAGGAACTTCACAATTTCCTCGTTGGCGTGACCCAGCAGCAGCTTGAACTCGGCCTTGGGCGTGTAGTTCTCGAAGTAGGTGCGCGCCTCGGCCAGAGTCCGCTCGCCGAGTTTGGGATCGCGCGCGCAGGTAATGACGGTTATCGGAACCCCGAGGCCGCTGGCGATTTCCGCCGCCGAGCGCATCGCGCGCGATGCGCGTTCGCTGCCGTCGTACGCCAGCACGGGGCGTTTGACCTCGCGAAATCGCTTCGGCGAAATCAACATCTGGCGTGGAGATTTGCGCGCGACGCTTTCCGCGGTCGAACCCAAAAGCCCGGTCGAGAACTTTTCGTTGACGCCGCGATGTCCGATCATGAGCAGATCGGCGCTGCGCGCCCGCTCGCAAATCTGGTTGGCGACGATTCCCATGTCGAGCACGGTCTCGGCGGCAAGATTCTCGCGGTGTGCCGCAGCGGCAAATTCGTCGAGCACGCCGCGGCCCCGGGCGGTCAGCACCTCGCGCATCTTGGACGAGAAATCCAGATATGGTTCCAGCCCGAGCGAACCTGATATATCATGGAAAAAGGAGCCTTCGATCGACACGATATCGACGACATGCAATCCGATCAGCGACGCGTTGAAGATTCGGGCAAAATAGAAGGCGTATGCCTGTGCGTTGCGGGAGTGCTCGGAGGCGTCGATGCCGACGAGGATTTTCTTGATCAAGTGCGTGACCTCCGCGTCAATTACCGCGATAACATGCCGCGCGGTGCTGCCTCAAGAGGGGGCGCGGCCGCAGCCACAATCGATTGCGCAAGCAGGCGGGTGAAATGAGCGAACTTAGCGAGGCGCGGATGATGAGAATCGTGGACGAACTCAGCGAGGCTGCCGAGCGCGTCGGGCTCGAGGTCCGTCGTGAAAAGATCATGCGCGAAATCGGCTACCGCACGCGCGGCGGCGCCTGCCGGTTGCGCGACAAGAACCTCGTCATTATCGATCGCGATCAGCCCGCCGCCGAGCAGCTCGAAGTGATTGCCGAAGCGCTGCGCTTGCGCGATCTCGAATCCTTGTACCTGTCTCCCGCGGCACGGCGCGTCGTTCACCTCGGAGACGCCCCAGCCTGAGCACTGAGATGCCGCGTACCGGCGAAACCGCGTCGGCGGGTCACACCGTAATCGATCGCAAACCTGCGATCAGCGCGGAAGAGCGGATGGGTGCCTTCCACCTCCGGCTCAAGGAGCGCGGCCTGAAGTCCACCGGTCAGCGCGACGACATCGCACGGGTATTCTTCGAGCTCGGACATCATATCAGCGCCGAGGAACTGCATGCGAAGGTCAAGAAGATCAACCCGCACGTCGGCTATGCGACGATTTACCGGACGCTGCGCCTGCTCAAGGAATGCGCGCTGTTGTACGAGCGCCATTTTGACGAGGGCCAAGCGCGTTACGAAGCCGTCGGCGAGCGCCATCACGATCATTTCATCTGCGAGCGATGCGGCCGGATCATCGAGTTCGAGAACGCCGCGATCGAGCGCCTGCAAAACATCGTCGCCCGCGATCTCGGCGTCACGCTGACCCGGCACAAGATGGAACTGTACGGAATCTGCGCCGGCTGCCACGCCCCGCCGGGCATGTAGCCGCGATCGTCGAGCAATGTGCCGGTCGGGCCGCGCCCGAGCAGCCCTCATCTCCGCGAAGAGCGCCCGCCGGAAGGCCCGCGCCTGGCCGGCCGCAGGTCCGCCGCCGCCCTAGGAACCGCCTCGGGACCGGCGCGATGGCGATACTTCATGTCGTTGCCGCAGTGCGGACAGTTGACGTCGTCATACCTGACGACGCGTCCGCAGTACGGGCACTTGTAGCGGCGCCTTGCGATCCAGTAGAAAAACGCCGCCGTCAACCCCGCCATCAGCAGGCCGATGATTGTTTGCCGCACGAGACTTGCTCCGAACGTATTGCAGCCGCCAACCCCATGATCGGCAAGCCGCGCGCTCCGGTTAGACGAGCCCTTCCTTCAGCGCCTCTTCGAGCGCGCCGATATTGACCCGATGCCCATCGGCCATCACGACCAGAAATGCCTTGAGCGGCGCATCGCCCGCGGTCGCGACGTTTTCCTCGATCTTGCGAATCACCCATCGCTGGCCGCGATTGAGCAACTCGAGCTTGCCGCGAAAATCTCCGACCGCGCGCACCTTCTCGACAAAGTCGCCGGTCTTCGTCGACGGACTCCCGCCCAGGCGGCGCACGTGCGCCGCCAGCTCTCCCGCATAGTAGCCTTCGTCGTGGCCGACCTTCTTGAGCATCTCGCGCAGCTCGAGCGAATGGGCCAGCTCGGCGAGATCGTGCAGGACGCGGCCACCGGCGCGCTCGGCTTCAGCCAACAAATTGAGAAATCCTTCGAGTTGCGAATCCACTGGCTTGCCTCCGGCCCTGGCCGGCGATCAGAGCATCGGCACCACCGGGCAATACGCAGCGCTGAAAATCGCGTGACCGCTGAGCGCCAGGCGAATCAGCTCGACGACCGGCTCGACGATTCGCGCAGCCGGGCGCTGCGCGATCGACGCGACCATCTTGCCGCTGGTCAGCGATTGCAGCAGTCCCGGCAGCTCGGGAAGCTCGATGATTCCGACCGGCTGATCGGGAGCGAGGCGCGCCAATCCTTTCGCGGCCGCCATCGCGTCATCGAATCCGCCAAGCGAATCGACCAGCTTGATCTTGAGCGCCTGCGCTCCCGTCCAGACCCGTCCCTGCGCGACCGCGTCGGCCTGCTCGACCGTGATATGGCGGCCGGCCGCGACCAGTTTCAGGAAGTACTGGTAGTCGCGCACAATCTCATCCTGGAACTGCCTGGATTGCGCGGGCGTGAAGTCGGTCCACATGTCGAACATTCCGACGTTTGCTCCGCGGCTCACCGCGTCGGTGTTCGCATAAATCTTTTGCACGGCGGGCGAGACGTTGAACTTGCCGCCGAGCACGCCGATCGAGCCGGTGATCGTGCCGGGTTCGGCGATGATCTTCGCGGCTGGAATCGATATCAGGTATCCGCCCGAAGCGGCGTATCCCGACATGCTGACGACCACGGGTTTTTTCTTCGCCGTGAGCTCGACCTCGCGGCCGATGAGTTCCGACGCGAGCATCGAGCCTCCGGGAGAATCGACCCTCAAGATCACGGCGCGAACGTCGTCATCCTCGCGCGCGGACTTGAACGCTTTGACCATGTCGTCGGAAGTCATCGCTTCGGTGTCGGGACCTGAAAATGGATTGAAGCCTTCGCCGCCGCGCTGGATCTCCCCATCCCCGTAAATCACCGCGATTTGATCTCCGCCGGCAAAGTTGGAGAACAGGCTCGCACGTGCGTAGTTGGTGTAGTCAATCACCTTGTGCAGCGAGCCGCCGTGGTGCTCCACGCGATCGCTGAATTCGTCCTCGTACTCGAGTCGATCCACCAGGCGCGCCTTCAGGCCCGTGTCCGCATTCAACGGCGCTTGATCGATCAAGGTCTTGATCGCGTCGGGACTGAGCTTACGCTCGGCCCCGATTGCCGCGACGATCTGATCGAACAGGCTTCCGGCCAGCGCTTCGTCCTCTTCCTTTTGCGCCGGCGTGAAGTCCTTGTTGGTGAACATGTTGGCCGCGCTTTTATACTGCCCCGCCGAGGCGAAATTCGGCGTGATCCCCAGCCAGTCGAGCGTGCCGCGCATGAACAGCTCGCGCAGCTGCACGCCCATCAGGTTGAGGTCTCCGCGCGGCATCAGCGAGACTTCATCGGCGGCACTGGCAACGATGTAGGGCAGATTGCCCGAGCCCGATTCGCCGGCGGTCTCGATATACGCGGTCGTCCATTTGCCGTGGCTCTTGAACGACTGGATCAGTGCAACGATCTCCTGCGCCTGCGCCAGTTCCATCTCGGGGTTGATAACCTTGATTTCCAGGCCGACGATCTTCGGATCCTTCGAAGCCTGGTCGATCGCAGTGCGCAGCTCGTTGAGCGCCGTCTGATGGGTGCTCAGAAGGCCCAGCAGGCCGCTGCCGCCGCGCTCGACAACCGATCCGTGAAGTTCAACTGCCAGAACAGAGTTGGGCTGCACCCGATGCGAGATGTAATCCGAGATGGCGACGATCGCGAACAGCACCGCGAAGGTGACCACCGTTCGAACAATCCATCGAAAAAACCTTCTGAACATTTACTCCTCCGAACTGCCAAAGCGCGCCGCTGCGCCTGCGCGGAGTCAAAATGACGCGCCGCCGGGCGCGTTCCCTTGACAGTCGCAACCGGCAAGAATAGCCAACCATACCCGACTCCATGGAGCCAGTCGCCGATATACCGCCGCCCGAGCCCGGCGTCCCGGGCAATCCGCGCGAACTGCTGATGAACCAGCGCGCGGCCGGCGCGATTCATCTGAGGATCGTCGCGCTCGCCTTCGCCGCGTGGATTTTTGACTTTTACGACCTGATTCTCTACTCGTTCCTGCTGGTCCCCGTTGCGCGCGAACTCCATCTGACGCCGGAGCAGTCGTCGCTTGCGCTGGGTGCATCGCTGCTGATGACGGCGATCGGCGGAGTCATTTTCGGCTTCGTCGGCGATCGCTTCGGGCGAAAACCAACGATCGCAGCTACGGTTGCGATCTACGGCGTCGGCACCGCGCTGTGCGGATTGAGCCATACTCTCCCCCAACTGATCGTGTTTCGATCGATAACCGGGCTCGGGATGGGCGGCGGATGGGCCCCCGGACAAAGCCTGGTGGCAGAAAGCGTGCCGGCCGAGCGCCGCGCCCGATACGCAGCATACGTGCAGACGGGAGCGCCGCTCGGGGTTTTGTTGGCGGCAGCGGCGGGCGGTTATCTTGCACCCGCGATCGGATGGCGTCTGACGTTCATGGTTTCCGCCATCCCGGCCGTATTTGTGGTCGCCGCCGTGCTGAAATGGATGCCGGAGAGCGACGTCTGGCAGCGCACGCGCACGAGTCTTAACCGCGGCGTGGACTTGCGCGCGATTCTCGTTCACCGGCGGATCTTCGTGCTGCTGTTCGTGGTCGTTCTGCTGAACTCCGAGGCGTATTGGTTCACGTACACCTGGATGCCCGGATACCTGGAACTCAAGCGCGGGCTCACCGCCGCGGGCGCAGGCCGCCTGATGATCACAATGCAGGTCGGCGGCGTCCTCGGCTACCTAACGTTTGGCCGTGTCGCGGACCGATTCGGCCGCCGGCCCGCGTTTTGCGCATACGGGATGCTGATGGCGGCCGGCACCATCCCGCCGACGATACTATGGAGTTCAGCGCGGGCGGTGCCCGGGCTCATCTCGGCTGCGATGTTCACGGCGGGATTCGGCACCGGGATCTGGGCAGGCGTAGCGCCGATGATCGCCGAGCTGTTGCCGACGCGGATTCGCAATACGTCGCTCGGACTGCTGCTCAACGTCACGCGCGGATTTCAGTTTTTCACGCCGATCCTGATTGCGGCGCTGGGCGCGCGGTTTGGTTTCGGCGCGACGCTTTCGCTCGGCGCAGTGTTCTCGACGCTGGGCGCTTTGATGGTCTGGATATTGCCCGAGACGCGCGGCCGCTCGATCACCGCGCTCGATTGATCGTCATTACAGATGGACTGAAAATCCTTGTGTCGAGTGTTCGATTCACTCCCTGCCCACCAACCAACCCGCGATTTGACAAGAGATATTGGAACGGCATCGGGCAATGCCGGGCGCGGCTTGGGCCGAATGAGATCAAATGAGATCGAACGGCGGGTAGTATCCCAATTCGTGCCCGTGTAGACAGTGGTGCCATCATGCCAAACAGAAACCTCAACTCCGATGAGCTAAGGCGCGCCAATCAATTGTTGTCGAATATTCGGAAACGGATAGCCAGTTTAGCGGCTGGCGACCCTCTCTTGCTGTTCGCCTATCGGCGAAAAGTGGTCAAAGAACTTGGGTACGATGAGCGCGGTAAGCCGGGTGCTCGCGCCAAACTCAAAGCCCTAAAGTGGGGGCAGCAAGACGGCAAATGCGCTGAATGCCACCGCAAGCTGCCTCTGAAATATTCGGAGCTTGACCGCAAGAAGGCTGCCGACGGGTACACCGCAGAAAACACAGAATTGTTACACGCAAAGTGCCATCAGAAACGGCAAGCAAAAAAACGCTATAGCTGACGCCCCCTGTCCGCCATTTGTCGGTCGCCCGTCAGTTTGCTAACTCAATGTCGATGAAGTCTCGCCACGCCGCCGCGCTCGCGCTTGTAGGCTGGTATCTGATGCTGCCCCTCGTGAATCCCGACGCCTCGCCAGCTACGGCGTTGCCGCTGTCCCAATGGACTCAGGCGAGCAGCTTCGATCATGCCGAAGATTGCAAACGGGACCTCATTGAGCGAATGAGAATCGCTCACGAACGCATCGAAAAAGTCAAAGCGCGCATAACGGCGTTGCCCGATTCTGGTAATCGCCCGCTTAGCCAAGTCGCACCGGACGTATACCGAGAAGACCTTTTGGCAACCGCTTTCGCGCTGAATGCCTATTCTGGACTCTGCGTGGCCAGCGACGATCCTCGCCTCAAGGGAAAGTAGAATGAACCCCCGCCATGCCGAACACAAATGACTAACGAAGTGTTGGAAAAGATTCGCAGAATCATAAGTGCGGCCTCACTGACTGAGTCCGAAGTTCAGCACCTTTTCATTCTTTCGAGGAAGCTCATCGAGCGGCTACCTGAGGCGAAAGCAAAGCAGTTCGCTCTCTTAAAGTTCTATTGCGATTGGACCGCTCATTCCAAAATAGACCGCTCTGCTGAGGGGGCGTTGGTGGTCGAAAGACTGCATTCCATAGTAAATGCTCATCTGAAGCGTCGAGATAATTCGACGATGGTCGCCGACCTTACCGCCGCTCTATCTCTCGATAAAATTCACGATCAATTGAACGACCTTCTTCACTTGTCCGACGGAGAAATCGGATTCTCTATTGACGACATCCACTGGCGCGGAATTGTCGCTCAGCTACTCGAAGTCATAACTCACAGCCCGCTCAAGATAGCTGCCACGAAGAAAGCACTTATGCGCGTCCGCGAAAGGATTAAAGCGGATCCGATCAAAGGTCGGGCAATCGTCGACCAAGTGGCTATTGCTAAAATTCCACGAAGCACGTTCCATCCGCAGACACTGCGAAACGACGCGGTTCTTTGCATTGAACTTACTTTGAGCAACACCACGAAGATCGTTGCTCCATTGGTTCGCTGACGCTCGACAATCGAATGGCTACAAGTTTCTAACCCCCGCCGCCTTCTCGCGCGACATCTCGCCGTGATCGCGCCACAATCGCGTAGGACAAAGGATTTTCCCTGCTATGCTCCCGGATTAGCCACGCAAAGGGACTGACGCCACTATCACGGCGAGCTGCCCAGCGGCTTGTGCTCGACCGATGAGCTGTCGAGATACTGATAGAGAGGTGTCACAGACACGCGGCAGGAAGGAACCGGGATTCTTCGCTTCGCTCTAGAATGACACAAAAACGGAACTACACAAAAAAGTGATCGCGCCAGCAGCGAGCATGCGTCGGCTGCACCCTCACCTACCGACCGCGATGCGGTCGGCCGCCTCTCCCGTAAAAATAACGGGCGAGGTAACGTCCCCTTAACCTGTTCTAACAGGGCGAAGCCCGGCCGTTGGCACGGCTGGCCAGTATTAGGAGGCCGCGCGCGACAACGGAGCGCGGCCTTGACACTGGGTGCAGGGCTTGTCCTGAGCGAAGCCGAAGGAGGTCACCCCCTGCCGCGTAGTCGCGAAAAGATGCGCTGCGCAGATTTTCGCGTCTTCTCACTGCGGGTGCAGGGGCCGCAGCCCCTGCCGCACACCGCGCAGGTGATTCTTCCTCCATGCCGCTGTCCTGAGCCCGCCGAAGGGGGTCACCCCCTGCTCTATGGCGAGCTGCCCAGCGGCTTGTGCACGACCGTTGAGCCGTCGAGATACGGCTCGTCGCCGATCCAGCTCACTTGAATCGTCGTCACGGCCTCGACGCCTTGCAGCATCAGGTCAGTCGTCATCGTTTGCGTATGCGATCCTCCGGCGCCGTGGCGGCCATCGGTCAGCGCCTCGGCCATCGCGCGTCCCGCGGGCGCCACACCGCCGGGGCCGATATTCGGCAGCACACCCAGGATCTGCGTGATCGTCGGCGCAACGTCGGTGTTCGCGGTGGGATTGAAATCGACGAACCCGCGCCGGAAGTCCGGGCCAATCGCGGCGCAAAAATTATGAATCTCGCGCTCGCCTGCCGCGCCATGCATCCCCATCCCGGTCGTAAACGTTTGGCTGGTCCCGTTATCCGCGTACACGAGTCCCTTTACCGGATGCATCAGTTCGGCGGACTTGTTGCGGGTCGAGACCTGTCCGATTTCGCCGATCAGGAACGCGGGATTGCCCGGCCCGGTAAGGCCCTTGTTGTCGGCGTTGGGTTCCTCGCGAAATGAAATCACCAGGTCCGGTGAGCGCGCGGGATTGTACAGACCCACGACGCGCTGGCTGAAGGTGCCGTCGATCCATCCGAGGTACGGTTTCGGCGCGCGCCGGCTGCGGCCGCGGCCACGACGGCTGCGCTCATCGGGAGGGGTGGCGGAATCGCGCGAGAAGATCGGCCCACACCATTCCTGCGCCTCGGCGAAGTTGACGATCTTCTGCAGCACCGCGCGGCGCGAATCCGGCGTGGGGAACTCGGACGGCGACAGGTAAACCAGGTCCGCGCCACCGTTGGGGGCGACGATGACGTCGGTGCTGTCGTGGGATTTCTTGATTCCCGCCGCCACCAGCATTTCCGACAGAACGATTCGGAACTTAATCGTCGCGAAGCCGTGGTCCGAGACCACTATCAGGTCGGTTTTGCCCGCGATGCCCAACGCGTCGATCGCCGCGCGCAGACGCATCAGGTTGTTGTCGCATAGGGTCAACGCCTCCATCGCGGGGATCGTGCCCAAGCCGGCAATGTGCTGCGTGAGATCGGGATTATGCTGCCATAAGACGACCAGCGCAGGCCGGCCCGCATCCGCCGCGCGCTTGGCGGCAGGCAGAGCGTCTTCCACGGCCAGCCGCGCGAAGTACAAGTCGCGCTGCTCATCGGCAATCGCGGTTTTCGAATCGGGCGGCATCGCAGCGCTTATTTTCTGACTCGCCGGCATGGGCTCGACCAGATCGTCCGAGGCGAACAGGTAATCATTGTGCGGCTCGCCGAGCATATCCTTGCCGTCGACGACCGTTCCAACGCGATTGTCAAACACCGAGGTCGGTCCCTGCTTGCCGATCACGGCGACGTAGCCGCCCTCGCGCGCGACCTCCTGTGTGATTGTGTCTAACCCGATCAAACGGCCCTTGAATCCATCCGCCCCGTTTAAGTTGACGATCGCCCTGGCGCCCTCCGCCCAGACCATTTGACCCTGCGCGTCTTTCGCAATCGTGGGCGCCCCCGGCTTGGCCTCAAAGGGAACAGTGTTGCTGACGGCCGGCGCCGCATCCGCCGGCACATAGAACACGTTGCCCTCGAGTCCGTTGACGCCGGGCGGCGCTCCGGTGGCGAGCGCGGTGGCGTTTACCATCGTAAGGGTCGGAAAGATCGCGTGATGGCGGTCGAAGCGCACGCCCTCGCGGGCCATCCGGAAAAGATTCGGCGTGTCGCGTTGCGTGACGAAGTCGGGCCGCAGCCCATCCCATACCATCAGCACCACGATACGGCCGCGGCCGCGATGCGCGGCGGTTGAGTCTTGCGCGCGAGTCGGCGCTGCTACGAATACGAGAAGGATCGCCAGAATTTCGAACCGCCGTCGAGTGAAGAACATTAGATCGGTCATCAAAGCGGCCCGCAACCGACTGTGTCAATCGTTTCATGGTGCAACTCCAATTTCCATTTGGTAGCGTAAGCGGAGAACTACGGAGGAACACAAGGTTGCGTATCGCACTGCTCGGCCAGGCTGCATTCGCGGAAAAGGCGCTCGAGGCGCTCGTCAATCACGGCGACGAAATCGTTCACGTCTTCGCGCCGCCCGATCCGCCCGCCGGCAAGCCGGAC
>Ga0074046_10000959_pt1 | contig 26714 bp, 21 predicted proteins | sample BogForMeECP23OM3_FD_94441 | JGI IMG/M metagenome (GOLD analysis project Ga0074046, IMG submission 94441) | Bog forest soil microbial communities from Calvert Island, British Columbia, Canada - Bog Forest MetaG ECP23OM3 | ecosystem: Environmental > Terrestrial > Soil > Wetlands ...
ACGAAACGGCTGGGCCCGGCGATGGTGACGGTTGGCGGCGAAATATCGACCGAGGTAATCGTGTAGCCCGGCTCGACCTTGCCCTGAACCGCCAGATGGACCGGCACGTCGCGCGTAACCAGGCGATCGACATCAAGCGACAATTGATCGGGCGAGATGCTGGTCACGGCGGTATTTCGTTCCACGTTGAACATCGCGGGATATACTTTGAACTCGGATGGTCCCGAAGCGACGCCGCGCAGATCGATCTTGAGCGCGAGCCGCTCGGGGTCCAGCAGCGACAGCAGGGTGCGCGGACCGGTGACCTCGATTTTCACGAACGTCGGCGGATGGTTCACGATCACCATCCCCTGCGGCAGCGAGCGATAGCTGATCGGCACCGTGAGCGGCTCGACCGAGCCCCGCTCGCCCGCGTTGACGAATATCCACAGTCCGATCGCGAGCATCACCGCGAATATGCGCAGCCCGAGGTCGCCGCCGCGCAGCCGCCGCGCGCCACTAACTTTGAACAGATATTTGAAGTCGCCCAGCCTCATCGTGCGTCGTCCCGTCGCTATTTTGCCTCCGCGCGCCTAACCCGGCAGCTTCCTCAGGGTGGACAGGACCTCGGCTGGTTCCAGTCCACGGCTCAGCACGCCGCCGCGGGCAAGGGAAATCGCTCCGGACTCCTCGGACACGACCAGCACAACCGCGTCGGTGTCCTCGCTCATGCCAATCGCCGCGCGATGACGCGTGCCCAGCGACAGGCCTACGTTGGGGTTCTGCGACAGCGGCAGCAGGCACGCCGCGGCGAGTACCCGGTCGCCGTGTATGATCACGGCGCCATCATGCAGCGGAGAGCCGTTCATGAAAATCGTTTCGAGCAGCTCGGGCGAGACCTTGCCGTCAACGATTCTTCCGCTTTCGACGAACTCACCGAGGCCGTCGTCCTGTTCGATCACTATCAGCGCGCCGACTCGACGTGCCGAAAGCCACGCCGCCGCGGTTGCTATTTCCTCCGCAGGCGTAACCGCAGCCGCATTGCGGCCCAGAAAGGATTGCGCCCCGACACGGGTCAGCGCGCGCCGAATGTCCGCCTGGAAGATAACCACCAGGATCACAAACAACGAACCAAGGAAGTTGTTCAAGAGCCAGTTGAGCGTGAACAGTCCGAGCACCTGCGAGGCGACGAACGCGCCGCCCACGATCACCATCCCGACCACCATCTGCATCGTGCGCGTGCCGCGGATCAGGAGCGCGATCCGGTAGATCACGTAGGCCACGATCAGGACGTCGACGACGTCCTGCCATCGCGGCTGCGGTATCATGGGTATGTAGTTATGCATTGCGCCTGAACCGCCGATCCCGTCCCGTCATCGCCGCGGCCATTGCCACCACGGCGACGGCCGCGCCTGCGTCGTGCACGCGCACGATCGACGCGCCAGCGGCCACCGCCAGCGCGTTGGCAGCCGCGGTGCCGAATTCCAGCTCTCGCTCGCCGGCGCCGGCTATTCGCGCGACAAAGCTCTTGTGCGACGCGCCCACCAATACGGGATAGCCGAGCGCACAGAGGTCGGGCAAGGCGGCCAGCAATTTCAGATTATGCTGGGCCGTCTTGGCGAAGCCTAGTCCCGGGTCGATGATGATTCGCGAGCGCGAAACTCCCGCCGCGGCGGCAAATCGCGCGCGCGCCTCCAGGTATTCGACGACCTCGCGCACCACGTCGCGGTAGCGTGCGAACTCGATATGATTGGCGAGACCGCCGCGCATATGCATCAGCACCACCGCGCACCTGGTGCGCGCCGCCAGCGGCGCCATTTCGCAGTCGTGCTCGAGCGCCGTGATATCGTTGATTATCGCCGCGCCCGACTCCAGTGCGACGCGCGCGACCTCCGCGCGGCGCGTGTCGATCGAGATTGGCACGCGCAGCCGCTTGCTTAAGCGCGCGAGCACCGGGCTGACCCGCGCGAGCTCGACTTCGACCGGCACCTCCGACGCGCCCGCAGGACGCGAGGATTCGCCGCCGACGTCGATCAGGTCGGCGCCTGCCGCTTCCATCGCAAGTGCGTGCTCGACGGCGCGGTCCGCGTCCAGGTATCTCCCGCCATCGGAGAAGGAGTCGGGCGTGACGTTGAGCACGCCCATCACCGCGGGGAACTTGATTACGCGACCGTCGTAAAGCTTGAGATACGAGGATTGAGACGCGCCCTCGCGCAAGCCTCGATCACTTGATGATTTGGTTTTGATCCGCGAGCGTCGCATCGCACCGGCCCCACTGCGCCTCACCCACGCGGCAACCGACTCGCCGTGGCGAATCGATCAGAGCGCCGCGACCACGCCGGCGAAGGCAACTACACGAGAACCGGTTTCGGCGGGAGTCCGGGCACCGGGCTTTCGTTTTCGTTGTCGGCACGCTTTTCCTTGCCAGGTTCCGCGCCCGGACGCGGCGGAAAATCGTTGCGCACCGCGGCCGGCGACGGCGGCAGCTCGCGCCCTTCGCGGAACGCCGTCACCATCGCCTCGACTTCGCTGCCGTCGAGCACTTCCTTCTCGAGCAGCCGCGCGGCGATCGCGTGGAGCAGCGGCAGATGATCCGACAGGAGCTGGCGCGCCTTCTGATACGAGTCGTCGATGATACGGCGCACTTCGCGGTCGATCTCGAGCGCGGTCTGCTCGGAGTAATCCTTATGATGCGAGATGTCGCGGCCCAAAAAGATCTGTTCCTCGCGCCGGCCGAACGTCATCGGGCCAAGCTCCTTGCTCATGCCCCATTCGCAGACCATCTTGCGCGCGAGCTCGGTCGCTTTTTCGATATCGTTGCCCGCGCCGGTCGTCATCTGGCCGAACACGAGCTCTTCCGCGGTGCGCCCGCCGAACATCACGGCCAATCGCGTCACCAGGTAGTCGCGGGGATACGTGTAGCGATCGTCCAGCGGCAATTGCTGCGTCACGCCAAGCGCCATCCCGCGCGGGATGATCGTAACCTTGTGGACCGGGTCCGCACCGGGCTGAAGCATCGCGACCAGCGCGTGCCCGCCTTCATGATAAGCGATTATCTTGCGCTCCGAGCCCGACATCACCATCGAGCGCCGCTCCGCGCCCATCATCACCTTGTCCTTGGCGAGCTCGAAGTCCGACATCTCGACCTTGTCCTTGTTGCGGCGCGCCGCCAGCAGCGCGGCCTCGTTGACAAGGTTTTCCAGGTCGGCGCCCGCGAAGCCCGGCGTCGATCGCGCAAGCTTGGTCGCATCGACGTCGTCGGACAGCGGCACCTTGCGCGTGTGGACCTTCAGGATGCCCTCGCGCCCCTTCACGTCGGGCAGCGGCACCACCACGCGGCGATCGAAGCGGCCCGGGCGCAGCAACGCCGGGTCGAGCACGTCGGGGCGATTGGTCGCCGCCACCAGGATCACGCCCTCGTTGGCCTCGAACCCGTCCATCTCGACCAGCAACTGGTTTAGCGTCTGTTCGCGTTCATCGTGGCCGCCGCCAAGGCCGGCCCCGCGATGACGTCCCACCGCATCGATCTCGTCGATAAAAATAATACACGGCGCATGCTTCTTGCCCTGCACGAACAGGTCGCGCACGCGCGACGCGCCCACGCCAACGAACATCTCGACAAAGTCCGATCCCGAGATCGAAAAGAACGGCACGCCCGCTTCGCCCGCAATCGCCCGCGCGAGCAGCGTCTTGCCGGTTCCCGGCGCCCCGACCAGCAGCACGCCTTTGGGGATTCGGCCGCCCAGCCGCGTGAAGCGCTTGGGGTCGCGCAAAAATTGAATTATCTCTTCGAGCTCGTCCTTGGCCTCGTCGATTCCCGCCACGTCGCCGAAGGTAACTTTGTGCGTATTTTCAGTCAGCAGCTTGGCGCGGCTCTTGCCGAACGACATCGCCTTGCCGCCGCCGATTTGCATCTGGCGCATGAAGAATATCCACAGCGCCGCCAGCACTATTATCGGGAACCACTGCACCAGCGCGACCATCCACCACGGATCGCCTTCGACCGGCTTGGCCGCGATCTTGACGCCCTTTTCGCGCAGCGTCTTGACCAGGTCGGGATCCTCGGGGGCGTAGGTCTTGAAATGCTCCCCGCTGGTCGTGTCGCCTTTGATTAGATTTCCCTGAATCGTCGCCTCGGCGACCTGGTTTTTTTCAACCTGGTTGAGGAAGTCCGAGAAAATTATTTCGGGTTCTTTGGGCTGTTGCCTGCTGAAGATATTGAACAGCAACAGGAACATCAGGCCCAGCACTAGCCATAGCGCGATACTGCGAGAAAACTGGTTCATGCTATTAGAAAAGTATCACGCACGTTGATGCGCACGCAACGTGGTAAGCGCTAAGCCGCGATCTCAGACGCCTCAACGCGCAGTATGGTTTCGGTGGCCTTGGTGACCAGCGCGCAGTCCGCGCGCGCAAGCCCCGGAAGCCACGCGATTTCGCCGCCGACCGTGACCACCGGGAAGCGCTGCCGCCGTGCGCGTGGCAACTTGCGATCCACAAACACGTCATGGACCTTGCGCGTGCCGCGCATCCCCATCGGATGCATCCTGTCGCCCTTCATAAAATTGCGCGCGACCAGCCCCGCCTCCGCGATTTTCGCAGCATCGAACATTGCGACCAACGAAAACGAAAACAAACTATCGGGCATCGACGCGTGCGTGGCCGGATTCGTCGAAGCCTCGAACGCAAACCCCGCTTCTTCGACCACAGTGATTCCTTTCGCCGCAATCGCAACCGAGAATCCCGCGCCGGCGCCTGATCCCTTCCGCTCAGCCCCCGCCTCGATCAACTGAAAAAAATTGTACTCGCGCTCGGCGCGCCAGCCGCCCGGAAGATCGATCGAGTCGCTCGGGCCGCCTGCCAGGATGAGTTGACGCATCGCCTCGATATGCGCGCGCGAAATTCTGCGCAAAGATCCCATCCGCTCGGAGAGAAACAGCCGAATCGCAACCGGTTGCACCGCGCGACTCACCCCGCTGAATCCCGACACGTCGAGCGCGCCGCCGCGCACCCGCATCGCGTCGAGTTCGCGCGCAGCAATCGCCGCGACGAGGTCGTCGAGCGAGCGCATCTCGGCGGCAACTTCCACCAGCCGCCCGCCAAGCCCCGGCGCGTACTCGCGCTCGAGCATCGGGAGCAGTTCGGCGCGAATCCGGTTGCGCAGAATGTCGCGCGACGAATTCGTCGAATCTTCCACGAATGCAGTCGCGCGCGCGTCCAGGTAGCCGCGAATCTCGGCGCGCGAAACCGACAGCATCGGACGAATCAACCGGCCCGGCCCGTGCTCGGCCATCGCCGCCATCCCCGCCGCGCCGGCGCCGCGCATCAGGCGCATCAGCACGGTCTCGGCCTGGTCGTCCCGATGGTGCCCGAGCGCGACATAGCCGGCTCCCACGCGGTCCGCGACGCGCCCGAGAAAATCGCGGCGCACCTCGCGCGCCCGCTCCTCCAGGTTCGCGCTAGAAATCGACGCGTCGAGTCCCTCGGCGTGTTCGACGATCAATTCGACACCCAGTCGCGCGCACATAGCGCGCACGAAGGCTTCGTCACGATCCGACTCATCGCCTCGAATCCGGTGGTTCAAATGCGCCGCCGCAATCCGGAATCCCAGCCGCTCGCGAAGCTCGAGCAGCGCACAAGTAAGCGCAACCGAATCAGCCCCGCCGGAAAGCCCGATCAGTATAGATGCGCCCCGACGGATTCCCGCGCGCGCGAGCGCCGCCTCAATCGCGCCGATCACGATGTTTTCCGCATCCCGAACCATCACCGATGAGATTATTCCCGCATGAGATCTGCATCAACGCGCCGCTGCGGCTCACTTTTACGATTGTTCCCCTTCCCACATGGGAAAGGTGAGGGGTTAGCCCCGCATCGATCGCCACCTTCCTGTGTCATTCTGGCAACGCTCTACGTTTCACTGTTTCACTGGTGGTCAACTGCTGCTATTCATAAGTTGATATTGCATTGCGCTGGCTTGGGATACGCGAAAGCGCAACTTCGCCTGCCATCTTGGGGGGACCATGGCTCGAAATCACAGAACCAGGATTAGCTCTTTGGCGCTCGCGGCGGCCGGGATATTGGCCTTGTCGATACGAATCGCCGCGGCCGAGCCCGCAGGAAAAGAAAAACCGCAGGGACTGTGGGTGGGTAGTGAAAACTACATCTCGGAATTCCAGGGACCGGCTCTCGAGCAGAGCGGTACACCCAGCGCAAACCTCGCCTTCAGGATCAAGGACTACCTTCTTCCAAGTTCTATCACCTTCGATCGGCATAACAACTTGTGGGTCACATCCCTTGGAACAGATCGTGATGGCCTTTTCCCGATCATAGAAATCGGTCGCGCCGATAAGGCTTCGCACGAAGGCGGCAAACTAATGAAGGGCAAGGTTATTATTCCCGGAAAGGGTTTTGGGGATACGGCCTCGGTTAGCCTGGCCTTCGACGTTGCCGGCGACCTCTGGGTGGTTAACTTCGCCAGACAAGCCATCATGAAGTTCCGGCCCAACCAGATTGAAAAAAGCGGGGCTCCATCGCCAAAAAGTCTGATCACTTCACCGGTTTTCTTTCCCGGAGCGATACGCTTTGATGCGTCCGACAATCTCTGGGTGGCGGCGGGCAACCAACAACTGTGGAAATTCGCACCCGGCGATCGTGCCGTAAGCGGATTCCCAAATCCCGGCCTGATTGTGGACTTGCCTGATGGTCTCGTTCCCGTGGACTTTGGTTTCGACAGCTCCGGAAACCTTTGGCTGGCGGGCTCGAGCTCTCACGGCGACACGCTCGAAATGATCTCGGCGAGTGAACTCGGCGGTTCGGGAGAAACCTCCCCTTCGGCTGCTGTGATCATCACGTCTTCTGCGTTCGGCTCCTCCGACGATTGCCTCGGAGGCATCGATTTCGACCATTCGGGGGATATCTGGGTATCAGTAGGAACAGACAGCTGTGGTTCCGGTGAAGTGGCTAACCAACTAGTCGAGTTCACTCCCGCCCAACTGAGCGTCGGCGGAAATCTCACACCGTCAGTGATCATTGGCCAAAACACCAAGAAGACGAACTTGTTCTTTCCGGGTCCAATAAGGTTCGGCCCATCACTCAAATGACCGTCCGCCCCACCTAGCGAACCAGATAAGGGTGCAGCCTCCGGCCAGCTGCTGAACCCAGGCATGCGCCGCGACATAGTTGGAGCCGCGCGATCGGCACGCTAAACTCGCGTAGCCCAGACGCATATCTGGCGACATCACGCAAAAACTACAATGGACGAACGTTACGACCCAAAGAAAATCGAGCCCGCGTGGCAGGCTGATTGGGATCGCACCAATCTCTACCGCACGCGCGAGGACCCCGGCCGCCCAAAATTCTACATCCTCGAGATGTTCCCCTACCCGTCCGGCGCCGGGCTGAGCGTCGGTCATCTGCACAACTACGTTCCGTGCGACGTAATCGGGCGCTTCAAGCGGATGGCGGGATTCAACGTGCTGCACCCGATGGGATGGGATGCGTTCGGACTGCCCGCGGAAAACGAGGCGATTCTGAAAGGATCGCATCCCACGGAAACCGTCCCGCGTTACGCCGCCAACTTCAAGCGCCAACTGACAATCTCCGGATGCGCGTACGACTGGACGCGCGAGATCAACTCGTCGTCGCCCGAGTATTACAAGTGGACCCAGTGGTTCTTCCTGATGCTCTACAAACGCGGCCTGGCCTACCGCGGGACCGGGGCGCAATGGTGGTGCGACAAGTGCCGCACGATCCTCGCCAACGAACAGGTCGTCAACGGATGCTGTTGGCGGCATCCCGACTCGCCGGTCAGCAAGAAGGACCTCGAGCAGTGGTACATCAAGATCACCGACTACGCGGATCGATTGCTCGCCGATCTGGATGGGATCGACTGGCCCGAACCGATCAAGCTGATGCAGCGCAACTGGATCGGGCGCAGCGAAGGCGCGGAACTTGCCTTCCCGGTCCCCGCTCACGCCGGTAAAGAAATCCGCTTTTTCACCACGCGCCCCGACACCGTCTTCGGCGTATCGTTCATGGTGCTCGCACCTGAGCATCCGCTCGTCGCCGAAATAACTGCCCCCGCGCAGCGCGCGATGGTCGAAGCTTATGTCGCCGACGCGCGCCGCCAGACTGAAATCGAGCGGATGTCCACGGTCAAGGAAAAATCCGGCGTCTTCACCGGCGCCTACGCGCACAACGTCTTTACCGATCGAGACATCCCGATTTGGATCGCCGACTACGTCCTGATGGGCTACGGCACCGGCGCAATCATGGGCGCGCCCGGCCAGGATCAGCGCGATTTCGAGTTCGCTGAAAAGTATGGCCTCGAGATTCCGCGCGTAACCGCACCCGCCGGCGGCGGCGCTCCACCGGCGGATCGCGCGTTCACCGAACCCGGCATCGCCATCAATTCCGGCTTCCTCGACGGCAAGACAACGGCTGAAGCGATCGATACCGTCGCAAAGTACGCCGAGGAGCACGGAATCGGTCGCGCCACCGTCACCTACCGAATGCGCGACTGGCTGATCTCGCGTCAACGCTACTGGGGATGTCCGATTCCGATGGTGTATTGCAAGACCGACGGAATCGTACCGGTGCCAGATGATCAACTCCCCGTGATGTTGCCTCCGATGAAGGACTATTTGCCGTCGGGCACCGGCCGCTCTCCGCTCGCCAACGTAGCATCGTTCGTCAACACGACCTGCCCAAAGTGCGGAGGCCCGGCCCAGCGCGAGACCGACACGCTGGACGGCTTCGCATGCTCGTCGTGGTACTTTCTGCGCTTCGCGTCGCCGCATGAAGACCGGCGGCCATTCGATCGAAGGGCGGTCGATTACTGGTTGCCGGTCGATCTCTATGTCGGCGGCGCCGAGCATGCCGTGATGCATCTGTTGTACGCGCGGATGTGGACCAAGGTCATGTTCGACGCGGAACTGATCGGATTCGACGAACCGTTCCCCGCCTTGCGCAACCAGGGTGTGGTCTGGGCCTCCGACGGCCAGCGCATGTCGAAGAGCAAGGGCAACGTCGTCACGCCGGACGCCATGATCGAAAAGTACGGCGCTGACGCGCTTCGGCTCTGGGAGCTGTTCATGAGCCCATTTGACGAAGCGACCAACTGGAACGAAAGCGGCGTTGCGGGCACGCTCCGATTCATCACTCGCGTATGGACGATGATTAGGCGCTACGTCGAGGCGGGATCCCTGGGCGAAAGGACCAGTGAAAGTGAAGTAACCCTAAAACGCGCACACAAAACGATCCAGCTCGTGACCGATCATATCGAGCGGATGCGCTTCAACACGGCAATCGCGTCGCTGATGGATCATCTCAACTACCTGGCGAAGCTCAAGCCCGAGGAGATGGGCCGTTTCACCGCGGAGACCTTGGTGCTGATGCTCGCGCCGATGGCGCCGCACGTCACCGAAGAAATGTGGCGAGCGCTTGGCCACGATACTTCCGTTCATCTGGAGGCGTGGCCGAAGTTCGATCCGAAACTCGCGCGCGACGAGACGGTGACCGTCGTCGTGCAGGTTAACGGCAAGGTCCGCGATCGCCTCGAGGTCGGCGCGGGCGCTTCGGAAGCCGACGTCCGCCAACTCGCGCTCAAGAGCGAGGCCGTCACGCGCCACCTCGCCGGCAAAACGCCGACCAAGTTCATTTTCGTAAAAGACCGGATGCTCAGCATCGTCGCTTGAGCCGCGTCGAATCGTGGCACTGGCTCAGTTTGCAGGCCTGATAAGCCGAAAGGGCTCCGAAGAGCGATTCGGGAGTATGCACGTAACGCAATCACGCGGCAATCAGCCGGGATGAATCGGGATAATCAGAACGACTGCGAGGACATAAAGAAGCGCCGCAGAAGAATGTTAAGCGCAAAGAGCATGAAAGACAGAAGCATTGCACCGGGTGTGGCAAAATAGTACTGGCACGCCGCTGCATAGGTAACACCACCATGGATCGTAACTGGATAGATCGCACCCGTAGCAGGCGAAGGAACTGAGGGACCGTACACTGAGAGATACATCTGCACGCTCCAGACGACGGAGAACACTGTGATCGCTATTATACGTAAAACGTTTAGCGGTGCGCGCGCGGTTTCTCTGCGGATGAACATTCGCGGGGGCTTCGCCGCTAGCCCTTCGGCCATCCGCCGACCGGGCGCTTCTTGGAAATCATCTTTCGCATGGCGTCCTTCCAGTCGCCCTCAATTTTGAGAACTTCAGGTTTGGGACCTGGGGGCTTTCGGCGCTTTTTCAGACTTTTCTTCAATCTTGCCGCAGCTCCTCCTTTTGCTTTTTTGCTCGTTTTTGCTGTGCCCATACTTCGTAGAAAATCGCAGGAAGCCCGCACCATACAGCAATATTAATGATCTCGTCGTTACAATAGTACGACTGCGCTTTTGTGAGATATACGGTATCTCCTTGCATGTGTCTTAGGTAAATTGCGCCGATAGAAACGTCGGGGTTCCTCGGCGCGGTTGCTTGCAGGTACAGGTATGAGAAAATCTGGCTTGTGCCCAAAAGGATAGAGATCAGAAGCAGAAATCGGCTAACTATGTGCATCGCGCCCAACCCTTCTTGCGAGCTTCTAAAGCTAGCCATCAAAATGGCGTTCTCTGTACCGGAGTCGGGAGCAATTTATACCATTTGTAGTGGTTTTGGGACGGCTGCGATCTATGGGTAGTTTCGTTCCGTCAAAAATAATTTCGGCCAAGAGCAGGGGTCGCCCGATTTCGGGCGAGCCGGGCGAACACAGGGCATCCTGGCGGTTGACCATAGGGTATGTGTAGCACGCTAAATCCGCCGCGGTCAGGCTGAACAGTTCATCCCCAAACCCGGCCTGAAACCCGGGTTCAGCTTCATCGAAACTGAACCGGCGCCCAAATCGTCGCGAACCTTGAAGGATGCGCGCCGGCCGTGCGATGCTTCGGGCCGGGTACGACTTCCGATCCTTTTCATCATTACGCGAGGAGCGAACGACATGGCTGAGGAAGTGCTTAAAGTCACACGTCATCCGAATTACGCGGTCTTGACGCTAAACCGTCCCGAAAAACGCAACGCGCTGAATCAGCCGATGATCGAGGCGCTCAACAATGCACTCGTCAAATTCGAAAGCGACCGCGAAATCCGTGCGATCCTCATCCGTGGCGAAGGCACGAGCTTTTGCGCGGGAATCGATCTGAAAGAAGTGGACGAGACGACCGGCAGTCACAACCCGACTTCGCTCGAGTCCGTCTTCGGCCGATTGGAGCGGTTTCCGGTGCCGACCATCGCGGCTATCCAGGGCGCCGCGCTCGCCGGCGGACTCGAACTGGCGCTCCATTGCGACCTTCGAATCGCGGCGGAAAACGCCAAGCTCGGCATGACGCTCGGCCGCGTCGGCTTGATGGTGCCGTACGATTTCACGCGCAAGCTGATCGAGGTTTGCGGATCGGCCAACACCGCATGGATTCTCTACACCGCCGACTTGCTCGACGCCGAGCGCAGCCGTCACATGAATATCGTCCATGAGGTGATCGCCGACGCGAAGCTCGGCGAGGCAGCGGCTGCGCTGGCCGAGAGGATCGCCGCCAACGCGCCGCTCTCTTTGCGCGCGATGAAGGCGACGGTGCGCCGATGCATGAGCGAGACCTTCGACGCGTGGCACGACGATCTGTTGCAGATGGCGCGCTCCGTTCGCGGCAGCCACGACGCCAGGGAAGGCGTGCGCGCGTTCCTGGAAAAGCGCAAGCCGGTTTGGAAGGCGGAGTAGCGCGGCCGTTGGCACGGCGGCCAGTGAATCCGCGTGCTGCATGATGAGCGGCGGCAATTTCCGCCGGCCGTGCATCGCGTCGGATGAGCGCTGAGAAATAACCGCGCCGCGTCGCGGCCCCTGAAAATCGCTCAGCCGGAATGCCTGCCCAGCGCGTTGCGGATCGCGCCGGCACTCTCCAGCAGCGTGCTCGGCAGGTTCAAGGTTCCCGCGACATTTGAATATGGATACAGCCGCGCGTTCAGATGCGCGTGCAGCGGAATTCCCTCGCCCTGGTGAATTTCATAGTCGAGCGGCAAGGGCCCAAGGATCATCAGTATTCGATGGATCGCATTTGCAAATTGCTGCATCTGGTCCGGCCTCAGCTCCGACACCAATCCCCGATAGTTGGGCATCACGACGTCGTAGCTGCGCGGGAACCCGCCCATCGGGCTCGCATAGCTGACGACAGAGTCGCCGCGATCGATCACCAGCTTGAGGCGCTCCATCAGCGCGACGATCTCGTGCCATAGATGAGGATTCTCGCGCTCGGCGCGAGCCTCCGCGAGCACGGCCGGAAACGGCTCCGGCGATCCGATGATCTGCTGATGCAGATGCGGCTGCGAGGCGCCCGACTCGCGCCCCTGATTCTTGCGGATTACAACCGCGCAAACGTCCGGATTTTCCAACGCGAGGCGCATCACGCGCGCATCGGCTTGCATCAGTTGAAGGAAATGACCGCCGCCCAGCGCGCCGGTAAACATCAAATCGGCCGGCGATCGCGGCGCGTCGATAAAATGACGCGGATCTTCGACGACGATGTACGACTCGTTGCGATTTCCGGTCAACTCCGCGGGAATTCGCGGAAACAGATTGTTGATCACGCGCACGACCCAAGCCCCGCCTTCGCCAGTCTTCGCCCCGTTCCATTCGGGGATTTCATCCGCAGTCATCCGAAAGAGCTCGCGCGGCGCAAGCCCTTCGTTGCCCGGACAGAAAGGACATGCCTCGGTCGCGTGGCGAATTGCCTCGGCGCTGAGATGCGGCGTACCGGGATCGGCGCTCTCGCGGCCGCCGAGCGTGAACGCGAAGCTCTTGCCGCGAACGTCGACAACGTATGAAATCACGCCGGTGATCGGATTCTTGATCCAGACCAGGGAACCATCGCGGATTTCGCATTCGATCGGCATCGGAGCGTGATAACCTTTAACAATTGCCGGCGCGCCATTTCAACGCCGGCTCGAAACCGTCGCGAGCCGGGGAGCGCCTTGACTATGGCGCTTGGCTTCGTTATCCCAAGTGCGGAGGACAGGGGAACCGGCGAAGCCGGGAAAAATAGGGGTCTGGCGATCCGCATGCGCGGCCACCAGCCTTTTTTTTGGCTGCCATCGCCAATCGCCAGCTTCCCCGTGAATCGTCAAAAATGCCGCAAATGAAGAAATACCTGTTCACGCCCGGGCCGGCTGCCGTACCGCCCGAGGTATTGCTCGAGATGGCGCGTCCGATCATCCACCATCGCACGCCTGAGTTCAGTGCTGCGCTCGATCAGGCGCGCGATCGGATGAAACCTCTGTACGGCACCTCGAGCGAGGTGATCCTGCTCGCGTCCACCGGCTCGGGTGGGATGGAAGCGGCGGTGACCAATTTGCTGGCGCCGGGCGAACATGCAATCTACGTCAACGGCGGCAAATTCGGGGAGCGATGGGGCAAGTTGCTCGCAGCCTTCGGCATGATTGGGCACGAGGTGCGCGTTGAATGGGGCCGCGCCGCACGGCCCGGGCAAATCGAGGATGCGTTCAAGGCGTATCCCGAGTCGCGCGCGGTGCTGGTGCAGGCCAGCGAAACTTCCACTTGCGCGGTGCATCCGGTGGCCGAGATCGGCGAGGTCAGCCGCAAGCGCGGCGCGATGCTGATCGTAGATGGAATCACGTCGGTCGGCGTCTTCGAGCAGAAGATGGACGAATGGGGCATCGACGCATTCGTCACCGGCAGCCAGAAGGCGCTCATGCTTCCGCCGGGTCTCGCAATGGTCGCGCTGTCGGCGCGCGCTTTGGACGTCGCGAAGAAAATCAAGACGCCGCGCTTCTATTTTGATTTGCTCAAAGAATTGAAGGCGCAGCGCGACGAGCATACCACCGCATGGACCGCGGCCGTGTCGCTGATCTGCGGGCTGAACAAATCACTCGAAATGATTCATGGCGAAGGTCTGCCGCAGGTTTACGCGCGTCACGCGCTGATGGCGCAAGCCACTCGCGACGCCGCCGCGGCGCTCGGGCTGAAACTGCTGTCGCCCGACAATCCCGCTCCGGGGGTCACCGGAATCCTGGTCCCCGAAGGTCTCGACGGCGGCAAACTGGTCAAGTTCCTGCGCGACAGCCTGGGCGTGTCGCTGCAGGGCGGCCAGGATCAGATGAAGGGTAAGCTCGTGCGCATCGGACACATGGGTCATTTGAGCCCGTTCGACATGCTCATCGCGGTCGGCGCGCTCGAGCTGGGACTTAAGCAGATTGGCGCAAACATTCAACTTGGCGCCGGCGTGGCCGCCGTTCAGGCCCGCCTGGCACGGAGCATCTGAATCAACATGGCGGAAACTTTCCGTATCCTTCTGAGCGACTCGCTTGCGGCGCAGGGGATCGAAGTCCTCAAGCGCTTTCCGCAGCTACAGTTCGACATCAAGACCGGCCTCAAGCCCGCGGAGTTGGCGAAAATAATCGCGCCCTACGACGCGCTGCTGATTCGCAGCGGCACGCGCGTCACCCGCGAAGTAATCGATGCCGCCACGTCGCTCAAAGTGATCGGGCGCGCGGGCGTTGGGGTGGACAACGTCGATATCGAAGCGGCAACGCGCCGCGGAATCGTCGTGATGAACAGCCCGACCGGCAACAGCGTCACGACTGCGGAGCACGCGGTCACGATGATGATGGCGCTGGCTCGGCATATTCCGGCCGCCAACGCCTCGATCCGAGCCGGCAAATGGGAGCGCGGCAAATTCACCGGCGCCGAGATATGCAATAAAACGCTGGGCGTGGTCGGCCTCGGCAACATCGGCCGGATCGTCGCCGACCGCGCGCTTGGGCTCAAGATGAAAGTGATCGGCTACGATCCGATCCTGACGGCTGATGCAGCCGGGCGTATCGGCGTTGAGCTGGTCAGCCTCGATGAGCTTTTTGCGCGCGCCGACTTCATCACCGTCCACACCCCCCTGACCGACGACACGAGGGGCATCGTGGGCGCGGCGGCATTCGCGAAGATGAAGAAGGGCGTGCGAATCATCAACTGCGCCCGCGGTGGAATCGTCGATGAAGCCGCGCTCGTCGAGGCGCTGAAATCCGGCAAGGTGGCGGGCGCCGCGCTGGACGTGTTCGTCGAGGAGCCCCCTCCCGCCAACCATCCGCTGCTCCAGTTCGACAACGTGATCGTAACGCCGCACCTCGGCGCCGCCACCGACGAGGCGCAGGTCCAGGTCTCGGTCGATATCGCGCATCAAGTGGCCGACTTCCTGATCGAAGGGACCATTCGGCAGGCGGTTAACATCCCGGCGCTAACCACCAAGGAACTCGAAATACTCGGGCCGCATCTAACGCTGGGCGAAAAACTGGGCAGACTCGCGGCGCAACTGATCACCGAAGCGCCCACCGAGCTGACGCTGGCGTTTGGCGGTGAAGCCGCGAATCTCAAGCCCGACGCGATCACCGCCGCGGTTTTAAAGGGATTGATGAGCGGCTTTCTCGACGAGGATTTCAATTACGTCAACGCGCCATTTATCGCTCGCGAACGCGGCATCAGGATTATCGAAACGCGCTCCCGCGAAGTCACCGACTACGTCAACACCTTGACGCTCACGGTTCGCACCGGCGCCGGCGAGCACGAAGTCTCCGGCGCCGTGCTCGGAAATCGCGTGCTGCGCCTGACCCGGATCGACGGCTACCGCGTCGAGGCGGTGCCCGAGGGTTACTTCCTCATGCTGCATAATCGCGACGTTCCCGGAGTGGTCGGCGCGGTGGGCACGATGCTCGGGCAGGCCGGAATAAATATTGGCGGACTGGAGCTCGGCCGCGATCGCGTGGGAGGAACCGCGCTGAGCATTTTCGAAGTGGACGAACCCGTGCCGGCCGCCGTCCTCGACAGGCTCAAGACCATTCCTGCAATTACCGCGGCGTCGCTGCTCAAGCTCTGAATTTATTTTGCGCGCGGTACATTTCAGCCCGAAAGGTGCGCGCGCAGGCCAGCGAAATTGACGCCGGTCGGGGGAAAGACATGAAGACAGTTGCCGTGATCGGCACGCAGTGGGGGGACGAGGGCAAGGGCAAAATCGTCGATATGCTCGCGGCCGACGCCGACGTGGTCGTCCGCTTCCAGGGCGGAAACAACGCAGCTCACACGCTGGTGGTCGGCGGGAAGAAATTTGTGCTGCGGCTGGTGCCCGCCGGCGCGCTGCATCCCGGCAAGGCTTGCGTGATCGGCAACGGCCTGGTCGTCAATCCGCTGGCATTGCTCGGCGAAATCGCAGACCTCAAGCGCAGCGGCCATCTCGCCGACGATAGTTTGCTCAAGATCAGTTACGAAGCGCACATGGTGATGCCGTATCATCTCGCGATCGATCGCGCTCGCGAAGCGCGCCTGGGCAAGCGCGCGATCGGCACGACCGGATTCGGAATCGGCCCGGCCTACGAAGACAAGATGGCTCGGGTGGGATTGCGCTTCGAGGATCTGCTCGATTTCAAATTTTTCGCGGCGAAACTCCGCCACAACATCGTCGAGAAGAACGCGTACCTGAAAGCATTGCTCAAGGCCAAGCCGATCAAGGCCGGCGAAACCATCGACGCGATGAAAAAAGCGCGCCGCCGGCTGCTCCCGTATCTGTGCGACACCGGCGCGTTCGTGAGCGAGGCGATCGATTCCGGCAAGCGCGTGCTCTTCGAGGGCGCCCACGGCACGATGCTCGACATCGATCACGGCACCTACCCATACGTGACCTCGTCGAATTGCGTCGCGAGCGCAGTCTTCAGCGGCACCGGCATCGGGCCGGGCAATCTCGAAGCGGTGCTCGGCATCAGCAAGGGATATACGACACGAGTCGGGGCGGGACCGTTTCCGAGCGAGTTCACCGGCTATCTCGCCGATTCGCTGCGCGAAGAAGGCGACGAGTTCGGCAGCGCCACCGGGCGTCCCAGGCGGATCGGGTGGTTCGACGCCGTGCTGGCCCGTTACACCGCTCGCGTCAACGGGATGTGGGCGCTCGCGCTTACCAAGCTCGACGTTTTGACCGGGATCGATCCGGTCAGGATATGCGTCGGCTACGTCGTCAAGGGGAAACGTTACGACGACATGCCGCCGTCGCATCGGATGCTGATCGGCGCCAAGCCGATCTTCGAAGAGATACCGGGATGGAGCGAGAGCCCGGCGGGCGCGCACACGCTGGCCGAATTGCCCTCGGGCGTGCGCCGCTACGTCGAACGAATCAGCGCGCTGGTTGGTGTGCCGATTGCGATGATCGGCGTCGGCAAGGAGCGCGAAGCGACCATCGTGGTCCGCAACCCCTTCGCCGACTAGCTCGCCCTATTCATTCGCGTCAGATCGGGGCGCGCGTAGCGAAGCTGTCAGTGCCCCCTACCCTGCGCAGACTGCCGCAAGGCTCGATATCGCGACACCACGGCGTCCCTGTCTCAGATCATTGCGATCGAACCCGTTGGTGGTGTACCCGATCGAAATCCCCGTCGCCGGATCGGCCCATCCGATTTGTCCGCCCGCGCCTCCGTGACCGAATGCCAGCGCCGAGTTGGTCTTGCCAAAGCCGCGATAGTTCGCGAGCCCGTCGCCTCCGGCTACGACAACTCCCAGCGCGCGGTTGCACTTGACGCCGAAAATCGGATCCTTGTAATCGCCCGAGCGCACGCGCAATGCGTCCTTGAGCGCTTCAGGCTTGATGATCGGCGCGCCGTCGATGCCGCGATTATGCAGCAACCCCTGGTAGAACAGCGCCAGGTCGCCCGCCGTCATAATTCCGCCGCCGCCCGGCACGCCGGCTTCCATCACATTGGGCCGGTTGAAGCCGAGGACCGCCTCTTCGGTAACTTCGGTTACCGGCATCGCGGGCAGGCCAAGTTTCTTTCGCTCCTCGTCGGATAGCGCCTCTCCGACGTAGCAAAGCTGCGCAACCCGCTGATGATACTCGCGCGGCAATCCGACCCGCAGTTCCGGCAGTCCGAGCGGCGTTGCAATCCGCTCATGCACGAACTGACGGAAGTCCTTGCCCGTGCGGCGCTCGATTATCTCCGCAATTACCCAGAAGCCCGAGCTCGGATGGTATTCGAATTTGCTGCCCACCGGCCATTCCAGCCGCCACTTGGCGAATCGCTCGAGCCGCTTGTTCTTATCGAGCCACTCGTGCTGCGGATACGGCGCGTTCGGAAATCCTCCCACGTGGAGCAGAACCTGCTCGACGGTCATCGTGTCCTTACCATTGGTGCCAAACTCGGGGATGATCTCCGCCACGCGCTCGCCCGGATTCAGTTTTCCCTCGCCGATCAGAATCCACGACGCCGCCGACATGATCGCCTTCGTGCACGAGAAGATCGTGTAGAGCGTGTCGTTGGTGGCCGGCTTTTCACTTCCACCCTGGACTGCGCGTCCGACCGTGCGCATCGCGCCGATTTTTCCATTGCGGGCGATCGCGATTTGAGTCGATGGCAGCAACCCATCCTTGACTTCGCGTTCGGCACGATTGAAAAGAGCTTCGACTTTTTCAGGATCGAGGCCGGCTTCGCGTGGACTGTCAGCAAAATGACTTTGCGCGGGCATTTGGGGAACCCCTTGCGTTTGAATTTCAGTCTTCGGGATATAACACGCCGGCGGCGATTCGTCATTCGGAAACGATCCGCACCGGACCTTGCGACGATATCCACCCCGCCCTGCCCGGCAGCGTCGTCCGAATGACTTCGCATACCGGCAATTCCGCGCGATTCAGCCGCGCCGCGGCCTCGCGCAGTTGCACGAACTTCGCGCCCCGCTCCTTCAGCGCGCGGACCAGGGCGGTGAAGCCCTCGAGCTGTCCCATCCCTTCGGTCTCAGCGTGAATCGTGTGCACGTTGAGCGCATCGGGCTTGCACAAGCTGAGATAGAAATCGCGCACCGCGGCGTCATCGGGCAATTCTCGCCGTCCCATTACCTCGTCGAGGGTCGGCAAGGTGGTCGGAATCTCCGGCGTCGCGAGAACCCGCCGCCGGACGATGCAACGGTACGGCGCGCTGCCCCGCGTGTCGCTGCGATAGTCGAGCGCCATCGCGTCCAGCGCGACCAGCGCCGCATCGTTAGTGCGCCATCCGGGCGCGGCGAAACTGCGCGGCGCTTCACCAAGGATCGCGCGGTATGCCTCAAACGCGTCGCCGAGTTCGTTGCGTACTCCGGGCTCGCCGATTTTATCGAGATGATCCTGCCAGCGCACGTGATCGTAGCCATGCACGCCAACCTCGAAGCCATGCGCCTTCAGGCCGCGGACAATTCCGGGGAACGACAGCGCGATCGGCCGCGACGGCAGAATCGTCCCCGAGAGAATCGTACGCGCGCCGTACATCGAGACGGCCCTGGTGCGGAACATCTTCGACATGAACCCGCGATTTCGAAACACCCGCAGGATTGCGCGCCCCGAATTGTCCGGGCCCATCGCGATATAAAAGCTCGCGGCGACGCCCTCGCGCTCGAGCATCGAGGCCAGTCGCGGTACGCCCAGTTCGAGGCCCTGATGGGTATCGACGTCGATCTTTAGTGCGACTTCCAAGTGCAGTAACTGCGCGGACGCGGCCGCGCCTAGGAAGTCATCTCTTTGCGGAACCAGTCCATCGAGATTTTCACGCCATCGCGCAGGTTAACTTTCGGAGTGACCCCCAGCAACGTGCGCATCTTCGTATTGTCCGGCACGCGGCGAGGGATGTCCTCGTAGCTGTTGCCGTACACTTCCGCCTGCGTCACGAACTTGATCTTCGACTTCGTCGGCCCGAACAACTCGAGCATCAGCTTAGCGAACTCGAGCACCGTCGTCTCGACATCGACGCCGATGTTAATCGCCTGCCCATCCGCCGCGGGATTCACTCCCGCCCGCACGGTTGCCTCGATCGCGTCGGTTACGTACGTGAAGCATCGCGTCTGCAACCCGTCGCCGACCACGGTCAAGTCCGCGCCGCGCAGCAGTTGACCCATGAAGATCGTAAACAGCCGGCCCACGTCGACCTTGTCCAGCCGCGGACCGTACGCATTGAAATAGCGCACGATCGTAACCGGCATGCCGAGCTTGTGATACGCAAAACAGAAATGCTCGCCGACGGCCTTCGACGTCGAGTAGCACCAGCGATCGATGCTGGTCGCGCCGAGCACGCGATCGTCGTCCTCGCGCCACGGCACCTTGGGGTTGCGGCCGTACACCTCGGAGGTCGAGCTGAACACGACCCGCTTGTTATGCTTGTAGGCGGCCTTCAGCACGTTCTGCGTGCCGTTTACGTTTACGTTGAGCGTTTCGTAGGGATCGGCGACGTAGTGTTCGACGCCGACGACGGCCGCGAGATGGTAAATGAGATCGACCTTCGAGACCAGGCTGTCGATCAACTCGAGGTTGAAGACTGAATCGTGCACGTAATGAAAGCGCGGATTGTCCAGCAGGTGACGCACCTTGGCGATCGAGCCGGTGTCGAGCACAAAGACCTCGTCGCCGCGCGCAATGAACGCATCCGAAAGATGTGATCCGAGAAATCCGGCGCCGCCGGTGATCAGAATCCGCATGTGACCTCCAAGAAACTAATCGAATAAAATAGCATGTTTCGCGCGCGCGGCCTCGGAAAGAGCCTCGCGGGCAATGCCTTCGGCGCCGCCCTCGAACTGCGCAATCTTCACGATTACGCTGCCCTCGCCGGCCGCAATTTCAAGCGCGCCGTCCGCCGTTTCGCGCACGACCCGCCCCGGCTCGCCGAGCGATCCGTTTTCCGCGCCAATTTTCGCTTCCCATACCAGCAGCTTTCGCCCGCCGACGAAACAGAACGCGCCGGGGTACGGATGCGTCACGGCCCGCACGAGATTGAAGATCCTTCGCGCCGGCCATCGCCAGTCTATCCGTCCGTCCTCCGGCTTTCTGCGCCCGAAGTAACTTCCCTTCGAGATATCCATTTTCCGCCGCGGTGCGGCGCCGGCAACGATCTTTGGATGCAGCTCGGTTATCAGCTCGACGCCCAGCGGCACCAGCTTGCGGTATAGCGTCAGCGCGTTGTCGCTGTCGTCGATCGCAACAGCACGCTGCCCGAGGATATCTCCGGCGTCGGCGCGCGCGACCATTTGATGCAACGTGACGCCCGCCTCGCGTTCTCCATTCACCAGCATCCAGTTCACCGGCGCACGGCCCCGATAGGCCGGCAGCAATGACCCGTGCAGATTGAAGGCGCCCAGCGGCGCAAGCGCGAGCACGCTCTCGGGAATCAGATGGCGGTAGTAGAAGGAATAAATTACCGCCGGCTTCAATGCGCCGATCCTGGCGGGCGACCCTGAGTCGGCGCCGTCATCAGTGTGCACCGGGACGCCGTGCCGTGCGGCCAGTTCCGCACACGATCGCCACCAAATCTCTTCATACGAATCGTCGCGATGAGTGAACAGTGCGGCGATCGGCGCGCCCATTTTCAGCAACGCGTCCATGCACGCGTAACCCATCTCATGGTACGCGAACAGCACGCAGACGGCGGATTTCACAGTCGCGCCAGAGGCGGCGCTCGAGACGTTGGACTTCACGGTTGATCGATTGCCGGCTTCGCCGTTAGTTGCGGTCCGGCGCCGGCCCGACCTGGGAATCGACCGGGATGCCTTCCCCTCCGTGCACCGCGCGCACGATGTACGTGGGTCGGCGGCGCACTTCTATATAGATACGCCCGGCGTATTCGCCGATAAGTCCGAGCGCCAGGAATATCATCCCGACGAAAAAGAACAGGATCGCAAACAGCGTCCACAGCGCGCCCTCTTCTTGCGGGCCGTAGATCAGCCGATGCGCAACCAGCACCATCGCCATCATTACGGCCAGCACCGAAATCCCTATCCCGGTCATGCTCAGCATCTGGATCGGAACCAGAGAAAATCCGGTAATCAGGTTGAGACTGAGCTTCGCCAGTCCAAAGAGATTGTACTTCGACTGGCCACCGGCGCGATCGTGGTGGCCGACCGGGATTTCCGCGACTCGCTTGGCGAACGTGTTGGCGAGCGCGGGAACGAACGCCGCCTTCTCGTCGCACTCGACCACGGTATCGACGATGTGCCGCCGGTACGCACGCAACATGCATCCGTAGTCGTGCATCGGCACGCCGACGATCATCGACGTCAGCCGGTTGTGCAGACGCGACGCGTAGCGCCGATACGCCCGATCGTGACGCTCCTCGCGCCATCCGCCCACGACGTCATTGCCTTCATCGATCGCCGCGATCAACCGCGGAATTTCCTCCGGCGGATTTTGCAGGTCCGCGTCGAGCGTGACGACTATGTCGCCGCGCGATTGCCTGAAGCCCGCGAGGATCGCCGAATGCTGTCCGAAATTGCGCGCCAACTCCACGACCCGCACGCGGCCCTCTTCGCCCGCCGCAATTTCGCGAAGGATGCCGAGAGAATCGTCGCGCGAGCCGTCATCGATAAAAACCGTCTCCCAGGGACGGCCCAGACCCTCGAGCACCGGCTTGAGGCGCGACCAAAGCGACGCCAGGTTCGCGGATTCGTTGAACACCGGCACAACGACCGACACCAATCCGCTCGGCGCTCGCGATACGGCCGAAGTGCCTCGAATCGGTGATATTTTGCCCGGGAAGCTCAAGGAACGTGCGCGACCTGACCGCCAATCAATCCGTGCGAAACCGCCGTCGCGTAAAGTGATTGTTGCAGACGGCCTCGGGGAATTAAAGATAGCGACGGCCCGCCCCGGTTGACCGCGCGCGATCACCTCGCGAGACTGCATCGACGATGCTCGCCGCCAACCGCACTCTTCGACTCGCCATCTATGCGCTGCTTGCGGCGATCGTTTATCTCCCCGGCCTGGGCAGGCCGGCGCTCTGGGAGCCCGACGAAGGACGCTACGCCGAAATCGCGCGCGAAATGGTCATCTCCGGCGACTACGTCACGCCGCGCGACGACTTCGAACTCTACTTCGAAAAGCCTCCGCTGGTTTATTGGGCCAACGCCGCGTCAATAGAAATTTTCGGCGTCAATGAGTTCGCGGTGCGACTGCCCGCCGCGCTGTTCAGTGTCGGCCAGGTTGTCGTCACCGCGGCATTGGCCGAGATGATGCTCGGTGCCGCGACAGGACTCTGCGCCGCACTTGCGCTAGCGCTCAGCCCGCTGTTTTTCGGCTTTGCGCGATTCGCGACGCTCGATCCCGCGCTCGCGTTTTTTCTGACCGCTGCGCTCGCCGCGTTCTACGTCGCCGCCCGTGACGATTCATTCTCGCGCCCGTCGTCGCGCAAATGGATGCTGACTTCCGCCGCGATGCTCGCGCTAGGCACCCTCGCCAAAGGCCCGATCGCATTGCTTCTGGGCGGCGCGATCGCTCTGGCATGGATGGCAATTGAGCGCCGCCTGCGGCAGGTCGCGCAGATGCCGCTCGTCTGGTGCTTCATTATATACGCGGCGATCGTCGTCCCCTGGTTCGTGCTGGCCGAGGCGCGCAATCCCGGCTTCATGCACTTCTTCATCGTCCACGAGCATCTCGAGCGCTACGTCACGTCGAGCGAACACGGATGGGGTCCGTGGTTTTTCATCCCGATCGTGATCGGTGGAACTTGGCCCTGGATTTTTTTCGTTCCGCTTGGATGGTCCGCGATGCGCGCCGGCGACGGCTTGCCCGAGAGCGCACCGGCCTCATCCCGCCGCGCGTCCGCGCGCTTCCTCGCTATCTGGTTCATCGTGATCCTGGTGTTCTTCTCGATTCCCCGCTCCAAGCTCGGCAGCTATATCCTGCCCGCACTTCCTCCGCTTGCGATCGTTGCCGGATACGGCCTCGCGCGCATGGCCGCGCTCGACGCCGTGAGTCGCCGCCGTCTTCTCGCCGTCGTTGCTATCGCGAACATCGCAATCGCGGCAGTACTTTTCGTATTTTCCGAACTCGCACTGGCGCCGATAAATCCCGAGCTTGGCGTCGACGGATTGCTGATTGGCGCCGTGCTGGCCGCCGGCGCAATTGCGATGTACTCGCTCGGGCGCGCAGCGTCGCGCGTTCCGCACGCGATCGGTGCGATCGCGCTGGCGATGCTCGCGGTGGTGCCGCTTGCCGCGCGCATGCGCGAAGACGCGTCGTCGATTTCCACCTATCGCAACCTGGCAAGGGCCGTTCAGCCCTACCTTGCGGGGGACTGTACGCTTGCCTCATACCGCCATTACGTCCAGTCGCTGCCGTTCTATACGCGCCGGCGCGAGACCCGGGTCGAGTATTGGGGCGAGCTTTCGGAATTTTCTCCCCCGTCGCAGGGCAAGTCGCCGTTCCTTATCGGCTCCGACGCTCGCATCCGCCAGGTCTGGTCGTCGGGCGCGTGCATGATTCTGATCGTGAACGATCGCGACCGCAAAGCGCTTGCAGACTCGCTCAAGCCCGCGCCGGCCGTGATCGGATGTGAGGGAAAAAAGCTGGCGCTCTACAATGGCGCGCTGGCGCCGCCGCCGGGCGCAGCCGATTGTCTCAAATCCGAAACGAAAAATTATTAAATGCCGGGATCGAGGTACTTGGATTCGGACTCATTGGACTGTAGCTTTCTCGCTGTAGCTTTCTTGCGGCCGTTTCCCGTGAAAAGTGAAAAGTGGAAAGTGGAAAGTCAAAAGTTTGGCCGTAAGCAATTTGCCCGGGAGAGATTGATCACAGGTGGCTGACAAGAAATCCAAATCCAAACTTCAGGCTGCGGATTTCGGAGCCGGCGGCGCCGAGTCCGAGCCTTCGCTCGGCCACTTGATTACGGAAGCCCGCGAACGCAAAGGCATGACTCGCGAGCAAGTCGTCAGCGAGGCTCATTTGCCGGCGCATTACATCAAAATGATCGAGACCGACAACTACGATCTGATTTCGGATCGGCTCTACCTCGTGCCATTTCTTCGCCGCTACGCAACGTTTCTGGGTCTCGACGCCGAGGAAATCGCCTCCCGTTTCGTCAGCGACGTTCAGCATGCCGAGGCCAACGTGGTGCGAATCTCGCAAGAGATCACGATGGTCGCGAAGCGGCCCGGCGCCGCCAGCCGAATCGCCTTCGTCGTGCTGATCGCCGCGGTGCTCTTCTTGCTGGCAGATTTCGCGTGGCGCCAGTTTGTGGAGCATGAAGCGCCAAATCCGGCTCCGGTCGCATCGCCGGCTGCGATGGCCACAGCGGCGGAGCCCAATGCCCAAGCGCCGAACGAAACTCTGCCGCCAGCGACAATCGTGGCGAATCCCGAAGGCGCCGTGCCCCCGTCTTTGCCGGCCGCCGCCGCGAATGTCCCGCGTTCTGCGAGCGTCCCGCCCGCGGCTAATCGTCCTGCCCCGTCGCGACCGATCCCGCGCGCGGCGACCAATGAGTAACGGCCGCTAGTGCAGCACGGCGTTGGCGATCTCTTCGGCGACGAGCTCCTTGGCGCGTCGCGCGTCGTCGCCTGAGTGCACGACCGCGACCACCTTTAGCTCCTCGGCTGCGCCCTCCAGCGACGCGCGTGCGACGATCACCGTGTCGTAAATCTGGTTCTTCGGGATATTGTCATACGGCGTCGGCGCGTTGATGCCGCGCAACGCCTGCTGACTCGCCTGGTAGGCTCTGAACTGTTCCGCAGCCGTATCGTCGGGATACAACGACTGGCGGCGAGCCTCCTGTGCGAACGGATCGATCGGTTGATTGCCGCTGTCGCCCAGCGGCGGCGGTTCCGCGCCGGCCGCCTTGAGCAATTCGACCATCGAGGGATCGCCCGGGAACATCTGATTCAACGATACTCCGGGCGCAAGCATTTGCTGATTCACCGTCACGGTGAGCGTCACCGAATTTTCCGGATTGGACGCAACACCATGGCGCGCCGCGCTCAGATCTTCATTCAGCACGTTCTGCACAACGGGATCGGTGCAAATCGCAACCACGCCGGCGTTTGCGGGCACCACCAGCCTGCCCGCCATCTTGATGTCGGCTGCGTGCGCAAATCCGCAACTGGCTACTACCATGGCTATCGCGGCGATCGCGCGCCCGTTGGCACGGGAGGCCAGTATTAAGAAAGGAAAACAGGGCGCGCTGTACAAGGACCCTCACCTTCATCCTCTCCCTTGCAGGGAGAGGAAACAAAAGCCTCGATCACGTTATGCAAAGCCCTCCTGCTAGGGAATCTTCTGCTGCAACAATTCCTGCGCCCGTGCAGCCCGCCATTTTACCAGCCGTTCGCCGAGCTTCGCGTCGCCCAGCGCGATTATCTCCGCCGCCAGCAGCGCGGCATTTGCCGCGCCAGCTTTGCCAATCGCCATCGTCGCCACCGGCACCCCCTTGGGCATCTGCACGATCGACAGCAGCGAATCGATTCCGTTGAGCGACGTCGTCGGCATCGGCACGCCGATAACCGGGATTATCGTCTTCGACGCGACCACGCCGGCAAGATGCGCCGCGCCGCCGGCGCCGGCGATTATCGCGCGCAGGCCGCGGCCCGCCGCATTCGCGGCATATTCCAAAGCAAGATCGGGCGTGCGATGCGCCGACACGATCCGAACTTCATGCGACACTTTAAGTTCTTCCATGACCTCGGCCGCGGCCGACATGTATTCCCAGTCGCTCTTGCTGCCCATGATCACGCCGACAATCGGTGCCTTGCTGTCCGCCATCGTGGTTCCTCGTGCGCTGCCTATGTATGCATCATCTCACAATCGAGATAAGGGACGCAGCACTGTTGGAATCTGAAGGCTGATTCGAGCCCGCCGCCATGTCAAGCCGCAGCCGGTATGAGCGCCCTGGATAATTCGGCACAATGTATTCGCGATGGCGACGCCGATTCCCAGCAATCAGTGCGAGTTC
>Ga0074046_10000960_pt1 | contig 26695 bp, 23 predicted proteins | sample BogForMeECP23OM3_FD_94441 | JGI IMG/M metagenome (GOLD analysis project Ga0074046, IMG submission 94441) | Bog forest soil microbial communities from Calvert Island, British Columbia, Canada - Bog Forest MetaG ECP23OM3 | ecosystem: Environmental > Terrestrial > Soil > Wetlands ...
AAACGCTTGGTGGCCGCGATGTCGGTGGCCGGAAACTCGATGTAGTCCATCTGGAGATTGTGCTCTTGCTGGCTCATGCTTGCCTCGTGTGTGGATTAGGAGTGCGGGGAAAAGATTAGCACAAGCGACCAGCAGAGTTCGCATTGCGAACAAAGACAAGAAGCAGGTCCCTTGACTCGCGGCCCAAAGACGGGGCTACTCGCTCGGGATGACAAGGTGTTGCGAGGATCTGCGTCCGCAAATGCAAAAGGCGCGGATGCCCGCGCCTTTTATCTCGAATTCTCCAAAATGCTACTGCTGGTCGCTCGCGCCTCCGGGCTGCGCGGTATCCACTCCCAGCTCGTGGGGCGACGGGATGCTCGCGGTAGCCGGATTCAGCAGTCCTTTGTGATCGGGGCCCAGGCCAAGCTTGATCAGCGCACGCGAATCGGGCGTGAGCTTCGTCTGCCAGCCGTTATCGGCCTGGTACTTGGTCAGCGCGTCCTTGGTGGACTGGTCCCAGGCGCCGGTCGGCTCACCGGTCAGGTAATGCTGCTGGATGAGCGCGCTCTGGATCGCGCGAGTGCGTTCCTCGTCGATGCCGCGCTGCCCGTGGGACTTCGGCGCGCTCTTGGCTACGGTCTTCGTTTTGGTGCTGTGCTTGGAATGCGTCTTTGAACTGGAGCTGGAACTGGTTGAGGAGTGAGCCTTGGAAGTTGTTGGATGTTTGGGTTTCGGCTTGGTTGTGGTTGATGTCGTTGTTGCCGATGTGACTCCGGCAAAGATCATCCACGCGCAAAGCACGACGGCGAGTTGAATAATACGATTTCCGATAGGCAACGACCACCTCTATGACAAATCTATGAAGTTACAGAATAATGCATCATTGTAATGGAGCATTAGCAAAACGCAAGAGGAAAACGACCCCCAGTTCCCAAAATGGAACGGCTGCGGCGCTGGGAATGGATGCCACAGCGCCGCGCAAAGTTACTTTTCGGTCACCACGCCCAGTTCTTTAGGGCGCGTCTACGGCAGCGTGCCTCCCTCGAAGATCGTGGTGTTGTCGCGGCTGCCGCGCGGACGGACGAGGAACACCACGTCCTGGCCGCTCTTCATCTGCGACTCAATCCTCTGGAAGTCGGCTTCGCTGCTGACGGGCTGCTTGTTGATTTCGAGAATCACGTCACCGCGCTGAAGTCCGGAGTTGTCGCCGAAGCCATCGGGTTTCACGTCCTGCACGATGACCCCCCTGGAGTTGGGGAGCTTGTAGCGGTCGGCCATGTCAGGAGTAACGCCCCGAACGGTGACGCCGAACTTGCTCTCCTGCGGCTTGGCCTGCTCACCACCCTCTTCCTGGTCGCCGAGACGGCTGGCGAAAAGTTTGGAGCGGTCGGCGATGGTCACCTCCGCGGTCAGGTCTTTGCCGCCGCGGACGTAGCCCAGCTTGGCGTTAGTTCCCGGCTTCAACGAGGAAATCTCAGCCACCAGCTCGTCGCCGGTCTTCACCTGCTTGCCGTTCACGGAGACGATGGTGTCGCCGGTCTTCAGGCCGGCTTTGTCGGCGGGACCGCTGGGAGTAACACTGGCGATGGTCACGCCACTCGAGACTCCGTAGACCCGGGCTACGGCCGGGTTGGGAACGGCGTTGAACTCAACACCGATGGAGCCGCGGGCAACTTTGTGGTCGGGTCCGATGAGCTGGTTGTACACCGACACCACGGTGTTGGAGGGCATGGCAAAGCCGACACCCTGATAGCCGCCGCCGCTGGTGTAGATTGCGGTGTTGATGCCGATCACTTCGCCGTTCATGTTGACCAGCGGTCCGCCGGAGTTGCCGGGATTGATGGCTGCGTCGGTCTGGATGAACGACTCGAACTGGCGGCCCGGAACAATGTTGCGTCCCTTAGCGGATACGATGCCAGCGGTCACGGTCTCTTCCAGACCGAATGGACTGCCTACCGCCAGCACCCAGTCGCCAACATCCATGGCGTCAGAATTACCGAGCTTCGCTGCCGGCAACGGCTTCTTGGCGTCAATCTTGATGACGGCTAGATCGGTTTCCTTGTCCACACCGACCACGACTGCGTCATAGGTGACGGTGGCGGGATCGTCCATCAGCTTCACGCGGATGCGATCGGCCTTCTCCACCACGTGGTTGTTGGTAACGATGTAGCCCTTGGCGTCAACGATGACTCCCGAACCCAGCGACCGCTCACGCATGTCGCCCATACCGTCCTGACCACCCTGGCCTCCACCCTGTCCGGGCTGACCGCCGAAGAAGCGGTTAAAGAAGTCCTGGAAGGGATTGTTCTCGTCGTCGCCACCGCCGCCGCCACCCGGCCCTTCATCCGGCCCTTGTTGCGGCATGCCACGGCGCACGTGCGGGTTCTTGATGGTCGATTCCGTGTTGATGTTGACCACAGACGGCTCCATCTGGCGCGCGATCTGGGAGAACTGGTTCGATAACTTTACGGGAGAGGGAACTTGCAGCGGGGTCGCGTCAGCCGAAGGGTTCTTTTCCTTGCCCTTCACGCCCGCGGACACAACCGTGCCAATCAGAATACCTAGCGTCAAAGTCGCCAGGACCACCAAGGTCGAGGCAAAGCGGTTTTTCTTAAGCTTTTGCCCGAAACCTGAAACTTGCGAATCCATCAAACATATCCTCCGGCTAGCAAAGCCAATGGAAATTATACGTCTCCAGGCGATGCGGCTCCAATTGTGTGGGGAATCACTCGGGAGTTCTCGTCTCTTTAGACGTTGACGGCAGGCAATTCGTTACCAAATCTTAGTGAAGTTATCAGGGGTCGGGACGACGGACGATCCCCCGCGATACCAGGTTGCTTAAGGCCGTAGGAGATGGTATTAGGCATTCGATTGCCCTTGACCCAGGCCAGAAGACGTGGGAGACTTGACGTCCCTGGGCTCGGATTTCTTCTTACTTATAACGATGAGCCGATAGCGGGGCGTAGGCGTGAATGGCGACGCAAATCAACGACGTGGAATGGGCGAGCTATTCGGTGTCAGGACAGAAGCTGGCTGACGTTGCTGCCAGCATCTCGCAATTACCGGAGGCCGGACAGACGACATGGCCTGCAACGTTCGACTATCAGGCCGACGCCAATGGTATCCTCACCAGCGCGACCGTCACGGTGCGACGGGTGGTTACTCTCCCGAAATGGGACGGATATAGCTCCGCGAGCCAGGCAGCCAAGAATGAGTGGGACCGCTTCTCTGCCGCATTGTCGGCGCACGAGACCGGGCATAGTGATCTGGTGGTGCAGAACCTGCAATCTCTCGACCAGCAAATGGTGGGTCATTCGGTCAGCGATGCCAGGCAGATTTTCAATGCCGCGCTTCAGACATTGAAGGCGGCAAGCGACGCGTACGATCAACAGACCAACCACGGCCAGAACACCGGTACCGTCATCGACACATCGGTCGACGCGACTACATCGAACGCCTCCGACCCCAACTCGGTTGACGGGACTACCTCGAACTCTTCCGAACCGTCTTCGGCCGATCAGACTACATCGAACGCCTCCGACCCCAACTCGGTTGACGGGACTACCTCGAACTCCCCCGAACCGTCTTCGGTCGACCAGACTACGTCGAACACCTCCGACCCCAACTCGGCCGACCAGACTACATCGAACGTCTCCGATCCCAACTCGCCCCAGCCCTAATGCGGGCGGGTGGCCTGCACTCTGATTCGTTATCAAACCTTGCGGGAGTCGTCAGGGGTTGGGGGTCAGTACCCGGCCTGCCCCGCTGACCGAAGCCAGATCTCCAGTTGTTGATGATCGACCATGCCAGCCTGCTGCATCACCAGCCGTCCGCCGGAGAACACGGCGAAGTTGGGAATGCCGCGCACGTTGAAACGGGCCGCCAATTCCTGATAGCGTTCGGTATCGACTTTCACGACAATGGCCTGTCCGGCCATGTCCGCGGCGGCGCGAGCCACCTCGGGAGCTGCCATGCGGCAAGGCCCGCACCACGCCGCCCAGAAATCTACCAGCACGGGAACGCGGGCGTTCTGAATAACTTCGTCGAACAGCACCGAGTCAACTTCCAGTGGCTCGTCCACCGGCGGCAAGGGGGATTTGCAGGCGCCACATTGCCCGGTATCGGAGAGGTGTTTAGTGGGAATGCGGTTCTTCCGTCCGCAACTCTCGCAGGCTCGAATAACAGGCATACGCACCTCACTACAGTTACTCCCCTTGGTACACCGTCTTGCCTCTGACCACCGTGCGCAGCACTTTTGTTTTCAGGATTTCCGGAGGCGCGACCTTGGTTAGATCACGGTCGAGCACGACGAAGTCGGCCAGCATGCCGGGAGCCAGCGTTCCCTTCTCCTTCTCAGCGAACTGAGCGTAGGCAGAGCCGGTGGTGTAGGCGGCAAGGGCCTGTTCGATGGTTAGCTTCTGCTCGGGAAAGTAGCTCTTCGTGCCTGCCTCGTTCATGCGGGTGACGGCGGCATAGATCCCGCGGAACGGCGTGATGGGCTCGACCGGATAGTCGGTGCCGAAGGCAAGTGGTACACCGTTGTCGAGAAATTCCTTCCACGCATAGGAGGTCTTGGCGCGCTCAGGTCCGATGCGCTCCATCGCCCAGTTCATGTCGGTGAGTAGATGACTGGGCTGCATGGACGCGATGACGCCGAGTTTTCGATATTGCGCGAACTGGGTGGGAGTGATGACCTGATCGTGCTCAATGCGGAAGCGGAAGTCCCGCGTCTGATGATTTTCGCGCGCGGACTCTTCCGCTGCTGCGAAGGCATCGAGCGCCATCTGTGCGGCGCGATCGCCGATGGCATGAAAGCCGATCTGAAATCCGGCTGCGGCGCGCTCCACTGCCATGCGATTCAATTTGTCCGGCTCGTAACGCGGCAATCCGGAGTTGCCGGGATCGTCCGAGTAGGGCGCCAGCAGCGCCGCCGTGCGTGAGCCCAGCGAGCCGTCCACGAAGCCCTTGAGCATGGCGGTGTGCAGCATGGGATCGCCGGCAGGATGGTGCGCGCGGTGTTGCTCCACCACGCCGACAGGATCGTCGAAGGCCAGCCACTCGCTGATGCGCAGGGTCAGCTTGCCCTCGCGCTCCAAGTCTTCATAGACGAGGAAGATGTCCCAACTGGAATTGTCCTGAGCGGAGGTGATGCCCCAGCGCGCGGCATCGGCCAGAGCGAGTTCGGCGGCACGGCGACGGCGCGCAGCGGTTGGCGGCGGGACCTTTGACTCGACCAGCCCTCTCGCCGTCTCGCGCAGAATGCCGGTAGGCTCGCCGTTGGCGTCATGATCGATTTTGCCGCCTTCTGGAGCTTGTGTTTGTGCCGTGACCCCGCCGGCCTTTAAGGCCGCCGTGTTGGCCACGGCGATGTGGCCGTCAACGCGGCTGAACACCGCGGGATGACCGCCGGTGATCGCATCCAGATCCTGGCGAGTGGGCAACTGGCCGCTAGCCCACAACGTGTGGTCCCAGCCGCCGCCCACCAGCCAATCGCCGGGCGGCGCGCTCTTGGCGCCGGCGGCGATGAGTTGCTGCATCTCCTGCAAGGAGCGCGTGCCGCGCAGGTCCACGCTCTGGAGTTCGAGTCCGGCTTCTTCCAGATGCAGATGGGCGTCATTGAAGCCGGGCATCACGAAATGTCCGCCGAGATCAACCACCTGCGTGTTCTTGCCTTTCAGCTTGCGAATCTCGTCGTTTGAGCCGACGGCAAGGATGCGTCCATCGCGCACGGCAATCGCCTGGGTGCGAGCTGGCGCCGCTTGGGTATAGATATCACCGTTCACGAAGATGATGTCAGGAACCTGGTCGCTGGATTTGCCGGGGGCGGACGAGGAAAAGGTGTTCAAGGCGATGACCGAGAAGGCGAGCAAAAGGAGGAGTCTCATTCGTCCGACACTCCCGAAAGCGCGAGCGCGAGCAGCAGAATGCGCTTCAGGCCGAGATCGCGCCCCGCCGGGTCATACCACTCGTGGATGGTATGAGCGCCGCCGCCCGTGCCGCCTGCGCCAATGGCGATTGCTTCCCGTCCCAGAGAGAGCGGAACGTTGGCGTCGGTGGACGCGCGCTGGATTCGGGCGGTGTTGTTCAGTTGGACGTCCACCGCGCGAACCACCTTGAGCAGCTGCGAATCAATCGGCAGGTTCGCAGCAGGCCGATTGCCGATAATACGAACTTCGGCGGTGAGCAGCTCCTGACGCTTGCGGCCAGTGAGTTCGGGAATGACCTCGTCAATGGCCTCGTGCAGAGCTCGCTCCAGTCGGTCGAGTTCTTCCACCGAAGCGGAGCGCGTATCCACGCGCATGGCTGCCGATTCCGGAATGGAGTTCACCGAGGTTCCGCCGTTGATGATGCCGATGTTGTACGTGGTCTTGGGGGTCGCGGGGACCGGCGTCCGGGTAAAGCGGTCGATGACGCGCGCCAGACCGACGATAGGATTGGCAACGCCGAAGTCGCTCCAGGAGTGCCCGCCGTGGCCGCGAATTGTGACCTCATATCGCCGGCTGCCCAGCCCTTCGGCGATGATGGTGTCTGTGCCCGCACCGTCGAGCACTACCAGCGAGGCGATACGCGCTGACCACTTGGGCTGCTGAAAGATGTGCCGCATGCCGCGCAGGTCGCCTTCGCCTTCTTCTCCCACATCGCCGATGAACAGAATTGGAGCGCGGTTCGGCATGGCCGCGGCGTGCATCGCGCCCGCGATGGCCAGCAGCGCGATAATGCCGGAGGAATTGTCAGAGATGCCGGGACCGTACAGCTTGTCGGCATCGCGCCGCGCGGAGATCGCCGTATCCGGCGGAAATACCGTGTCCAGGTGCGCGCTCAACGCGATGTAAGGTGCGCCAGCGTCGCTGCCGGCGCGGGTGCCGAAGACGTTGCCGATCTGGTCCTGGTGGACGTCCGCAAGCCTCAGTTCGGCGAAGCGCTTCTGAAGCCATTCGCTGCGCGCAGCTTCGCCCCAGGGCGGCGCCGCGATGGCCGTTACCTGCAATTGCAGGTCTTCCAGTTGACGGGCGTGCGAACGAAACCAGGCAAACGCTTCATGCACCCGGCGCAGCTCAGCGATGCGCGCCACCTGTTGCTGGGCCGAACGGGACGATTGCGATTCGCTGGAGGAAAACTCTTCGCCGGAAACTGCGCGTGCTGGAGGACCAAGGCCCATGGAGGATGCTCAATACTAATACGTCGGCGAGGCGTGGAGAAGAGGAGTAAGGCTCCGGGTCCTCAGAGCTATGAAGCGAAGCTCGCCGAGGGGGCATGTGTTCGTCACTAACATGCTCCAAGTCCGAGAGCGTAAGATATTTTCAGGAGACGCGCATGGCTGGTCAGCACTTCTCAGCACTTTCACGCAGGTCGTTCCTCCAGACATCCACTGCAGCGTCGGCAGTACTGGCATTGCGCATCATGACCGAACCCATGCTCGCCTATGCCGAGCGGCCGACCCACCCCGGGGATGCCGTGCTCATCAATGCCAACGAAAACCCGCTTGGGCCGTCCTCCGCCGCACGCGATGCGGTTTCGGCCATCATTCCGGAGAGTGGCCGCTACCGCTTCGAACTGATGGAGGAGTTGGTTAAGTTCTACGCTCAGCAGATGGACATACCCCCAGACTACGTTGGAATTTTTCCGGGATCGAGCGAGCCGCTGCACTACACGGTCATGACGTTTACCTCGCCCAAGGCAAGCTACGTCACTGCCGACCCGGGATACGAAGCGGGGATGCACGCGGCGCGTAACACTGGAGCTCGTATCGTCAAAGTTCCCCTCACCAAGACCTATGCGCATGACGTAAAGGCCATGCTGGCCGCCGCGCCCGATGGCGGAGTTTTCTACGTCTGCACACCCAACAATCCCACGGGAACGCTGACCAGTCATTCCGACATCGAGTACCTGGCCGACAACAAGCCAAAGGGGTCCGTCGTTTTGGTGGACGAAGCGTACATTCACTTCAGCGATGCGCCCTCGGCCATCAATCTGGTAAAGGCGGGCAAGGACGTCATCGTGCTGCGCACCTTCTCCAAGCTCTATGGCATGGCGGGACTGCGCTGCGGCTTTGCCATCGGCAAGCCGGATTTGGTGCAGAAGCTCCAGAACTACGGTGGCGGGAACCCCATGCCCGTGACCGCAGTGGCGGCAGCGACCGCCAGCCTGAAGGAACCGAACCTGGTGGTAGAGCGCAAACGCATCAACGCGGAAGTGCGCGCCGCGACCTTCGAGTGGCTCGACCGCAATGGATATTCCTACATCCCGTCGGTCTCGAACTGCTTCATGCTCGACACCAAGCGCCCGGCGAAACAGGTGATCGCCGCCATGGCGCAGCAGAAGGTCATCATCGGGAGAATCTGGCCGGCGATGCCAACCTACACGCGCATCACGATTGGCACTCGCGAGGAGATGGACCGCTTCCAGGTGGCCTTACAGAAGGTAATGAATGGGACCGCAGTCGGCTGGCTGCTGCCGGATGAGAAACCGAAGCTGCGGCACATCGATGGGTTTGTGTTGCCGGGATGAGAGCGAAGGGCGAAGAGCACGGTTTAATCACTCACCTCTGAGGCATACATCACTGACAAAGCGCCGAGACAGGCGCGAAAATGTCTGCTAACGGAGGTGTGTGATGCCAACGGTAATGGCTCCAACCCGAATTAAACTGCAGAACATCCTCTTCACAACTGACTTTTCACCGTCTGCGAAATCAAATTTGTCTCATGCCTTGGACCTGGCTCGGCGCTACGGTGCAGGGCTGTACATCGTAAACGTTTTGCCGCACATGCCGTTTGTCGAGGCTACGCAGCCAGAGCCCGAGCAAATCAAATGGTTGGCCAAGAAACAGATGGCTGCCCTGGTAGAGTCTGAGTCGTTCAAAGATGTCACCCACCAGGAACTCATCGAGCTGGGCGAAATTCCGGAAGTGCTCTCGAAGCTGGTGCGGAAGTACAACATTGACCTCATCGTGATGGGCACCGGCGGCCGCAAGGGGCTGGGAAAGCTGCTGCTGGGCTCGGTGGCGGAGGAGGTTTTCCGCAATGCCATGTGCCCGGTGCTCACGGTGGGACCGCATGTTACTCGCTGGGACCTCGACAGCAACCTGCGGCACGTCCTGTTTGCCACCGACTTCGGGCCAGAGTCATGGCACGCGCTGCCTTACGCCATATCTTTAGCTGAAGAGAATCGGGCCCAGCTGACCCTGCTACATGTGGCGCCAGAGCCTGGCCTGGCGCTGCCGGAGCCGGGACCCGGAACCATGCCCGTGCTTGACCCAAGCGAGGTGATAGCTTCTACGGAGAAGCAACTCCGCAACCTAATGCCCGAAGGAACACAGCTCTGGCATGAGCCGGAGTATGTAGTGCAATTTGGCTCTCCGGCAGAGACAATCGTGAGAATTGCCGCGCAGACGGTCGACATGATCGTGATAGGCGCGAAGCGGCCAAAGGCTTTAACCAAACATTTGGGAGAAGGTGTAACCTACCAGGTCGTTTGCGACGCGCCCTGTCCGGTGCTTTCGGTCGGTGCCCGGTAGGACGTCCGCAGTTTTGGATAATTAGGGGGCGGCTGCTCTGTCAAGCGAAAAGGCGGCCCATTGGACAAGCCCACGTTCCTTGCGACGGACAGTGACGAGAAGAGGCAAGGGCTGGAGCTGCGGCTTTGCTGTTCGGAGGGCTGGAAGTCGTGAACTTCCAGTCCAAGGGAAATTCACATCTAAGAGAGCAGTCTCGCGACGTAAAGTTTTGCTGTCCCGATATCTCTGTGGCGAACTACGAGCCCGCGGCCACGCCGCGCGGCTTTACGTTGCCGCGGATAAAGTCGATGATGGAATCCATCGGAGTGCCCGGCTGAAACACCGCGGCCACGCCGATCTTTTTGAGGGCCTCGACATCCTGGTCGGGGATGATGCCGCCCACCAGCACCAGCACGTCGTCCATCTGGTTCTGCTTCAGCAGCTCCATCACGCGCGGCACAATGGCGTTGTGCGCGCCGGATAGAATGCTGAGCCCGATGACGTCCACATCCTCCTGAAGCGAGGCGTTGACCACCATCTCCGGGGTTTGGCGCAGGCCGGTGTAGATGACTTCCATACCGGCATCGCGCAGGGCACGGGCGATGACTTTCGCGCCGCGGTCGTGGCCATCGAGGCCGGGCTTGGCAACAAGTACGCGGATTTTGCGGTCAGGGGGCATGGGTAGAACTCAGCTCTCAGCCAAACTTCGAATCGTAAACCCCGCGAGCCTAGCGCTGACGCTGTTACTGTTGTCCGCGGCTGCGACGCAAGTCTTCGAGTATGGCTTCGACGGTGATCTCGGTGCGATCCAGACGGCGCTCGTGGGATTCGACCACGGTTTGGTGGTTTTCGGAAACTCGAAGCAGTCGTTCGGTCCCTTCGGCCAGTCGTTCGACTCTTTCGTCGAGCCTCTGAATATGTTCCCGCAGCTCAAGAGTGCTATCGTACAAGCGCCCTAGCGCGTTCCAAAATTCTTCAGCGTTGGTGAATTGCATGGCAGTGCTCGCACCCAGAAACTCATTGTCTCACGCGAACGCGGTTTCAGTGTACGTTCCGTACACCTCGCGCAGCGCTTCGCAAATCTCGCCAACCGTTGCATAAGCTTTGACCGCATCCACAATGAAGGGCATTGTGTTGACGGGCGAGATCTGGCCGTTCGTGCCGGCCTTCGGTTCCTGAGCCGCGGCTGTCTTCAGCGCGTCGAGGCGGCGTCGCACTTCGCCATTCGAGCGCCGTTCGCGCAGCGCCTTCAGCTTCTTGCTCTGGTGCTGTGCGACCTCCTCGCCAATGTAGAGAATGTTGGGCGACGGTTCTTCGACCACGAACTCGTTGGCACCGACTGTGATCTTCTCTTTAGCCTCGGTTGCGCGCTGAAATTGGTAGCTTGATTCTGCGACTTCCTTCTGCGGGTAGCCCTTTTCAATGGCCGAGACCATGCCGCCCAGGGCGTCGAGCTTGTCGAAGTAGTCGAAAGCGCCCTTCTCCATGTCGAGCGTGAGGCGCTCGACGAAGTACGAGCCGCCAAGCGGATCCACCGTCTGCGCCACGCCCGACTCGTAGGCGATGATCTGCTGCGTCCGCAGCGCGATGCGGACGGCTTCTTCCGTCGGCAGCGCCAGCGCTTCGTCGTAGCTGTCGGTGTGCAGCGATTGCGTTCCGCCCAGCACGCCCGCCAGCGCTTGTATGGCTACGCGCGCAATGTTGTTCATCGGTTGCTGCGCGGTGAGCGAGACGCCCGCCGTCTGGGTGTGGAAGCGCATCAGCCAGGTACGCTGGTTCTTGGCGCCGAAGCGGTCCTTCATCAGGCGATACCAGATTTTGCGCGACGCGCGATACTTGGCGATCTCCTCGAAGAAGTCATTATGCGCATTGAAGAAGAAGCTGAGCCGCGGCCCGAACTCATCCACGTCGAGCCCGCGGCGCCGCGCCCACTCGACGTATTCCACACCGTCATAGATGGTGAATGCCAGCTCTTGCAGCGCGGTCGAGCCGGCCTCGCGAATGTGGTAGCCGCTGATGGAGATGGTGTTGAACTTCGGCGCGAATTTCGAGCCGAACTCGAACGTATCAATCACCAGGCGCATCGACGGCGCCGGCGGATAGATGTATTCCTTCTGGGCGATGTATTCCTTAAGGATGTCATTCTGCAGGGTGCCGGAGACCTTCTGCCAGTCCGCGCCCTGCTTCTCGGCGACCGCCAGGTACATGGCCCACAGGATGGATGCGGGCGAGTTGATGGTCATGGAGACCGTCGTCTTTTCCAGGTCAATGCCGTCGAAGAGGATTTCCATGTCTTCCAGCGAATCGATGGCGACGCCGCACTTGCCGACCTCACCTTCGCTGAACGGATGGTCGCTGTCGTAGCCCATCAGCGTGGGCAGGTCGAAGGCGACCGAGAGGCCCATGCCGCCGTGCTCCAGCAGGTATTTGTAGCGCTGGTTGGTTTCCTCGGGCGAGGCGAAGCCCGAGAACTGGCGCATAGTCCACATCTTGCCGCGATAGCCCGAGGCGTGAATGCCGCGCGTAAACGGCGGCTGGCCGGGATAGTTCAGATAGTCTTCGTACTTCCAGTCGGCGGGAAGATCAGCGGGCGTGTAGAGGCGGCGAATCGGCAGGCCGGAGATGGTGGTGAAGCGCGCGTGGCCGTGCTCGTCAACATTGATGCCGGTCGGCGCGCCGATGGGCTTCTCGGGAGCCTTCTCCAGACTCGGCGCGAGCGTCTTCTCGGCCCATTGCTTCTCGGACTCAGACGGATGGCGGCCGGCTTCGAAGAGATCGGTGACCGGCGATTCGGCTACAGCTTTGCCGTTGGACTTGCGGCTATCGGACATGAAAAACCCCACTGTGACGGACTCTACATGCTAGTAGATGTGGGTAACAGGAGCAAGGACGGATGTGCGCTACCCTATCTCGAGCGGAGGAAACAGCGGCGCAAGTAGTCAGCTTGATGCGCGGAGGATTTCGCCAAGCTGCTGCCGCTTGCTGCTGTTCAGCCACTTCCAGGCGGAGCCAACAATCTCGTCCAAAGAGCGCTCCGCGGTCCAGCCGAGAACTTCCCTAGCCCGCGCGGAACAGGCCACCAGGCTTGGCGGATCTCCAGCCCGACGCGACGCGATACGGAGGGGAACGCGACGCCCCGTGAGCTTTTCAACAGCGTTCACAATCTGCTGAACCGAATAACCATCGCCAGTGCCAAGGTTCAATGCGGTGAACGTAGCGCCGCTCTGGCTCTGCAGGAAATCGACGGCCATGGTGTGCGCTTCGGCGAGATCGGTGACGTGGATGAAGTCTCGGACGCAAGTGCCGTCGAAGGTGGGATAGTCGTTTCCGAACACTTCGAGATTTGGCCGTATTCCGGCGGCGGCTTCCAGCGCGAGAGGTATCAGATGAGTCTCTGGATTGTGTAGTTCACCGATTTCGCTGCTTTCGTCGGCCCCGGCGGCATTGAAGTAACGCAGCGCTACCGAGCGCACGCCGTAGGCACGGCCGTACGAATCGAGAACGCGTTCAACAAATAGCTTCGTTTCACCATACGGATTGACGGGTTTGCACGCGGTATCTTCGGTAATCGGTACTTTGTCGGGGACGCCGTACACGGCACAGGAGGAAGAGAAGATGAAATAGCGCACACCAGCGTCGATCGCCGCGTTTACCAGCGCCAAGCTATTCTGGACGTTGTTGCGAAAATATTTTCGAGGGTCAAGGACCGATTCGCCCACGTAGGCACTTCCGGCAAAGTGCATGACCAGTTCTACTTCCCTAAGAGCGCGAGAAAGCCGGGTGGCATCTTCGAGATCGGCGACGATCAGTTCGAAGCCGTCCGCAAGGAATCGATGGCCAGTGGACAGATTGTCGTAAACAATGACCTGGTGCCCATGCCGCGCCAACGATCGAACGGCGTGGCTACCGACGTAACCCGCACCACCTGAAACCAGAATTCTCATGAGCAACCTTTATCTTCGACCGAGGCGTTCACGTTCTACGATCCTTCCAGACGACGAGGCAAGATAAAACGTATCGCGCGAGACTCGAATCGGAAAACACAGGTGCAATTACTGTATACTCGGCAGTCCAAAACGAAAAATTCCAGCCGAATGCGTCTGGCCAGTTTGAACTCGAGTAAGCAAATTTCTTGCGTATGGGTCTGGCTGTTGCCATCGTTGCCATGAACGAAGAGGCCATTATCGGCCGGACCCTGGAAAGTGTGCGTTGGGCTGATGAGATTGTCCTCGTGGACTCTGGGTCGACGGATGGAACATGTGATATAGCGCGCCAATATAATGCCAGGGTATTACTGAAGGAGTGGCAGGGTTTTTCGCTGCAGAAAAGCTATGCCTTTGAGAACTGCACGCAAGACTGGATTTTGTCGTTGGACGCCGACGAAGTAGTCACCTCGGAACTGGCAGAGGAGATCCGAGCAGTGATCGGCAATCCTGACTCCCTCAACGGCTATTGGATACCGCGCAAGAACCTGTTCCTGCAGAAGTGGATTCGGTTCGGAGGATTTTACCCTGATCCCAAGCTGCGACTTTTTCGCCGTGGTCGTGGGTTTATGACCGGCGCTGAACCTCACCCCCGCATCGCTCTGACGCTGGCGTGTGACCAGAGGACTGGCCGCCTCAAGCACCCGATGATTCACGATGCATATCCCACGCTGTCTTCTTACATGGCCCACATGAACAGCTATTCTTCGGCAGGGGCCACGGCCGCAGTCGCAAACGGCCAATGTAGCTTCAGCATTCTCAACATTGTCTTGCGACCGTGGCTGACGTTCATCTACAACTACTTTTTTCGACTTGGATTCCTCGACGGGCGTGAGGGCCTGCTGCTGCACCTTTATCATGCGGTATATGTGTCGAACAAATATGCCAAAGTATGGGAGCTGACAAGGGCAGAGCGCCCCGCGGGAGAAAGATCCTGACACCGCAACTACAACCTGCGAACGCAATGAAAACGAATTGAGGTACTGGCAGGGATGGCGGCAGTAAGCGTGATTGCGACTGTTCTCAACGAAGTAGAGGACGTCGACGGGCTGGTATCGAGTCTCGCCCACCAGACCCTTGAGCCTGCGGAGGTCATCATCGTCGACGGCGGTTCCACCGACGGCACGTGGGCGCGGCTGCAGGCTGCCCGCTTGACCTATGCAAGTCTGAAAGCTATTCGAGATGAGAGTTGCAGCTTGAAAGGGTCACCCGGACCCATTGCCCGCGGAAGAAACGTCGCGATCACAGCCGCCTCCTCCGAAGTAATCGCATGTGCGGACGCAGGTTGCGTTTACAGCCCGGACTGGCTGGAGAGACTCACGGCGCCTATTGTGAACGGCCACGCTGAATATGCCCTCGGTGGGTCTTGCCTGGATGCTGATCACCCAACCACGTGGGACATCGCATCCGCACCTTTCTTTGGCATTAAGTTAGATCCGGATCAAAGAACAAAATCGTGCACGGCCCGTTCAATGGCCTTTCGGAAAGAGTTATGGCAACGGGTCGGCGGCTTTCCTGAGACCAGCCTTACCGAGGATAGTCTTTTCGATCAAAGCGTCCGAGCAATCGTACAGCCGGCTTTTCCCGAGCGCGCAAAGGCGCACTATCGGCCTCACCATAGCTTGAAGACTGCTGTCAGGGATCTCGGGCGCTACGCAACCCTTGATGGGGTTATGGACATCAGGCGAATGCGTCTATTTCGAAATCTGGCGCGCTGTCTGGCACAGGTGCTTGCAGTTGTACTTCTAACACGTACTGTAATACCGCTGGTGTGCGTGCTCGTTCTGGAAGTCTATTTCGCGTTTCGACTCGACTGGCGAAGCTTCCCGGGGAAAGCTTCGGTCCGGCTATTGAGCGCCAGGCTATTCTTTTCTCTGATCGTCCCCTGGCTCATCACCCGGAACTACATCGTGGGCGCACTCACCAAAACCAACCAGCCCAACCGGCAGAATGTTTCCTAACTCCTATCGATGCCTCAATGCGGCGGCTGTGTCCCTGTCGGGGATGCCGGCGCCGGCTGTTGTGGCATCATCTGCATTTGCATCTGCGATGGCGGCGAATTCTGCGGTGGCGCGGGAGCGTTGACGCCTGGGACCTCAATCGGCCTTACCACTGGTTGCGTCAAGTCGTTGGTATTTGCCGGAACCACACCCGGTACTCTTGGCTGGTGCTGCACTTTCGCAGCTTCTGCGTCCGTCAGTTCGATGCCCAGCTTGGTCAGTGTGTCCGCGGTGGACAGATCAAGCTGCACCTTCGACTTCTCATAGTTAGTAGCAGCGGCCAGAACGTTGGACTCGGCCTGCGTTAGGGCGCTCGACGCCTGCAACACCAGCGTGCTGGTGGAAGCTCCCATGCGAAGCTTCTTCTGCTCGGCATCCAGGTTCTGCGCGGCATAGTCTCGGGCCGCAATTGCGGCTTGAAGGGCAACGTAATTCTGCTGCAAGGCGAACTGCGCCTGCCGTACCTGCAGACGGATGGTGTTTTCGGTTTGCTGCAAGCTCATCTGCGCCTGGCGATATTCCAGCACCGAGCGCACTTGGTCAGCCTGATCCTGACGGTTGCGCAGGTTGATGCTGACATTCACACCCACACCCTTGTTTGGCGCCGAGCTGTCGAACAGGTTTTGGAACGCGTCGCCGTAGCCGGTTGTTGGGATGGTTCCCGGCGGCAGACAACCGCGATTGGCATTCGTACACAACGGATTCTGCGGGCCAGCCAGCCCCGAGGCCCCGTAGAACGCGAACAGGTCCACCGTCGGCAGCAACTGGTTGCGAATCGACTTGCGGGAAATTTCGCTATTGGTAAGCGTGAGGCGGGCAGTCGCGATTTCCGGGCGCTGCTGCAACGCCGCGTTGATCAGGTCGTCCACGGGAGCCACCTGATACGGCTGAGTGATGTTCAAGGTATCAGTGGGAATTACCGGCGCGACCGCCAGAATGGGATCCGCCATGTTGCGGGTAACGGCGTTCTTCATCAGCAGTTGCTCAAGCTGGAGATTAACTTGCGCGGCAACCAGATTTTGCTGGGCCGTTGCCACCGCGCTTTGCGCCTGGACCGCCGTGAGTGGTGCGAGCGTCCCGGCCGCCACCTCCTTCTCATCGTCGGAAAGTGTCTTGTTGGCCAGGTCCAGCGCCCGCTGTTGTACGGTCACGTTGGAGTAAGCGTTCACCAAGTCCCAATAGATGTTCTCGATCTGCGAAACGGTGGTGATAACCTGCAGCCGGAAGGTCACGTCGGTAATTTGCTTGTTGTTTCTGGCGATGCGGATCCAGCGCAGGTTGGGATCGAAACCGAACCCGGACAACAGGTGCTGGCGAATTTGAAAGCTGAAGTTCGGCGTCAGAGTGGGATTCAGTGTGTTGTACAGAGCATTGGAGGAAGTACGGTTATTGTTGAAGGCGACCGTCATCAGGGTGCCGGTGGAGAAGCCCTGCGTGTAAAGGAAATTCGCTGTGGTGATGTTCTGGCTCAGCGAAGGTGTGCCCGTGAAAACAGTATTCGCTTCGGGCGTGATGACATGGTTCTCTTCTACCGTCCCGGTAATTACAGGATCGAAGTTGTCTATGGGAGGGCCTTCACCCTGTGTAGAAGCTACGATGCCGCCTACGCCCGCGCCGGCGCCTCCAACACCGATGGTGGTACCACCAACGCCGCCGCCGGTCGAGCCGGTCGTGGAGGTTCCGGTGCCGCCTGCCGAGGTCGTGCCCGTTTGGCCGCCGGGCGTGCCCTGTACCAGACCAGCATTCACGCCGAGAGCGACGGCGCCGGAGCTGGTGCGCAGGATGTCAGTATCGGCAATCGACAGGTTGTAACGCTGAATGCCGATGTCGAGATTATCTTCCAGCGCCATGGCTACTGCATCGTTGAGCGACAAATACAACTTTCCGTCAATCAGGAGGCTGTCGGTGCGCCCGCTGTTGGCCACGTTCAGCGGCGCAACCTCGCGCACGCCATAGACCACAAAGGGGTTCGGCCACGGTCTCTTTCCCCGGCTGTAATCCTGGTCGGAATAGGGATGCGCGTTGCGCTGCGGCATCGGCGCCTGCGGTAATGGCGTTAACGGCGGATTGGCCTCCGGCGTTTGGGGCGTTTGATCCTGGGCAAAACTCGCCGCCGCGAACAGCAAGAGGAACAGGAAAGAAAGCGATCTAGCGGATACGGATTTCACATACCTGAAAACAGGCATTTCTTCTTCTCCAAGAAATGACGCGACGATTTCGAAGTGCTTCATGAGTCCCTTGGCGCCAATCTCTGATGCCGGGAAAGCTTGCGAAGAATCATTCGCAGGTGACTTCGCAGGGGAACGAAAGTTGATTTCAACCTCATAAGCTGAGGGAATGGCATAGTATAGCTGAGAAGATAGGGCCATTTTGAGCGCTTTACACTGCTTAACATAGCTTTACACAGGAGCCAGCGACGGGCTGCGTACCCCCTTATAGGAATAATGTGAGTCGCACTCTCAAAAATAACGTTGGCTTATGACGGATCGGAATTTCACGGCTGGCAAATCCAGCCTGGGGTGACGACTGTGCAAGGCACTCTGGCCGATTGCATTAAGCGACTGACGGGCGAGGATGGGTTGCCCCAAGGCTCGGGGCGTACTGACGCGGGAGTTCATGCGCTGGCTCAAGTCGCGTCGGTACGGCTGGAGTCTTCCATCCCGGGGCGCAACCTGATCGTCGCACTTAACGACATGCTTCCTCCGTCAGTGCGGGTGACCTCCGTCGAAGAGGTGGACGACAGCTTTCACGCCCGACATTCAGCCACCGCAAAAACCTATCGCTATCGGATTTATCGCGATGCCATCTGTCCGCCGTTTCTGGCCCGCTATGTTTATCACGATCCCTATCCCCTGAACGAAGAGGCGCTGATGCGCTCTTCCGAGCACGTGGTCGGCACGAATGACTTCACTTCGTTTGCCGCTTCCGATCCGGACCGCAATGCGCGCATCGCTGAAGGCCAGAAGGGAGCGGAAGACACACAGGGCATTTCCAACGTGCGCACAATCCACTCCTCGCAATGGGTGAGGACCGAAGAAGAGCTTACTTATACAGTGCGCGGAAATGGCTTTCTGCACCACATGGTGCGGAATCTGGTGGGTACGTTTCTTCAGGTGGGCAAGGGCGCATTGAAGGCTGAAGATGTGCCCAAAATCCTGGAGGCGTGCGACCGCAGCGCTGCTGGACCCACCGCCCCAGCTTGCGGACTTTATCTGGTAAGCGTTGAATATCAGACATGGCCACGCAAGCACCCGTCGTTGGGAACAGCACCATCGTAACCACGAATCCGGCCACCGGAGAGGCCTTGGCCGAACTGGCATGCGCCAGCACGGGCGATATCGAGTCGGCGGTGTTCCGTGCAAAACAAGCGCAACCGTTATGGGAGGCTACGTCTGTAGGCGAGCGGATCGCCGTGCTGCGTCGGTTCCAGCAGATCCTGAGCGAGCGTCGCGGCGAGGTGGCCAGTCTCATCTGCCGCGAGGCCGGCAAGCCCGTCGTGGAGGCGCTGGTCACGGAGGTGCTTGTCGTGCTCGATGCGGCGCAGTTCGCCATCCGCAACGCGCATCATTTCCTGCGCGAAGAGCGGCTGCCCCACGGCAATCCGGTCATGAAGATGAAGCGCGGCAAGCTGGTGCGCGAGCCTTTCGGGGTTATCGGCATCATCTCGCCGTGGAATTATCCTTTCTCAATCCCGGCCGTTGAGACACTGGCAGCGCTGGTCACCGGCAATGCCGTGATGCTGAAGCCGTCGGAGTTCACACCGCTGATCGCACTTGAGTTGCAGCGCTTATTGCACGCCGCCGGTTTGAATCCCGATCTCATGCAGGTGCTCGTCGGTGAAGGTCCGGCCGGGGCGGCGCTCATCGAATCGCTTATCGACAAGGTCATGTTCACGGGAAGCGTGGCAACCGGCAGGCGGGTCGCAGAAGCCGCTGCGAAGAAGCTTCTGCCGATGGTGCTGGAACTGGGCGGGAAAGATCCCATGCTCGTGCTCGACGATGCTGACCTGGAGATCGCGTCCAGCGGAGCCGTATGGGGCGCGTTTGTGAACGCAGGACAGACGTGTCTGTCGGTCGAACGGTGCTACGTTCATCGCAGCCTGTATGACCGGTTCCTCGAAGCATGTTGCCGCAAGATTGCGAAACTGCGTGTGGGCAACGGGATCGACTCGGAAGTCGAGCAGGGACCGTTGATTAGTGAGCGCCAATTGCAGATGGTTGAGGCTCAGGTAACGGAAGCCGTGGTGGATGGCGCTCGCCTGCTTCTGGGCGGGAAGCGGCTTACCGAGCTGGGCCCGAACTTCTACGCGCCAACGTTGCTTGCCGACGTCACTCAGGACATGCGCGTGATGCGCGAAGAGACCTTCGGGCCGGTGCTTCCGGTGGCGCCCTTCGACAGCGACGACGAAGCCGTATGCTTGGCGAATGACAGCGATTTCGGCCTTGCTGCCAGCGTGTGGACACGCGACCGCGCTCGCGGCGAGCGCATGGCGGCCCGGCTCAAGGCTGGAACGGTGATGGTGAATGATGTCATCTCGTGCTTCGGAATCGCCGAGGCGCCGCATGGCGGATTCAAGTTCAGCGGAATTGGCCGCACACACGGCGAGATGGGTATGGCCGAGATGGTTCAGGTGAAACACGTTGACGTCGATTTACTGCCGAGCGTGCCGAAACCCTGGTGGTTCGGATACGATGGCAAGCTCAAGCAGCAGATGGCCGGCTTTATCGATATGCTGTTCGCCCAGAGCATGGGAGCGAGGCTCAGCGGGGCGCTGCGCTCGGTGGGGCTGGTGCGGCGCGGGAATCGGATCTAACGACCTTCGGCAGCAAATGCAGCCTTAATGCTTGACAAGAATTATATTAACCTATATAGCTATACCTATGCCAAGAGTGGTCAGTGAATTGAGGTGCTTGCGCTGTGGCTACCGTTGGTTCCCGCGGAGCCCAAAGCAGCCTGCCCACTGCCCAAACCCGCGCTGCAACAGTCCGTACTGGAATCGCCCGCGGAGAAAGAAGTCCATCCAGGATGCGAAGACTCATCGCTCGCGGCGCCCCGCAACGCATGCCCAGGCAGGAAAAATCGAACCTGCCGAGTTAGATTGGCTGGAAGAGAATGCAGCGGAGCTTGGGCGCTACCCGGGTGAGTGGTTGCTAATTCAGGGGCGAGAATTACTCGTGCACAACCGCGACTTTTCGGTGGTCCGGGCGGCAGTCCGCGAACATAAGATATGTTCCCCATTTGTTTTCTATGTCCCAACCGCTGAAGAATCCAATTCGGTGACGATCTAGCATGACGACTGTCGACTATCCTGTCACTCTCCCCTACCGGAGGGTTCCAGGGATGAGTGGACTTCAGCCCGCTGTAGAAGTGAAGCTCTTTCATGGCGACATCAGCACGACTGCTGTGGCAATTATTGATTCAGGCTCCTCCTACACGGTGTTCAGCCCTGAGCATGCTGCTTTGATTGGAATCGATGACGTGAGGGTCGGCTACCCAGAAGGCATAAACACGTTAGGGGGTCCGATCCAGATTTATCTCTTCGACATGGAAATCCAATTGCTGGGAGCAGGCCCCCGCTTTGCGGGACAGATTGGATTCTTCTCCGGTCATGCTTCCCGCAACATTCTGGGCCGCAGCGTAGTCTTTTCTTCGTTTCAGATCGGATTCCGTGAGCGAGGCGAGGTCATTCACCTGCGTGGGGAATCTTAACGGAGTGTAATGGACGGAACGACGGTTTATGTCTTGCTGGTCATTTTCCTCGCCACGCTGATTCGGTCCGTCTTTGGATTTGGCGAGGCGCTCATCGCTGTTCCGCTGCTCGCCCTTCGACTTCCGGTTAACGTCGCTGCCCCGCTGGCGGTACTTGTTTCCATTACTGTGGCCGCCGTCATCATTGCGCAAGACTGGCACAAGATCCACCTGGGTAGCGCAGGTTGGCTCGTGGTGGCTACGCTGTTCGGTATTCCACTTGGCCTCATGTTGCTAACCAGCGGAAACCATCGCCTGGTCAAAGCGTCCCTGGCGGTCATCATCATGGCTTTCTCGGCCTATGCGTTGATCGGACGCAAGCCGCCGGAGCTGCACAGCGACAGCCGGGGATGGCTTCTCGGCTGCGGCTTCCTGGCGGGCGTGCTCGGTGGGGCTTATGGCATGAACGGCCCACCGCTGGCAATTTACGGGGCGATGCGCCGCTGGTCTGCACAACATTTTCGCGCCACCCTGCAGGGATACTTTCTGCCCGCCAGCATCATCGGCATGGCTGGCTATTGGCTGGCTGGTCTTTGGGTTCCGGTTGTAACCCACTATTACTTGCTGTCGCTGGTGTTGGTTTTGCCGGCGATCCTGGTCGGGCGGGTGATCAACCATCGCCTGCGCGGAGATGCCTTCCTCAAGTATGTTCACGTTGGTCTGGTGCTGATTGGGGCGGCCCTGCTGGCGCAGGCGCTTCGCGGGTAGCCTCCCTCCATGTGGTATTGAGATATTCTTCGCGACAGGCGATACTTTCCTTATGCCTGAGACCGTGCCGACTATACCTGAAACCATGCCGACTGAAGCCCCGCAGCTTCCCAAACACAAGGTGAAATATAAGAAGGCGTTTCAGCGTGCTTGTAATGAGCTAAACGCCAAAGGTAAGCTTTGCGGCGGGCACTTGAAGCGCTGGTTCTATCTGGCCGACGTGCTGGAGCAGGCCTGCGGGGACGTGCGGCAGGCTTTTGGCGACCATGCGGAACTCTACCGCTGCGAGCATTGCAAGACCTTGTACCTGCCGAGCCAGGAAGAACCTCGGGGCAGAAATGTGGCCGGTCTCGGTCAGCCGTCGGTTTTCGGATTGACGCTGGCCGGCAAACCGGGCGATGAAAAAGACAAGCAATAGCTTGGGTTTAAGGCGATAATTGGAGGCACGGCGGGCCAAGTCCGCATCTTTACCATCTGGGTCGGCGCGTGGGGCGCCGGAATATGGGGTGTCAGAAAAAGTGACTGCCAAAGTTGCTGATCTTATCTACGACTGGAACACCATCTATGCCCGTTCGATGGTGCCTGCCGGCAAGGTCCTGCTGAACGATGAATCGCTACGCGATGGGCTGCAGTCGCCCTCTGTCCGCGATCCTTCCATCGAAGAAAAGATTCGCATCCTCCACTGGATGGAGGACCTGGGCATCAATTCGCTCGACATTGGGCTGCCTGGCGCCGGTCCTCGTGCGGCAGCGCACTGCGAGGCCCTGGCACGCGAGATTGGCCGCGCGCACATGAAGATCAGAGCCAACTGCGCCGCCCGCACTCACCAGAACGACATACGGCCCATCGCCGAGATCGTGCAGCGAACCGGAGTTCCCATCGAGGCGGCGACCTTCATCGGTTCCAGTCCTATCCGGCGTTACACCGAGGACTGGACGGACGACTTCCTGCTGCGTACCACCGAGAACGCAGTGAAGTACGCGGTATCACTCGGCCTCGAGGTGATGTACGTAACTGAGGACACCACCCGCTGCGATCCCGAGACCATCCAGCGGATGTATAGCGCCGCAATCCGGTGCGGCGCCAAGGCCATTGTGATTTGCGATACTTGCGGACATGCCACTCCCATGGGCGTGGTTGCCCTCATGCACTTTGTCATCAACGAAGTGGTGAAGCCGTCGGGCGAAAACATTCGCGTCGAGTGGCACGGGCACTGCGATCGGGGGCTGGCTGTGGCCAATTCGATTGCTGCGCTGGTGGCGGGCGCTGAGGTCGTGCATGCGACCGCCTGCGGCATCGGAGAGCGCGTGGGCAACACGCAAATGGACCAGATGCTGGTGAACTTGAAGCTGCTCGGCATTGAACCGTGGAAAAGCCAGGACCTGACCAAGCTGAAGGATTATTGCGAAGCCGTCTCCGCGGCCACGGGAATTCCAATCCCCAAGAACTACCCCGTTGTGGGAGATGACGCCTTCCGTACCGGCACGGGCGTCCACGCGGCGGCGGTGATCAAGGCGTATCGCAAGAACGACGTGATGCTGGCCAACAGTATTTACTCCGGCGTGCCGTCACATTTCTTTGGTATGGAACAGGTCATCGAGATCGGTCCCATGAGCGGCAAGTCGAACGTGCACTTCTGGCTGGAACGTCACGGCATCGAAGGTACGGAGGATCTGGTGGACCGCATCTTTCAGCGCGCCAAGGAGTCCGACCGCATGCTCACCGACGCCGAAATCCTGGAGTGCGTCCAGCCGGCGCCGGACCTGCGGTCGAGCCTGGCGTCGTAGGCGTTGAAGGGGAGTCCCAACTCCCCTCGTCATCTACCAGATACCCACACGGTCCGCAGGCGCGAGGTAAAGAGTCTCTCCCGGTTTCACGTCGAAAGCCGTGTACCAGGCGTCAATGTTGCGAACCGTGTCTGCCCGGTACTCCGCCGGGGAGTGCGAGTCAACTGTCACCTGCTGGCGTAGCGCGGCTTCCCGGCCCTTCGAGGCATAGTTCTGCCCAAAGGCGATGAAGAACTGCTGGTCGCTTGAAAAGCCATCCTGCACGGGAGCAGCCTTGCCAGCTAGCGACGCACGGTAGCCGTCATAAGAAGCGGCAACGCCTGCGACGTCGGCAATGTTCTCGGCCAGCGTTTGCTTGCCATTGACAGAGAGGTCCGGGAAAGGCTTGTAGCTGTCATATTGAGCGGCAAGCTTGGCGGTGGCCGCTTCAAAATGCTCCAGGTCGGCCGGTGTCCACCAGTTGCGCACGCGGCCTTTGGAGTCGAACGCGCTGCCTTCGGTGTCAAAGGTGTGGCTGATTTCATGGCCGATGACGGAACCAATTGCTCCGTAGTTGGCTGCCGCCGGGGCCAGCGGGTCAAAGAAAGGCGGTTGCAGAATGGCGGCCGGGAAGTTCAGCGCGTTCTGCAACGGTAGATTGACAGCATTGACTGTTTGCGGATCCATCGACCATTCTTTGCGGTCAACCGGTGCTCCTAGGCGCCCCACTTCGCGCTGGTACTTAAAGAGGCTGCCACGCCAGATGTTGCCGAAGATGTCGGCGGGCTTGACTTCATAGGCGGAGTAATCAATCCACGTTTCCGGGTAGCCTATGCCAACGTACAGAGTCGTCAGCTTGGCCTGCGCCTCAGCTTTGGTGGAAGGGTCCATCCAGGACAGGGCATCGATGCGCTTGCGAAATGCAGCGATAATATTGGCCACCATCGCCTGCGCCTGCGCCTTGGCCTCCGGAGAGAAGTAGCGCTGGGCATAAATCTTTCCCACGTCGTCGCCCAGATACCGATTCACGATTACCACAGCACGCTGCCAGCGTGGACGCTGTTGCGGCGCGCCGGAGAGGGTCTTACCGAAAAAGTCGTAGCGCTCGTCAGCGAAAGCCTTGGGAAGAACCGGGGCATACTCTTCGAGCAGGTGGTAGGCGAGCCAGTCCTTCCAGGTATCCAGCGGCGTGGACGCTACCAGGGCGGACTCGCCAGCGAAGGCAGTGGGCTGCCACACGATGAAACTGGCTTGTTTGCTGAGGCCGGCTCCGCGGAAGTACTCCGCCCACTCGAGGCCGGGGGCCTTGGCGGCAAAATCCGCCTGCGTCCAGGTGTTGTTGGCTTTGTGAATGTCATCGTTATCGGCCAGGCTGAGATGTTTTTCCGCAATGGCATGTTCCAGAGCGACGATGCGCTCGGCACGAGCGTCGGTATCGGTGAATCCTGCCAGCTTGAGCATGGCCGACACGTGTACCTGATATTTCGTGCGAACGTCACGCATGTGATCGCTCGTGGAAAGGTAATACTCACGATCGGGCAGTTGGACGCCGCCCTGCAGCAGGTAGGCCGCGTAGTGTTCGGAATCGTTGAAGCCGGGAGCCACCCACAATCCAAACAAGTGGGCCGTATGGAAATTGGTGTTGTTCAGAGCATCCACGTCGGCGCGCAGGGTTTCTCCGAGTGCAGCGGCCAAATCCTTCTTGTTTTGGATGGCGGCAATGGCTTTGAGATGAGGCTGAACGGGCGCCATACCTTTGGCTTCGATGGCAGGTTCGTCCATGTATGAGTTGTAGAGGTTGGCAATCTTACCCGCGCTGGAACCGGCCGCCGCCTTGCTCTTGGCAGTCTCTTCGATCAGGGTGGCAGTGTTTTTGTTGCTGATGTCGTCGAGGCGCGAGAACATACTGATGCGGGCCCGGTCCGGTGGTAACTCGGTGCGCTTGATCCAGTCGCCGTTGCAGTACAGATAAAAGTTATCGCCCGGCTTTACCGCGCGATCCATGTTGGCCACGGAAATGCCGTGGTTCTCTTGCTTCTGCGCTTGCTGCGCGTGCGCGGCGAGCAGTGTCAGAACGAGCGAGCAAATTGCGCCACACTTGCGGACCGACCGTAGGGATTGAGGTATGAATGTCATTTTGGCTCCAAAGGGTAGCTGTAGCAGGGTAACCGCAGCATCTGAATATGGACGAAACGCAAACCAACAGGGTAGCACGATGGGCAGAGTCGAGCTTGGAGCATGCGCCGCCCCGCCGCAGGTTACTATGAGACGGGATGCGTCGCGAGCGGAGGAGGTATTGCGGATCTGCGCCAAAGCTAGCGCGCTGAGCTCATTGTCCCTGGCGGAGTTTGTTGGGACGGGGGCATGTGTTGCAGGTCTGCCAAACTAGCCTCAACTTTGGCCATCTCGCCCGCATAGGCGCTGTTTTTTTGCACCAACTTCTGCAATAGGTTGTATGCCTCTTCGTAGTGGAGGCGGGATTCTACGATCCGGCCCTGCAGGCGGTCTACCCTTCCGAGATTGCTCAGCGTCATGGCCAAGTCCGGCAGGTACACGGTAGAATTCTGCTCGGCTACACTGCGTTCAGTTTGAGCGGGGCGCAGGGCGTAATTACAACGCCGACTCCGGGCTCGCAGTTCACCGCGACCACAGTGACCTTTGACTGGACGGCAGGCGCAGGCGCGTCGGCCTACTGGCTGGACGTGGGCAGCTCGCCCGGCGGCAACCAGTACTATCAGTCGGGCAACCTGGGCAACGTACTGACGGTCACGGTAAATGGCTTACCGTCGGACGGCAGCACGGTGTACGTCACCCTCTACTCTCTCGTAGGCGGACAGTGGCTAGCCAACGCCTACACCTACACCGCTTTCAACCAGGCCGGAGCACTCGGGATCATTCAGACACCGGTCAATAACTCCACGCTGAGTGGCAACACGCAGGCCTTCACCTGGAGCGCGGGCTCCGGCGCGTCGGCCTACTGGATGGACGTGGGCAGCACACCCGGAGGCAACGACA
>Ga0074046_10000961_pt1 | contig 26688 bp, 25 predicted proteins | sample BogForMeECP23OM3_FD_94441 | JGI IMG/M metagenome (GOLD analysis project Ga0074046, IMG submission 94441) | Bog forest soil microbial communities from Calvert Island, British Columbia, Canada - Bog Forest MetaG ECP23OM3 | ecosystem: Environmental > Terrestrial > Soil > Wetlands ...
AAGCCCTGCCATGGAGTTTCCCGGCGCGGTTCCCAGCATTAAGGACTATCAAGTCTCCATGGAGGGAGACATCGTTCGCGGTCAATTTCTCACCCAGATCGCCGGCAAGGACGTCTACCTCACTCTTGCCGGGCATCTCGGCGCGAAAGACGGTTACGCCACCTTCGATGCTACCGAGGTAAAAGTTGGAGACCTCCCGGTGCCAGCGGCGCTGGTCAACGAGGTGTTGCAGAAAAAACTCACCGAGCAACGCGATCAGCTCAAGCTTCCCAACAACGTCAAAGACATCAAGGTCGAAAACGGCGAGCTCGTGTTCGTGGAGAAATGACGGCTACGAGCTTCGAGCCAACTAAGGCTGCGGGTGCCCCATCCTTGCGCGTTTTTTGCGCAAGGGTGGGATTCCACAGTAGCGTCCGCCTGGGATTTTGCATTTGCGCTTGATTTGCACTTGATTTTGCATTTGCGTTTGCTTCTGTACTTTGCGTTTGCTTTTGGGTGGCGCAACGGTTTACCGCTGCGATAAACGCCTTTTTTCAGTGCCGGCTTCAGCCGCTGAGGGAACGACGCGGCATGCAACCGAATTTTTCAGCGAGGTGTTTAGCCCGCCATGGCGTCAAGCTCCCTCGCTCAAAGCATTTCCCGGTGATGCCCCCGGCAGAAAATGCCCGCCACCTACAACATCCTCCACTTGTAAAGCAAAACTTGCCGTTCGAGCTACACCACGGTTTCTCTTCGACAGAATCTTCTAATCTCCATCTAATCGGTTTCTAACCGCCGTCGCTTCCAATCACTGCTATGACGACTTTTCCAATCCCGTACAACTACGCCGATCACATTCTGGTAGCCAGCCCCAGTACACGCGTGCGGCAACGCGTTCTCGAAAGTCTACGTTCTCCCGTTCGCTGCTTTGAGCAGGCCACGGGAGGCGCCGAAGCGCTGGTGCATTTGGAGAGCGGCTTCTGGCAGGTGCTCTTTCTTGATCGCCGCTTGCCCGATCTCGACGCCGAAGAACTGAGCGCCACCGTCCGACAGCGCTTTCCCGGAATCGAGGTCGTGCTGCTGGATCCAGAGCTCAATGCTAAAAACGACGCCGAACCTGTCCCGGACCGGGTAGCGGAAGAACGTCTCCGGCCAGCCGAGCGCAGCGCAGCCGAGGCGACAGGAGGAACAAAGGACGCCGAAGAAAAAGTGATTCCCACGGCTTCGTCCACGATCGTGGCTCCCCTGCCCGGGATGATCGGCCATTCGCGCATCATGCAACCCGTCTATCGTCTGGCTCGCCTTTTGGCGCCGCGCAACACCACCGTGCTGATCAGTGGCCCGACCGGCTGCGGCAAAGAAGTCGTGGCCCGTGCCATTCATCAATTGAGCCCGCGCGCTGAGCGCACTTTCGCGGTGGTCAACTGTGCCGCCATTCCCGAGACCCTCCTCGAAGCCGAACTTTTCGGATACGCTCGCGGCGCCTTCACCGGAGCCACACAAACCTATACGGGAAGAATTCAAGCGGCGCAGGGCGGCACACTCTTCCTCGACGAAATTGGCGAGATGCCCTTGAGCCTGCAGCCCAAGCTCCTGCGCTTTTTGGAGCAGAAGGAACTACAGCGCCTGGGCAGCGCGGAAGTGGTGCGCGTCGATGCCCGCGTCGTCTCCGCGACCAACGCCCACCTGCTTTCCCTCGTCCGCGAGGGAAAATTTCGCGAAGATCTTTACTACCGTCTTTGCGGCTTCCCCATTGAGATCCCGCCGTTGCGCGACCGGCTGGAAGATATCGTGCAACTGTCCGCGCATTTTCTCGAAAAATTTGCCGCGCCCCTGCCCGCGCCGCAGCTGTCGCTTCCAGCTCTGCAACTGCTGAAAACCCATCCCTGGGCGGGCAATATTCGAGAACTGCAGAGCGTGATCGAGCGCGCGCTGATCCTCTCCGCGGACCAGGCGGTGATTGGCCCCGAGCACCTATTGCTGGCCGACACAGCGTTCCGCACCTCGCACTAGAACTGGTACTGGTCTCATAAATGGTTTGCGTAGGGCACGGCTTCAGCCGTGCCGCTACGAGCCGCATAAACACGGGGCTTTAGCCCCTGAAAGCCAGACAAATCCCCCGGGGATATGTTTATGAAACCAGCTGCAGTAACCAACGCCAACGCGCAATAGATCGTCTGCAAATGTACTCAACATAAGGATGTTCTAAGGCAATTTATGCCGGGCTGGCATCGCCGTTGCAGAGTAATTTTCCATGTCCACCATTTTTCCCAATCCGCGAGACGCGGCGCGCGATCCCGAGCACCCCCTCGCCCGCGCCTTTGCCTCGTTATGGAAAAATCGGGGAGTGGATCGAAAAACTCGGCTTTGCCACCGAACAGGAAGTCACCCATGCCCTCGCGCTGCAATGGGGATGCCCGGTCGCTTCTTCCTTCGATCCTTCCACCATCCAGTCTCCGGGCAGCATTCCGCTTCCCATCCTCGAAGCCTTTCAGATGCTGCCGCTCAACTACGTTCCCGCAACCAACACTCTCTACCTTGCCTTTGGAGAACGCGTCGACCACGCCGCGCTCTATGCCATCGAGAAAATTCTCGATTGCCGCACCCAGCCCTGCGTTGCCGGACGAAAAAGCATCGCCCGCAAACTCGAAGCCTTGCGCCAAATCCCACGCCCGAGCGATGTGGAATTCGGCCCCATGAACGACCTCTCTGAGATGGCCCGCATCGCCGCGAGCTACACTGCCCGTCTCAGTCCCGAACAAGTCCGCCTCAGCCGCATCGGCCGCTTCATCTGGCTCCGCCTCGATGTTGGTCAGGACGTGCGCGCGCAAGCCCGCATTCTCCGCACGCGGACGCGGCCCATTACCACCAACCTGGTGTTTCGCCTGCAAAGCGAGTCGACTCGTTCAGACCCTGTGACTCATCCGTTTCGCGATCTTTCGTTTCGCGATCTGCACGCAGTTACCCCTCCTAAAAGCGGTCTTTGGGAGTCAAAGACTTAGGAGGAAATTTTGGAGTGGTCTTTGATTCTGAAGGACTTAGACGTAAAGTATTTTAGAATGTGCGAGTTAACAGCGTGAGCGTTTGGGGGTTGGTTGACCCCGGCGCGATCGAGGACCAAATTCCTACTTGCTGATGTTCGTCCCTCTCTCCGTGCAAGGATTAAGAACTATAGATGGCCGTTTCAATGCTGCTTGCTCTTGTTCGGTTAGGCGCATCATTTCGAAGCAAAACGTTAATACCCCGTAGTCTCTTCCCCATGGGGAAGGTTGTGTTGTTTCTGGAGCATCGCTGTATGTCAACTTTCCCACGCGTCGTATGGTTTGATGGGCGTCTGGCTTCAACTTATCAATGGTGATGTCAATCGTTTCTGGGCCATATCCGAGGTCAGCCGTGTCTCCAGAAGCTAGCATATCTAGATGCGAAAAGAACTTCCCGCTGGAAGACCATTTCCTGTCAAACTCAAATTCGTTTGATGCAGTGTTTCTTAAACGGACAATTCCTATTTCATCCCCATGCTCATAAGCAAGGTTGTAGGCGGGTCGGGAACCTTTATTTGTAACCACAAGGTGAAAGAAGTGGTGATTGTGTTGGTCTTCCATCCGGGCATTGGTCACGTAAATCCAGGGGCGCAGGTCACTTCTTGACTCGTCGGCATATTGTCCTGGGAATTTCCATGATGGATATTTAAAGATCGGCTTCAGGGAAAACTCGCTTGCGGCTCGTGTTGGGTTTGGTGGGGTTGTAACCGATCCGTTTGGGCCAGCTATAATCAACTGCCCATCGGGAAGCGGGAAGATTCCATTCATCGCAATGTCAGTTGGAGTTTTTCTTATCATCTGAAACATAGGCTTACCTTCCGCATTGACGACTTCAAGGGCGTTAATGCTGGAGTTCCTGTCCCATCCCGGCGGAGTATGCACCGTGAACGAGTTGTTAGCCATTTCTATCGGAGGCTGGCCCACCCCGCCCCATAGTTTGAAGCTAAATAAAAGCTTGTCTCCCTTGATTATCGCTGTGATTGGTTCGTATGCGCCGAAATGAAATGGAGTGAGGGGTTTGTTTCTCCACCATTTTAGCGTATAACCAGCCGTCATTCCTCCTTCGCCCAGCGAGAATGTTACATGATCTGGTGTTTCGTGAAATCCTTCAATGCTCGGCTCTTCAGTAGGCGAGGCTGGCCGGTTGGGTGCGGCACTGAATCTAAGCTTCTCTCCCATTGCGGTAAGTTGGCCGTTCAGCCAGTCCACTGGTGGATCTTCACGTCCCGCCACCAGCGCGGTTGTTGCCTTATCGGGATATTGCTTTATGTACCGATCGCGCAATTGATCGAGAAGTTCACGTTCTCTTTCTGCTTCCGTTTTTGGATGCGCAATAGGTACTGCCCGTTGAGGCTGTTGTCTGTGCTCAGTACGATATTGTTTTGCAACCGGGATGTAACTCAGTCCACCTATCATTATTAGTGCAAGTGCTGACAGCATAAGTTTCCTAGCCCAATGGCGGGACGCACTTCGATCCCAAAACCAGATCGCCAGCCACGTGAGGATAATTGCCAAACAAAACCATATAGTTCCCGCAATCCAGCTTGGAGGGTTTCCCGTCGTCTGACAACCCTGCTGGATTGAAAAGATGAAAAATGCGGCGAGCAGACATAATCCTGCGAATTCGATCTTCGGTAGTCTTCGTGTCGGCGTCTTACTTTTGTCAATACTCCGCATTGACGTCTCGCCAAGAATAGCGGATACGATCGCTATAATAGCGATGCCAGCGCACTCTGCGGCTTGGATAGGATCAATCATGAGTCATTTGGCAGCCTCCAATTTTGCCAGACTCTTGTGTACGGTTGCTGTGATCTGCGTACACGATCTCCAGGACCCTGATTTGTGCGGCGAAGAGAACATGTGTGTCGGCTGTGTCGATGCACAGAATTGTCAATGATTCTAAAGGGCTTAGGCCTAAAGATATTTTAGAATATGCGAGTTGGCGGCTGGTCGGGAAATGCTGTCAAGGGGCTAAAAGGGGGCTTTTCGGTCTAACTTACTCACTCGATGGCAGATAATATTTTTCTGAATCGTGTCCGTTTACCCCCTCAGATTTGAGATAATAAGATATAGAGATGAAGAAAATCAGCGCGGCCTGCGGGCCGCATTTTTATTTAGCGGCTTATTTTGTGGCGAGGATGGGGGCAGTTATGGCGAGTTATCCAATTGAAATCCGGCGATGCCGGCACGCCGAAACCTTGGGAACTGACACTAAGTCCTTATTCCGCAATATTGTACCAATAAGTCTCTTAAACTCAAAGATTTGGCGGGTTTTTCCGCCTAAAGGCAATAATATAGTTGCGTGACCCAATCCAGTAAGGCTCTCGTGCGTATAGTTGGGAGTGCAACTCGATGCCAAGCCGATTTGTGAAGCTATTGAAGCACAGTCTTCAGGCTTTGACAATGCCGAGACGGCGCGACTCCGCTTCGATACACACCAGGATGCTCTCGACTTTGCCGCACAAATCGTCAAGCACTCCAAGGACAGGTTCTCCGTCCACAACTTGAATATCGTTGAACGCTACAGAAAAGCGGAAGTGAAAATTGTATTTGAATTTCGCGTCCTTCCCGAGCGTGATAAGTTCCATCTCGTTCTTAGCTCTATTCCAGACGTGAGGTTCGGGCATACTGAAGTACCCAACACTCTCAACGCCAGCAGCCGCGCGAACCATGCCAGTTCCGATGGGGATGACCATTTTGTGCTTATCCCCATTACAAATTTCGTTGAGTGCCCACAGGAGGTCATCCCCTCCCAAGTAAGGCTGGAAGCCGCAAAAGAGAGATTGGATTTCCTTGGGTATGTCCTTGGACCTCCCGAGACTGTTGGCCATCTGAGCAACGCTTCTAGCGAAGGGAAAGGCAGAGAATTTCGGGTCGGCAACCCCGGAAGCGACTGCTACAGCGTACCCAGAGTTATCAAGGGCATTTCGGAGATTGTTCACAACGTCAGCAGTAGTGTCGGCAATGGACGCGGGAATCTCCTTCGTCATTTTGATCTTGTGAATCAAATGGTCAGGGTTATCCGGGTGCGGCTCAATAACTCTCTCGTATGGATTGACGAGAGTAAACTTTTCGATCTCCCGGTGGAGATTGAGAAAGTGTTCCTTAGCCCTAGCGATCTTACGGCGCGAACTCTCGAATGGGTCTGACATTTATTTTTGCCGTCAACTAAACAAACCTCATTCCCGATCTCGGAGCAATGTCTTGACGTTCTTGTCGATGCGCTGCACTTTGACGCCGATCACGCACAGGAACGCTATCAGGATAATTTTAAAACCGATCTCCATGCACACCTCCGTTTGACGGGCATGATACAAAGTAAAATAGAAAAGCTCTCAGCTGGAACTGAGAGCCTTAGAAATCTTGGATTCGGCAATTTCAAGATACGCTTGGAGCGTGCCGAAATGCAAGACCGACTTCGCAACACTCAAACTAGTGTGCCGGGGATTACGATTGATCCTGAAGAAGCATTGCTCGCAGGATTGAAAGCTCTACGGGCTCGGATGAATCGGGTGAGTTCTTTACTATGGCCTGATACGTTTTCACCCCATCCAGATAGCACTGATAAAGATTCGGCTCGTACTTCTGAAGTGCCGTCTCAAGCGCCTTAATTCTCTCCTCGCAGTTTTCTATGCGAGTTGCCATGTCGGTAAAGGTTTTCAAAATAAAGTCAACGGTTGAGGGTTTCATCGTGCCCTCCTTCGCGCTATGATGGGCGCATGAAGTCTAAACTTGATCCCCAGACGACGCCAGAGCAAAAGTTCGCCCTCTTCCAAGGTGCATTGCGTGACGTTCTACAAGTATCCAAGGACGATTTGAACAAGAGGCTTGCTGACGCACAGAAGATACGTCGCCAGAAGAAAGGGAAACCTGGACCTAAGCCTTTGACTTCGGGCCGCGCTTCCGATACCGAAATCTAGAACGGTATTTCGCCGTTCTTTCCTGTGAGTTCGGCGAACGTGAGACGCTTTCCGGCAACCTGTGAAAGCGCCAGAAGAAAGCGATCCGAGTCGGTCAGAGGGTTGTCCTTTGTAGCGCGGTTGTTGTACCGGAAAACTTGTTCGTCAACGTATCGCTCAAGGTGGAATGGTTCCACGGCGACGTAAGTCCCTTTCAGATTCCTTTTCAGTAGCGACCAGAAGTTTTCTAGACCGTTAGTGTGAACCTGTCCTCGCACGTACTCTTCGGCATGGTTCACAACTTCGTGAACGTACCGCCAATGCAGTTTGTCATAAGGCACAGCTTCATCGGTGTAGACTTTGGTCCCATACTTCACATTCTCCAATACTTCAGTCTGCAAAGTCTCGCGCTTGACGTTCGGCACCACTTTCGCTCGGACCTCGCGGAGATCGCGGTCAAGAATGCCATGCACAATAGCCTTGCCAGTCGCGCCGCCAGTGTGACCGTTCTGAGCGGCGAATCGCTCTCTGCGATCCCGGTGCATGTTCTTGAGTTTTCCGCCGACGAAAGTCTCATCCACCTCAACGCCACCGCTTTCAGTGCCGCCGAGTTTGGTTCCCATTGTTCCTGTCTTAACGACCACTCGCAGCCGATGCAGCATGAACCATGCCGACTTTTGCGAGACGCCGAGATCACGGTGAATCTCGTAAGAGGAAATGCCGTTCTTGCAGTTCACCAGCATCCAAAGAGCAGGGAGCCACTTCTGCAATGGGATGGGAGAGTCCTCGAAGATCGTAAACTTCTTGACGGAGAACTGATTTCGACAGGAGCGACACTTCCAGCGCTTGGCAGTCTTGAGGTAGTAGGGATTCTTGGCATCTTCGCCGAGGCAGTAGGGGCAGCGCGGGCCATCGGGCCAGCGCATGAAAGCTACGGCGTCAATGCAGACCTGTTCTTCGCTAAAGTATTGAATCGCTTGCTGTAATGTCTGTGGCGTGTCCATACCAATACTATAGCAACTTGGCGTGGGTATGTCAAGTTAATTAGTGCCCGCCTAAACCTGTGATTCCAAAAGACCGGGAAATAAAAAAATAGGGGAGGGGGTACCAACTCTCTGAGTCCCCCAACAAGAGAGCGGCAAGACGGTAAGAGCGATCAAACCGAGGAGCGAACGACGAACGACCATCGACCAACGACCGCTTTTCCTACAGCGTCCGCTTAAACAACGGCACTGCCGCCGCCAGCGTCACCGCTGCAAAGATCGAGAGGTAAACCATGTCTGGAACGATCGCACCGAGGCCGGTTTCCTTCAGCAGCAGCGATTTAAATCCATGCACCGCGTAGGTGAACGGATCGACTTTGGCAATCGCCCGCAGCCACGCCGGAAACGCCTGCACCGGATAGATCGATCCGCTGGGGAAAAACAGAAGTGTATTCAGAATTCCAAACATAGCCCGCGGCACCAGCGGGTCTTCCACCCGCGCCATCAGCAGGAACATCATCGAATTGAAGGCCAGCGAGGTCAGCACGATCATGATCAGCAAACCCAGTATCGACCCCACATTGAATATCGTTCCCACTCCCGCAATGAGCGATCCGATCAACGTAATCACGATCCCGGTCATCACCGCCTTGATCGCACCCGCTCCGTTCAAGCCCAGCACCAGTTCCGTCTTCGTAATCGGAGTCACCAGATATCCCTCATGCACTCCGCGCGCCTTATCGTCGATATAAAGCATTCCCCCGCCGATCATCACCGAGACGAACATGGCCAGCGAAATCGACCCCGGAAGCAGAAACTTCATGTATTCGATATATGGATAGAGTTCCACCACCTCCAGCGCCGTCTGCTGCAGCAGCCGCGGCGAAACGTCGGGCTGGTTCAAGGCGTCGGTCACGCTGGTCATTTCGTCTTCGAGCGTCGAACTCATGAAGTTGTCGCTGTTATCGACAATCAGCGCAATCCGCGGATGATTTTTTTCGTAGACCAGCTTTGAATACTGCGGCGGAATAATCACCGCGCCCTGAATCTTCCCGTCGCGCACCGCTTCCCGCGCTTCCACTTCGTTGTCATACGGAACCGCGACAAACGTCCGCATATTCGCGCGCACCGCGTCGAACGCTTCGCGAATCCGCACCGCCTGCGTCCCATGATCCTCATCCACGATGCCCATTTTCGCGTCGCGGATCTTTCCGCCAAACGCATTCCCCAGCACGATCAGCTGTACCAATGGCATCACCATCGAGACCATCATGAGCGTCGGCGAGCGGAAGAACTTTCGCATCTCGCGTTCGATAATCGCCATCATCCGGTTCATGGCCGCAACCCCGGACTCATCGGCATCTGGTAGGCAAAGGCTTTCACCAGTTCATCGCGCAATTGCCGCCCCGTGTAGTGGACAAACACATCGTCCAAAGTAGTGTTCTGCACCGTCAGCGTCTTCAGCGCGACTTTGGCGACCACCGCCATCTCCACCAGATCGGTCGTCGTGCCCGACCCATTCGACGTCAGCACCCGGAACATTCCCGAGCTCTCGTTCTGCACCGAAGTCACTCCCGGCAATGCGCGCAGCCGCTCTTCCCAATCTGCTGGTGGCCGCTCGAACTGCACTTCAATCACATTCGTTCCCGGCACGCTGGCCTTCAACGCCTCGGGAGTATCCAGCGCCACCAGCTTGCCGTGATCGACAATTGCAATCCGGTTGCACAGACGATCGGCTTCGTCCATATAGTGTGTTGTGATCAGGATGGTCAGCTTGCGCTTCGCCTTGATGTTCGTCAGCATCTCCCAAACCGCCACGCGCGAAACGGGATCGAGTCCCGTCGTCGGCTCGTCCAGAAAAAAAATCTTCGGACTATGCACCAGCCCACGCGCAATCTCCAATCGCCGCCGCATCCCGCCCGATAAAGTCTTCGTCTGCGCGTCCCGCCACTTCGTCAGATCGACTGTCTCCAGTAACTCGTCGATGGATTCCTTGCGCCGCTTCGCCGGAACGCCATACAGCTTGGCGTAAATATTCAGATTCTCTTCCACCGTCAAATCCAGGTCGCTGGTCAGCGCCTGCGGAATCACGCCAATCGCCTGCCGCACCGCCGCCGGATCGCGAGCCACATCATGCCCCGCAACTCGCGCCGCCCCCGCCGTGATCGAGATCAGGGTCGTCATCATTCGGATCAACGTGGATTTTCCCGCTCCATTTGGTCCCAGCAACCCGAAAATTTCCGCTTCCTTGACCGCAAACGAAACGTCGTCCACCGCGAGAAATTCTCCATAGCGCTTGACGATATGTTCCACCTCAATCGTATTGGGAGCATCCGCCGCAACCGAGCCGCGCAAACTAAGTTCCGACGCGGCAACGCTCATGCCGTTCGCGGTGTTGCCGTTCGTTGTGTTGCCGTTTGTCTTGCCTTCTTTCTCATTCATGGATATATCTCTGGCAATAAAGTTTCGAGAGTTTCAAGGTTGCCAAGAAAATCTCGTTGTGGTGATCCTTGAAACCTTGAAACTCTGAAACCTTGAAACCTGGCGCTTTAGCTCCCCTTCAACTGCTGCGGACTCACCAGCACTTCCGCCGTCATCCCCGGCACGTAAGCTCCCTTGGGATTATCAAGCCTGACTTTCAAAGCAATGGTTCGAATATCCCGCTTCCGCCGCCCCACATCGCGCTGCGTAGCGAAATCCGCTTCCGCCGCCTTATAAAAAACTTTCCCCGGAATCACCGTTCCTCCCGGCAGTCGCACGCGCAACGTGTCGCCCAATCCGATATGATCGGCGTCTGTCTCCGGAATTGCCGCGAACACCCAGGTGTCGCTGAAATCCACCACCGTAACGATCGCCTGCCCGGCGTTCACCACTTCGCCTTCGCGTGCGGCCCGCACCAACACGGTCCCCGTCACCGGCGCATAAATCTTGGTATAGCCCAGACGCACTTCCGCTTCCTTCATCTGCGCCGTCGCGTTCTCCATCTGCGCCCGAGTCGATTCCACCGTACTCTGCGCCGCCGTTGCCTGATTCGTGCGCGCCACCGCCGAATTGAAATCCGCTTGCGCCGCCGTCACCTGCTCCTTCAACGACTGCACGCTCGCCTCTTGCGCCTTCAAGTTCATTTCCGCCTGCACGCGGTCCTGATCCGAAGCCACGCCCGCCTGCGCTAATCCGATGGTCCGGCGGCTGTCACTTTCGATCCGCGTCAACATGGCTTCGGCTTGCGCCAGTTGCGCCCGCGCCGACTGCAGCTTTGCCTGGGCATTCGACACGTCGCTCGACGTCGATCCCTTGGTCGACTTAAACGTGTACTCGTTTGCGCCCACCTGCGACCGCATACTCGCAATCGTCGCCGCCGCCGCGCGTTCTTCCGCTTCCAGTTCCGATGGATCGAGCAAAGCTATTAAATCTCCCTGCTTTAGCTGCGTTCCTTCTTCCACCAGCAGCTTCAGAATCCGCCCCTGAATCTGCGGACTCACCACGATCTGGTTCGCGTCCACCGTTCCCACCAGCACCAGATCGCTCCCCCGCGGCGTGGAAAGAAGGTAATAAACCGAGGCGATCACCAGGATGACCCCCAGCATGATCAAAAATTTATTCCGAGCGTTCATTCCCCGTCTCCATAAATGTCAGACCTGTTCTCGGTTTCCCCTGTGGTTAAGCCTTGTTTCGGCGCTCTCGGCGGCTCGGCGGTGAACAGACAAAGAGCGCCGTCGAAATGAACTCCAGCACAAACGCCCGCCGCTCCCGAATCCGCTTCTCTGAAAGCGGATCCACTTTCATCAGCGTCTTCATCAACGGCGCCGCGGTGAAATAGAACACGATCACCGCCGCCACCGACGGCAGAAAATCCATCGGATTCACGGCTCGAAACTCCCCCGCTCGAATGCCGTCCCGCAACACCCCAACCAACTTCTCAAAAATCGGGCGAAAATATTCCCTGGCAATGCGCTGCATTCGCACGGTGCCTGCGCCAGATCGATTCCACTCTCCCTGCACGACCCGCGGAAACCTCGGATTGGCCGCGATGTAATCGAAATACGCCCCGAGATATTCGAGCATCTTCTGCCGCGGCGGCAGCTTGCTATCGAGCACCGGCATGACGCGCGCCCGCAAGCCGCTGAACACATGGTCGAGCACGGCTTCGTAGAGAGCGTCTTTGTCCTTGAAGTAGTAATAGAGAAGTGCCTTGTTGACATGCGCCGCCCGCGCGATGGCATCCGTCCGAGCCCCGGCAATTCCATGCTCGGCAAATTCGGCTACCGCCGCCCGCAAGATCGAAGCGCGGCTCTCCTCGGGCCGTCCCCGAGTTCCCAGGCGTGGCCCGGTCGCATGGGGGCGGACGGCTCGGCGGTCCTGTACCGTCATCCCTTTCATATAATTAACCAGTTAGTTAGATTGTAGCACAGAAGGACCACGCAGGAGTAAGACACGAAAGGCCAAAGGCGTGAAGTTCCATCCTCGTCACGCCTTCGGTGCCGCGGCGGGCTGTCCGAACGAACCGCAGCGTCCACGCATGGATTCACGGAACTTCTCTCGCTCCTCAGGAGTCATCTGCTCCCAGCGCTCCATCATGCGGCCTCGCCAGTGCATGTGGCGGCCGGGACGGCCGCGGAATCCGCCGAACAGGATTTTGCTGAGCACCAAAATGCCGATTGCCTGCCAGAAGCCGATCCCATGCCAGCCAAACAAAGCCGGCATCAGCCAATTCCATAGCTGCATCACCACCAAGCCAGCCACAGCGATGAACACCACCGCAAACAGAACAAACTTGACTATTCTCCCAACCCGATTCTTATTCATATCCCTTGTCCTCATCTTTTCGTAAATTCGTTGTAGATGGCCTGCAGACGCTCGCGCAAATAAAGAACGGCATAGTGCTTGCGTGAGAGCAGCGTGTTTACGCTCACGCCCGTTTGCGCCGCCAGCTCCTTGAAGCTGGTACCCATCACTTCGTGAGCGATGAACACTTCGCGCTGTTCCTCCGGCAACTCGTCGACAGCGGCGTCCAGTTCTTCCAGCAGCACAGTTCTCGCGTAAGCTGCGTCCGGCCCGGCATCGCGCGCCGGAAGCAAATCTTCCAACTGGAGCGTCTCTCCGTCCTCTGCAACCGCCGGTTCGCGTCGCAACGCTTCCCGCCGTTTGCTCCGGAAAAGATCCGTGATCCGATTGCGGGCCACACGGAACAACCAAGCCGTTACCTGCTCCACCGGCTTCATCAAGCGGTAGGCTTCCACGAGTTCGTAGAAGACGTCCTGCAGGATGTCTTCGGCGTCGCTTTGGTCGCCTACCTGCCGGCGAATGAAGTTGCGCAGACGCGGCCGTTCCCGATCAATCGCCTCCGAGATGCGCTCGTCCTGCTCCGCCATTGACCACTTTTTTCTCAGCGCCTGGTCCATCTACTCCTGTAGACGAATGAGCGCAGCAAATATTGTATGGAGATATTGTAGGAAGCTAACTGGAAGATACTGCAAGGGCCGAGCGCGCAGGCGTAGATTCGGGAGCTCCGGCTACTAGGAACTAGCTGTTGGGCGCGGCTTCGGTCCGGCTGGCAATTTTGCCGAAAGCATAACCATTCTTCAGGTCCATGAAGCTGTGAAGGAGCTGCCCCGGAAGCAGGCTGCGAGACAGAACAAAAACACCGCCGAATATGATTCCCATGACCCCCGTCCCGATAATCCCTTTGCGCCCCTGGTAGGAGTGCGCGAAGCCAAAGACAATCGACGAAAGGATCAGCCCTATCAGCAATGATCCAAAAACAGCGCCGATCAACTGCAGCAGCCATCCGCGATAAAGAAACTCTTCGCACACCCCAGCCGTGAAAGATAGCGGAACCCACACCGCTCGCTCAGTAGAGGTCAATGGCAGAAGGCGGCTAAATCCGCTGGTCGCTTTGCGTAATTGTTCGGGGCTGGCTTTCTTCGCCTGGCTCTTGCTGATGATCCCGACTATTACCACGATCACCACTAAGACGACGCCGACCGCCAATACCCGCAAAGGACTTCCCCACCCCTCGGCAAGGTCGGCAAGCGTTAAACCATTCCGCCGCATGAGCCAAATGCACCACGCGACCAGCGACCACTCGGCGAGAATATTCCAGGCATAGAGCCCCAGCTTGGAATTAAGCCGAAAGTAAATCAGGTAATCAAGAACGGGGAAAATAACAACTAGAACGAACGTGAAGACCCAAGCAGCTGGGCTATGGACGACGCCCTGCCAGACCCCGGCGCGCGCAACGCTCAGCATGGGAAAGAGTGTACCTCGGAGGCAGCCGCGAGCACGAGCCTGTAATCGTTAGTCGTCGGTCGTTAGTCGTTAGCAAACCCGACCAAGACCGAACCGCCGCGAGTCTTTGCGGCCCGCGAACGACCAACGACTATCGACCAACGACTGGGTACTACCCTAGCGCGAACCGCCTGCGATGGACGGCACCAGCAGCACCTCGTCGCCATCCTGGAACGAATACGCAGCGCCGCCCAGAAAGCGAATGTCTTCTTCATTCACGTAGATGTTAAGGAACCGGCGCGTCTCCCCCGCTTCATCCCGCAAATGGGGCTTCAAGTCGGGGAACTGCGAGTCGAGTTCCGAGAACAGCTCGCCGAGATTGGCCACCGAGCAAACCACGCGCGGCGTGCCAGCCGTAAGCCGCCGTAAAGCGGTAGGAATTTCAATTGTAATGCTCATAAAAGCCTCCAAGTAAAAAGTATGAAAAGTTTGTCGGTCGTTGGTCGTTCGTCGTTAGTCGCGAGTCGTTAGCGAACCCGATCAAGACCGAACCGCCGCGACGTTTTGCGGTCCGCGAACGACTAACGACCAACGATGCCGACTAACGACTGTCACGCCACAGCCGTCGCTGCCGTCGCCGCCGTCTCCGGCAAACCGGCCAATTTCGAAGCCAGATAAGCCTCGAACTCGGCCAGCTTCGGCGCGATCGGCGTCTCCGCCTCGTACGCGTCCGCCAGCACATCGGTGGTCTTGAGGCCGTTGCCGGTAACGCAGATAACGGTCGTCTCATCGGGAAGAATCCGATCCTGATGAATCAGCTTGCGCGCAGTTCCCACCGTCACTCCGCCCGCGGTCTCGGTGAAAATGCCTTCGCTTTCGGCCAGCAGTTGGATCGATTCGACCACTTCCGTATCCGTAATATCTTCCGCCCATCCCCCACTCTTGGTGATGGCCTTCAAGGCGTAGTGTCCGTCGGCCGGATTGCCGATCGCCAGCGATCGTGCAATTGTTTTCGGACGCTGCGGTTCGATCTCGCTGCTGTATTGTTTGATCGCGGTCGAAATCGGCGAGCACCCCGACGCTTGCGCGCCAAAAAATCTGACCGCCTTGGGATCGACCAGCTTTAGAAGAATGAGCTCGTCAAATGCCTTCTTGATTTTCGTGATCAGCGATCCGCCCGCCATTGGCACCACGATGTTGTCGGGCAAGCGCCAACCCAACTGCTCGGCGATTTCGTAGCCCACCGTCTTCGAGCCTTCGGCGTAATACGGACGCAGATTGACGTTCACGAATCCCCAGCGATGTTCATCGGCAATCTGCGAACACAGCCGATTGACGTGGTCGTAGCTGCCGTTGATGCGCACCAACTCCGCGCCAAACACCTGCGTGCCGAGAATCTTCGCCGCCTCCAGATCCGAAGGAATAAAGATCCAAGCTTTCAGTCCCTCGCGAGCCGCCTGCGCCGCCACCGCATTCGCCAGGTTCCCGGTGGAAGAGCACGCGACGGTATCAAAGCCAAAATTGCGAGCATTGGCGAGAGCAACCGCAACCACGCGATCCTTGAAGCTCAAGGTGGGCAGACAAACCGCATCATTCTTGATGAACAGCCGCCGCGATCCAATCCGTTCGCCCAGGCGCGCAGCGCTCACCAGCGGCGTGTAGCCCACGGGCAGCGACGGCTGAAATCCCTCCGGCAGCGGCAGCAACTCGCGATAGCGCCACATGTTCGGCGCGCGCGAGGTGATCAGTTCACGCGAAAGGCGCGACCGGAGCGAATCGTAATCGTAGGTAATTTCGAGCGGCGAGAAACAGTCCGGGCAAATGCTGGATGGTTTGTTGCCCCAAGTCTTGCCGCACTCGCGGCAGCGGAGCTGGTAGGTGCTCGTCTCCATGGTGTAACTTCTTTCTGTGACTGCGGGACGAGCCGGGTAAAAATACCCCAGTTACGACAAAACCCCTTTTCCGAATGGGAAAAGAGGCTCGGGTGCGAAAACGTCGCTTAACCCCGAATCTCATGGTCCCCGTTACCGGGCGAGAGTTGGCACCTGCAAAAGAGATATATGATCTCGATCCGGTTGCCGTGGCGTCCTAGGGCTCGTCCCTCAGCCACTCTGCATGAAATTCCAGTTTGCTCAATAAAGAGCAAACTTGGGATCAAATATTATAACCGACCGAGCGGTCTGTCAAGCGGAAACTCATGGGTCGCCCAAAGGCAATTTGGCATATTTGAAAGCGGCAGCGGCGACCTCTGGCCGGTACGCCCAACAATGATGGCCGAAGTATAATAGCGGGCCAACCCCTCTCCTAACCCAGGCGGTCTTTATGAATTACCTTTCGATGAATCAATTAGGTGCGGTGGAAGTATCCCCTAACGTCGTCCAGTTCGGAATTTTTCTGCCCGGAGTCGATGCCGCCAAAGGATATGCCGTTTCCGTGAAAATCATTCACGAAACGGACCAGTATCTTCAGGCCGCCGCGCCAGCGCTGGTGACTCAGGCTCACTCTGTCGACCCGACCTACGGCGATTATTGGTCCGGCCAAATCAATCTGAGCACTGCGACAGCGCCGCCCGGGTCTTCGGCGTTCGGACAACCGGGGCGTTACGTCTACCGCTATGTTATTCACAGCCCCAAGCGCGGCGACGTTGACTTTATCATCGATCCGTTCTCGCGCGAGGTCGGGGTTGGACGCCTGTCTGCGATTACCGTCGGAAGTACGCCCTACGCATTCTCCGCCAATGAAACGAAATGGAAAACGCCGCCTCTCAAGAACGCGATCATTTATGAGTTGATGATCAGCGAGTTTCGAGACGACCTTGGGCGCACCATGCGGCAGCTTCCGTACCTGGCGGATCTCGGAATCAACTGCCTCGAAGTTATGCCGGTATCCAACGTTCTCGACACCATCGATTGGGGATACGATCCCATCGGCTATTTCTGCGTGGCCGAGCGTTTTGGCAAAGCCTCCGATTTTCAGAAGTTCGTGGATCTCTGTCACCAGAATGGGATCGCCGTCGTCGTGGATTCGGTCTACGGCCACACCGGCGGCGACTTCGCCTACACCCAGCTTTACGGTGCCCTGCAGAACGATCTGCCCAATCCGTTCAACGGCGGGGGTGGAGCGTTCGGCACCTTGAGCGATTTCACCAAGCAGCTGACGCAGGATTACTACTATTCCGTCAATCAGTTCTGGCTCGACACGTTTCACGTCGATGGGTTCCGCTTCGACGATGTGCCGGAGTATTGGGACGGTCCGACCGGCGCCGGTTATGCCAACCTTGTGTATTCCACTTACCAGTATGTCAAATCGAAGGCCGGGGCGACGGATCACTATCAGCGCTTCTTTGATTCGGCCGGGAACATCAATCTGATCCAGATTGCCGAGTATCTACCCGATCCGCCGGACATCCTATACGGGAGTTACTCCACCGGCACGTGGCAGGACGGTACCCTGGGCGCCGCCGCTGACTGTGCCGCTGGCAAGTCCGGCGCCATCGCGCAACTGGGCCTGCAACTCGGACTCAGCGGATATCCGGCATCGGTTACGGTAAACGGCGACACGCTGCCCAAGACCGGCCTGCAGTACATTGAGAATCACGATCATCAGCGTTTCATCTGCACCTTCGGTACGATCTCGGTGGACAACGACCCGGACGACGCGTTACTTCAGCAAGGCGATCGCGACACCTATTGGCCGAAGGTTCAGCCTTATCTGATAGCACTGATGACGGCGAAGGGAACGCCGCTGTTATCGGAGGGACAGGAATTCTGCGAGAACTATTGGATTCCCAGTAGCGGCTACGGGCGCGTGATGCTTTATCGGCCGGTGCGCTGGAACTATTTCTATGACAACGACGGGCAACCGATCATCCGCCTGGTTCGAAAACTGACGAAGATCCGCAGTGGTGGGACGCAGTTCACCGACGGCCAGCATTACTTCTACAATGACGACAATAACTTCAACTTCAAAGGTTTGTTGGCGTTTTCACGGCAGGATGGGAACGCCTTCAGCCTGGTTGTCGTCAACTTTACAAACTATCAGCAGACGACGAGTTTCACTTTCTCCACGAGCGGTAACTACGTCGAGGAGATCGAGGGCACGCAGAATCTAAACGGTGTAGTTGCTGGCGCGGCGCAGACGCTGACTGTTCCCAGCAACTATGGATGCATCTGGACCATCGGTTGAAAAGTTGCGTGAGCACCCTTCGCTCATGACGACAATCGTGATTTGTGCCGCGAATCTGCAGGAAGTAAGCGAGCGCGAACGAACTCGACGACTTCCGGCGTCACATAGTTTGGCGGATGGATCGCGAACATGGGCCGATTTGTGACCGGCTTCAGCGAGACTTGTTTCCAGGCGGGGCCATCGGAACTTTCGACGGCGTGCAACAGGACGGCATCGGCGCGGTCCAGATAGTTTTGCGCGGAGGCTTTGAAGTCGGCAGTCGCCGGGTCGAGCACTGTCAAATAGAGATCCGGTTTCACAAAGCGCAGGATGCTGTTCGACTCGATGATGGCGTTTTCGGTAGCAGCGAGAATCTTGCGGATGCGCGGCATAGCTTCGGCAAGGTGCCCTTGCTGCGTGCGGACCCACCAGGAGTGATCGGCTCCAGCGACCAGAAAACGCGAAGTGTCGGATTTGCCAGAGCGGTCTCCTTCTTCCGAAACAGCCCAGGAATGATCGGCCGTGGCACAGTCGCAGGCGTCGCCGTTGGCGGAGCAGACGCCGTGTCCGTATTGCGTGATTTTGAGGGCGGTCCAGTGGAAGTCGGGCAGGGCAGCGATGAGACCGGCGACGACGCTGGTCTTGCCAACGCTGCGGGAGTGTCCGCCGATGACGACGATGGGCATAGGGCAGCTTTTGGCTCTTGGCTCTCAGTTCTTACCCTGAGACGCGGCGAGCCGCGTCTCTACAGCGGACTATCGAAGACTCTCAATCATCCTTCTTTGCCGACCGCGCCAAAAACGCCAGCTCTTTAAGATACTCCCGAATCGGACGCGCCGGGGTTCCCCAGAACACGACTCCTTTGCCGCGAATCACTTTCCTGGTGGGGATGCCGCTTTGCGCGCCCAGGATCGCGCCTTCTTCGATGCGCACGTGGTCGGCGATGCCCACCTGTCCGCCAATGATGACGTGGTCTTCGACGACCGCGCTTCCGGAAAGGCCTGTCTGCGCGGCAATGACCACGTCCTGGCCGATGCGCACATTGTGGCCGACGTGGACGAGGTTGTCGATTTTTGTGCCGCGGCAGATGCGGGTCTCGTCGAGCGCGCCCCGGTCGACAGTCGAGTTGGCTCCGATCTCGACGTCGTCTTCGATCACCAGGCGCCCAACTTGCGGAAACTGCTCGTAGCGTCCGGTTTGCACATCGCGGACATAGCCGAAGCCTTCGCTGCCGAGCACAGCTCCAGCCTGCACGATAACGCGGTCGCCGAGAGTTGTGCCGGGGTAGATGGTAACGTTCGCGTCGATGCGGCAATGGCTTCTGATCTTCACTGCCTCGCCAATGACGACTCCACAGCCGATGGTCGTTTCATCGCCAATCTTGACGTGTTTGCCAAGAATCGCGCGCGCACCGATGGCCACGTTCTTGCCAATCTCGGCGGAAGCCGGAACCAGGGCGGACGGATGGATGCTGCGATTGCGCTCGGGGTCGCGCAGCAACTTTGCGGCTCGCGCAAAGGCGAGGCGCGGCTGGGCGGAAATCAGCATGGGCTTGGGGGTGGCGCTGCCGGCGAAGTCTTGATCCGCGAACTCAGGGGCGATCACGGCGGCGGCGGGTGAGTGGAGCGCGGCATCCAGATGCTGCGCTTCTTCGACAAAAATGAGGCTGTCGCTCTTCGCGGATGGCAGACTGGAGATGCTGGTTACAGTGATGGAACTGTCTCCGCGGAGACGGCAGCCGAGTTTCTCGGCTAAATCGCGCAGGGTATGGTTCATGGTTGTCTATTGTCGCTTTCCGGGGCGGGTGTGTACAACGCGGAGATGACTGCCGAACTGCGCCCGGCTTGGACGGCCGGGGGCGGCCGTCCCTACGCAATTCTTGACGAGCGAGGACGCCTGTCTCCACAAGGCTAGTACAGCGGCTGTTCGCCTGGCGGGCGGGTTTTCCAGCGGCGGTGCACCCATAGCCACTGGTCGGGATAGCGGCGGACGAAGTCTTCGATAACTTTCGTGAATCGAGCGGTGTTGGCGACTATATCGGCCTCGTTGTCACTGCTGCGAACTAACTCGACGGCAGGATCGAAACGCAGAATGTATTTGCGCAGTTTCGAATCCCAGACCGTGAATCCAGGAACTACGGCTGCGTCGGTTTTCAGGGCAATGCGCGCAAGCCCGCTGGCGGTGCAGGCCGGGATACCAAAGAAATCGACGAACACCCCCTGCGGCGGGGTCATGTTGGTGTCCATGAGAATGCCGACGGTCTCGCCCGCGCGCATGGCGGAAAGCAGGCCGCGTACGAAATCGTCTTTGTCGACGGTACGATTCCCGTGCATGGTGCGGTAGCCCTGGAGGAGCGCATCGACGTAGGGGTTGTCGAGTGAGCGCATAACAATCGACAGCGGATGCCCCTGCAGCGAGTGCGCGAACGCGGAGATTTCCCAGGCTCCGAGGTGTCCGGTAAGAAACAGCACGCCCTTGCCGCGAGCATACGCGTGCTCGAAATTTTCAAAGCCGTCATAGACGACCACGCGGGAAACGTTTTCACGCGTGTAGCGGGGAAAAAGGCAAACTTCGGCCAGTTGGCGTCCGAGCGAGACGAACTCTTCACGAAGCACGCGGCCGCGCTCGCGCTCCGACATTTCAGGGAAGGCGAGAGCAAGGTTGCGCAGCCCCACACGGCGTAGGCGTCCATGAAGCGCGTAGACGGTTAGACCGAGGGCGATCCCAAAAGCACGCGCCATGGGACGTGGGAGCAAGCCCAGGAACTTTACCCAGGACCAGACCAGAGCGTACTCAAGGCGTTCTCGCAACGGGGCAGTCTCAGTTCCCAGTTCGCAGTTCTCAGCAACTGAATGAAGACTGAGAACTGAGAACCGGGAACTGAGAACTTTACTACTTGGCGGCTTCCTGCGCCCACTTGGCAAGCGTGCTCAGGAACGGGTAAGCGTCTTTGGGAACTTCTACGTCCCCTTTGAGCGAGGTCTTGAACGGCACCATGCGGCCGTAGAATTCGCGGGTGCTGTCCTTGTCCTGCTTGATGACGGCGCCGTTGAGTTCGAGTCCGGCGAAGAGGCCGCGGGAGCGCGAGTAGGTCAGAACCTCCGCCCTCATTTTCCAATCGGTATCGGCGGCGGCGTGGCGTCCGACCGGGCCCGCCGCAGCGCTGGCATCCCCGCCCAGCTTGAATTTACTGGAGAGCAGGTCATCCATGCCGTGCTTATTCATGATCAGCATGATGACATCGGTGGCCTGGGCGCCGATCTGCAATCCGAAGCTGCCGCCGCCAATGGTAAAGAAAGCAGGCGCGCTCCAGCCCTTGGGAGTGCGGCAACTGGCAACACCTTTGCCATAACGAGCGCCGAAGACGAAGCCTCCATTCAGCAGCGACGGAACCACGGCCACACATTCGGCCGAACCGAGAATCTCTTCAGGAATGCGCTGGTCCGGTGCGGCCTGAATTTCATCGAGCACCGTACCCGCGGCTTCGACCCGTCCGGAAGCCTTGGTGTTCGCCTCGGGGGCAACGTCGGCCGGCGGCGCAGCGGGCGCGGCAGCGGCGGCGGGAGTGCCTGCCGAGGGCTTGGCGTCATCTTGAGCAGCGGCCGAAACAAGCATTGCTTGGAAACAAGTCAGGAAGCAAACAAGCAGCATCAGAACGAAAAATTTTCGCATCATGCCTCACTTGGGAGATAAGAGTATCGATTTCGTTGTCTCTGATTCTATTCGATGCGAGGCGCGAAAGGTGGGATATCCAGGGAGTGATCAGGGTGAGTCGGGCCGAAGCATCTGTCATCCTTCAGCCATTCGGGAAACTTTCGGCTTCTGATCGGGTTCTAGGTTTTGAGGATTAATGCGGAAGTTCGGCTGAGGCAAAAAAAATGCGGGGTTGAAATCGGCGACCCTAATCTCCGTTTCCAACCCCGTCTCCCAGGTTCTGTGGTAGGTGAAGCGAGTATGCGGCAGGTGGCGAAAGCGGACAAGATTACGAGGGTCACTGTACTTAGGTAACCGAGGGCGCCTGATGAATCCCAGCTTGATCATGCGTAGGATGGCGATACCATGTCATTCCGGCGGGGTCAGTGAGCGTAATCGGGATTCGCCAATTGGCGCTACGCGAGGAACTCAACGGCTCCCGTTTCGAGGTTGTACATTGAGCCTGCAATCTTTATGCTGCCGATGGATTCAAGCTCGCGAAGCACAGGGCTCTTTTCCCGAATGTTGGCGATAGTCAGGGACACGTTCGTTCGTGCAACAGCGTCAACAAACGCGTAGTTTTTAGCCGAGCGCTCCCCCGTGTAGTGAGTGGCTTCAACGGCGGGACGGATCTTCGCCAACAAGGCGGTTAGATTGCCGAGCTGCACCCCGTCAATGGCACCCTTGATGGCGCCGCAGGCGGTGTGTCCCATGACAAGCACGACTTTTGAGCCTGCCACCTTGCAAGCGAATTCCATGCTGCCTAATACGTCCTCGTCAGCAATGTTGCCTGCCACGCGACCGCTGAAGATGTCGCCGATACCAAAGTCGAGAATCAACTCGGCGGGTGCTCGCGAGTCAATACAGCTGAAGACAATCGCGGCAGGATATTGTCCCTTCGCAGTCGCCTTAGCTTCGCGCATGAGATCGCGATGCTGAGGTTTGCCCGACCGGAAGCGTTCGTTGCCAGCTCTCATCTGCTGGATGATTTCGTCTGCCGTCATCTTCTCACGCTGCTCCTTGGTGAGGTCCGCGTGGGCCAGCACGTTTCCCAGGCTTGCCTCTACCACCCCGACAGCGGTCACAACGCCGGCAGCCTTGCAAAAGGCCCGGCGGTCAAATCGATCTCTGCCATCGCTTAATTGTGAATGCTGCATCGGCGCGCTCCTTCGTGTGTATTCGTTAGCGGTATCGTGTCTCTCGCAAACTGACAGTCCCACGGCGGTTCACGATTCGTGCGACCCCGAGACCCGGACAGTAAGCGATTATCGCTGGCGGACGTTGGTGGCCCTGATGTACCGGTTGCCGAAACTTTCGATTTCGTACTGGCCCTTTTTCTTATCGAAGCGGATCTTGGCCGCAGCCATGATTTGACCTGCGCCCTTGCCCGTAGCATCCATCTTCACCTGAAGAAAACCGAATGGGTAGTCTTTGCTGCGCCCTCCGCGATAAAGCTCCATGAATGGCATAATACGAGCGGTGACGATGGTGATGATTGTGTCCGAGCCCTCCTGACGTTTACGCGCGACAGCAATCTGATTGCCGGTGGAACCCACTACGCTGATGCGTTGAGGAGAGCATTTTATCTCAACCACGCCAATATCGTCCCCTGTCGGAACGGGTAGCCGCTGGAATATCGTGATTCAGAGCGGAAAACTGATAGTTGCTGAAATCAAACGCTCAAGTCTTTGAGTCAAAAGACCGTCGTAGGAGGGGATAGCAACGGCAAGCCGTGGCGCTACCCGAAACCAGCCGCCAAAACGAGTTGTTCCGCAGGCTCTTAGAGCCTACTTCGCCGTCACCAGCGAATGCGTGATGGCATGAACCGAGAGCGCAATGCGGTTCTGCACTCCGACTTTGCGCATCAACTTCGCGACGTGCGCCTTCACCGTACGCTCTTCGATGCCGAGAGCGGAGCCGATCTCTTTGTTGGAGCGGCCAGCTACCAGCATCTCGAGAACTTCCTTCTCGCGGTCGGTAAAAGTAATGCGACCAGCAGGGAAGATGCGTCCTGGCGATGTGCTGACTCGTTCAATGAAAGTCGAGAGCACGCGCCGCGGAGCCCAAACTGAGCCTTGATGAACGATGCGAAGAGCCTGAATAAACTCGGCGGGTGAGGCAGCCTCGTCGACGTAGCCTTTGGCCCCAGCCGCAATGGCTTTGAGCACGCTTTCGTCGTCCATGCCCGAGCCGGTTACGATAATTCGCAGATCGGGCCGGACCGCTTTCAAACTGGCCATGATGTCGTACAGGTTCTGGCCGCCGCGATTGCCCAGAAGAACCAAGTCAATGGCTTGTAGTTGGCCCAGGTCGGCCAGCGAGGCGGAGACTAACTCCAAATCAGGTTCGGAATCAAAGAGGGCCCGGAATCCCACAAACCGCAGCGGATCGCTTTCCACTACGGCGACACGTATGAGCGGCTTTCTGGCGACGGCAGCTTTCATTAAGGTTTCCCTGTTAGGATTGCATCCTGTTCAAGCTTGCCTGAACGGGCACAGAATTGGAATGATTGCTAAGCGAGACAAATTACGGGAGTAACCCCAAAAATCAGGCAGCGGAGGAGGGTTTTGCCGTGAGCGGAAGGCCAATGCACGGGTATTATGCAGGGATTCTAGCACTGGGCATGATGGGAGCGGGATTTGGGCTAGCGCAAGCTCCAACGCAGCCATCGCCGGAATACAAGCCGCAGTTTGCGGGCGATCCGGCGCGGTCCGACTCGGAAGCGCAGGCGCTCGGCTATATGCGGGTCGTGCTGCGAGCGCAAAACACATACAAGAAACGGCACAGCAAGTACGCGGATTCGTTGGATGCGCTGGCGGGGACTGGCTCTTTTACCAAGCGCATGGCGCACACCACCGACCGCGGCGATTACACGGCCAGTTTTCGCGCCCGTCATGAAGGTCCGAATCACGACGGTTTTGTGCTCACCCTGACGCCCAAGCATCTTGATAGCGAGCACCGTTCGTTCTACGCGGAAGAAGATGGGGCCATTCATGCCGACGACCAGAAGCCGGCTGATCTGGATTCGCCTAAGGTGAGGTGACCGACCGCGATGTCGCGACCGGCTGCTCGAAGCTCGCAGCCTCCTTCCGTTTGCTATTCTGATGCGTGCTGAAAATCCACCGCAGCGCTTGGGGGCTGATGCTGGCGTCGGCGGCCCTGCAGATTGTGATCTTTCCGCTGCCGGGGCTGTACTGGCTGGCTTGGATCGCGGTCGCGCCTCTGCTCGTCGCCATCTTGCGGGCGCGTTCTCCGGAGACACTGCAACTGGATGATCAGGCGCGTCTGCTGCCCGCCACGCCGTGGCAAGGGTTTTTACTAGGCTATGCGTGCGGGATTCTCTGGTTTGCCGGAACCTGCTATTGGATTTTCGACACCATGCACCGCTACGGCGGAATGCCGCTTCCGGCCGCTGCGCTGGCGCTCATCCTGTTTTGCATGTATGTCGGTCTTTACCACGGAATGTTCGGACTGCTGCTGGCACTGGTTGCCGGTGCGAAGGTCGCGGGATCAATCCCCTCTAGATTCGACAAGAGATTAGACAAGTCTGGATTAAAGTCGGTCGCTTCAGGAGCGGCGATCCGGCGCGCGCTCGGGGCGGCTCCATTTCTGTGGGTTGCGGTGGAATTGGCCCGGACGCGAATCACCGCGTTTCCATGGGAGCTTCTGGGATACTCGCAGACGGCGAATTTTGGGCTCACGCGGATTGCGACGCTCACGGGTGTTTATGGGCTCTCGTTTGAAATCGCGCTGGTGAACAGCGTGTTCGCGGCGGCGTTCCTGGCTCCGCAGGGAACGCCGGAGCGGCGAAAGTGGCTGGCGGGAGCGGCGTGCGTGGCCGCCGTGATCCTGCAGGCGGGGCAATTGCTGTCGCCTCCTCCGGCGACGGCGGATCACACGGCGCTTTTGGTGCAGCCGAATATTCCGATTCTCGAAGGCGGAGCGTGGACGAAACAATATTTCCAAGACACGCTGCGGGACTTAACCGCGAAGAGTCTGCAACCAGCCGGGGAGGCCGGAGAAAGGGCAAATCCCCATTTCGACTTGATTGTGTGGCCGGAGTCGCCTTCGCCGTTCTATACGAACGATCCCATGTTTCGCGATGCCGTGAGCGCGCTGGCGAAGCAGGCGGGAACCTGGGTGGTAGCGGGCGCGATCGGCATCACGCCGGCGATGCACAGTGGCGGGACAACTTCGCAGATCTTCAATTCCGCCGCGCTGGTCACTCCGCAGGGTGAATGGGTTGGACGCTACGACAAGGTGCATCTCGTACCCTTCGGCGAATATTTGCCGTTTCCGCAGTTGTTTGCCTTTGCTGGAGGTCTGACCAAGGAAGTGGGAGAGTTTCAGCGAGGTACTTCGCGGACGCCATTGGATGCCGGAGGTGAGCGCTTTGGAATGTTCATCTGTTATGAATCGATCTTTCCCGACGAAGTGCGGCAGGGACCGTTGCAGGGCGCAGAGGTTTTGTTGAATATCTCGAACGACGGCTGGTATGGCGACAGCGGCGCGTGGAAACAGCACCTGCAACAGACCGAAATGCGGGCCATTGAAAATGACCGGTGGCTGCTGGCGGGGACGAATACGGGAATGACGGCATCGATCGATCCTTATGGGCGAATCGTGGCGGCAACTCCGCGCAAGGTTCGCACGACGCTGGCCGCGCCTTTCGCGTTGATTTCGGGAACCACCTTTTACACG
>Ga0074046_10000963_pt1 | contig 26662 bp, 25 predicted proteins | sample BogForMeECP23OM3_FD_94441 | JGI IMG/M metagenome (GOLD analysis project Ga0074046, IMG submission 94441) | Bog forest soil microbial communities from Calvert Island, British Columbia, Canada - Bog Forest MetaG ECP23OM3 | ecosystem: Environmental > Terrestrial > Soil > Wetlands ...
GAACTGCAACGGGAGATGACGGTTGCTGACCTAGTCGAAAGGATGGGCGGGCACGGGGCGGCACACCTGCAGCAGATCGAAAGGTTGAAAGCGGCGGCGAGCAAGAAGTAGTGTAGACCGGCGGTGCTAAGCGGGATGCGGCGCGTGGGCTGCGGTGAAAGCGACGAGAGCTTCTAACTTTGCCAGGGCGGCACCGGAATCTACGGCCGTCGCGGCTAGGGGCACCGCGTCGCGCAAATGATCGGCTCGTCCCGCGGCGACGAGGGCGGCGGCGGCGTTGAGCAGCACCACGTCGCGGCGTGCGGATTTCTTTCCGGCTAGAACTTCCCGGATCAGCGTGGCGTTGCGAGCGGCGTCTCCGCCCGAAATTTCGTCGAGCGTGGCGCGCTGCAGGCCGAATTCCTCGGGTGTCACTTCGTAGGTGTGCACCTGGCCTTCGCGCACTTCTCCGATGCGCGTGGGGCCGGTAATTGTGATCTCGTCCAGTCCGTCGCTGCCGTGAACTACCAGCGCGCGGTGCAGTCCCAACATGCTGAGCGCTTCCGCAAGTTTTTCGACCAGGTCGGCGGAATAGACCCCAACTACCTGGCAGGTGGCACGCGCTGGATTCGTCAGCGGCCCGAGCAGGTTGAAAACCGTGCGCAGACGCAGTTCGCGACGCGCGGTCTGCACGTGCTTCATCGCGGAATGCATGGTAGGCGCGAAAAGGAACGCGATTCCTACCTGTTCCAGGCAAGCCGCGATCCGCGCGGTGGGCAACTGGATATTCACGCCCAAGGCTTCCATCACGTCGGCGGAGCCGCACTTCGAGGTCACGCCGCGATTGCCATGCTTGGCGACGCGCACGCCGGCTCCGGCGGCGACAAAGGCCGTCGCCGTTGAAATATTGAAGGTGCCGCTGGCATCGCCGCCGGTGCCGCAGGTATCGACGAGCGCGTCGCGCCCAGTGCCGCTGGCGTCGAGGACGGAATTGGCGTGAAGTTCGAGTGGAATGGCAGCGGCGCGGATGGCTTCGGCAAATCCAACGATTTCTTCGACCGTCTCGCCCTTCATGTGCAACGCCACTAGCAACGCCGCAATCTGCGCATCCGAACATTGGCCGGTGAGGACCTCGGTCATCGTTGCGTGCGCCTCTTCGCGCGAGAGCGACTGTTGGTGAACGGCGATGCGATGGAGGACGTCGAGAATCATTTGACGAGGATCATTGAACGAGAATCATTGCTTCCAGCCAAGGGTAGCATTTATCACCGTCCGTTGTGATCTACGTCGTTTGCACCAATCCCTCTGCCTCTATAAAATCAAGAGTTTGCTGCACCTTGTAGTGAAGCCGCAAGCAGAGTCCTCTCGGGAACGACCAACGACGGATTTGGAATCATTATGAAAATTCATGAGTATCAGGCAAAAGGAATTCTGAAGAAGTATGGCGTCGCCGTGCCGCGCGGCACCATGGCGACCACACGTGAAGAAGCGGAAGCGGCGGCGAAAGATATTCTGGGCTCCGGCGCGACGGGTGTGGTGGTGAAGGCGCAGATCCACGCCGGCGGCCGCGGTAAGGGCGGCGGTGTGAAGATCGCCAAGTCAGTGGAAGAAGCGGGCGAACTCGCCGGCAAGATGCTGGGCATGAAACTGGTCACGCATCAGACCGGGCCCGAAGGACGCATCGTGCATCGCTTGCTCATCGAAGAAACGCTACCCATCGAGAAAGAACTTTATCTCGGCATTCTGGTCGATCGCGGCGAGGGCAAGCCGGTATTTATGGCATCGGCGGCGGGCGGCATGGATATCGAGCAAGTCGCCGCCGCGACACCGGAAAAGATTCTGAAGCAGTACGTCGATCCGGGCATGGGGCTGGAGGCGTTCCAGGCGCGCAAGGTCGCGTTTGCATTGGGACTGAAGCCGGCGCAGATCAATCCCGCAGTTCAGTTTCTGACCAGTCTTTACCGGGCATTTCTGGAATCGGATGCGTCGCTCGTGGAAATCAATCCTTTCATCAGTTGCACCGACGGACGGCTGTTCGCGCTCGATGCCAAGTTGACCTTTGACGATAACGCGCTCTTCCGTCATCCGGACCTTCGCGAACTGCGCGACATCACCGAGGAAGATCCCCTCGAAGTGGAGGCGTCAAAATACAACCTCAACTACATCAAGCTCGACGGTAGCGTGGGCTGCATGGTGAACGGCGCCGGCCTGGCGATGGCCACCATGGACATCATCAAGTACGCGGGTGGCTTGCCCGCCAACTTTCTGGACGTGGGCGGCAGCGCCAGCGCGGACCAGGTCGCGCACGCGTTTGAAATTCTGTTGAGCGACAAGAGTGTGCGCGCCGTGCTCATCAATATTTTTGGCGGCATCCTGCGCGTGGATATGCTGGCTGCCGGCGTGGTCGAAGCGGCCCGGAAAACTAACATCCAACTGCCGGTGATCCTGCGCCTCGAAGGCACCAATGTTCAGGAGGGCAAGAAAATCCTGGCGGAGTCCGGCCTGAACTTTGTCATCGCTGAGACCATGAAAGATGCCGCCGACAAAGTAGTAGCAGCGGCGAGAGCTTAGTCGGTTGTGTGGTGGCGGGGCTCTGCCCCGCCGGGACGGGGCAAAGCCCCGTCACCACACGAGAGAGGGCGGGCGACGGACAGCCGCAGAACTTTTTGGAGAGTGGGTAATTATGGCAATTTTAGCTGATAAGAGAACTCGATTAATCGTGCAAGGCCTGACCGGCCGCGAAGGCACTTTTCATGCGAAAGCTTGTGCGGCTTACGGCACGCAGATTGTGGGCGGGGTCACACCCGGCAAGGGCGGAACCACTCATGAGGGCTGGCCGATCTTCAATACCGTGCAGGAAGCGGTGGACAAGACAGGTGCGAATGCCACCGTCATTTTTGTACCGCCGCCATTTGCGGCGGACGCGATTATGGAAGCGGCCGATGCTGAGGTCGAACTCATTGTCTGCATCACCGAAGGCGTTCCCACGCTCGATATGGTGCGCGCTTGGGAGTTTCTGCAGAACCGGCGTTCGCGTCTGATCGGGCCGAACTGCCCCGGCATCATCTCGCCGGGCAAATGCAAGATCGGCATCATGCCGGGGCACATCCACAAAGAGGGAAATGTCGGCATCGTGTCGCGCTCCGGGACGCTGACCTACGAAGCGGTGCATCAGTTGACGCAGCGCGGAATCGGGCAGTCGACCGCGATCGGCATCGGCGGCGATCCGATCATCGGCACGAATTTTGTCGACGCCCTCGACCTGTTTAACCGCGATCCGCAGACCGAAGCCGTGGTCATGATCGGAGAAATTGGCGGCAACGCCGAGGAGACCGCCGCGGAGTTCATCAAGATGCACATGAAGAAACCGGTAGTGGGCTTCATCGCCGGACAGACAGCGCCTCCGGGACGCCGTATGGGCCATGCCGGAGCGATCATCTCCGGCGGCAAGGGCACTGCGGCCGAGAAGATTGCCGCCATGGAGAAGGCCGGCCTGAAGGTAGCGAAATCACCAGCCGACATAGGTGAAACGCTAGCGGCAGCCCTGGGAGTAAAGGTGTAAGACCCAGCAATTAGCACCTAGCATTTAGCACTTAGCTTTTCGGGCAAGGTGCTTTGGCTAAATGCTAAGTGCTAAATGCTAAGAGCCGATTTATGAAAACCCTGCAACGCACTCTGACCATAGTCAAACCCGACGCGGTAAAAAAGAACGCGATCGGAGACATCATCGAGCAGTTTGAGAAGAATGGCTTCCGTATTCTGGCCATGAAGATGCTGGAAATATCGCAGCATCAGGCGGAGCAGTTCTATGCCGTCCATGCCAGCCGGCCGTTCTACCACTCGCTGACCAGGTTCATGTCCAGTGGACCGATCGTGGCGCTGGCGCTGGAAAAAGAAAATGCCATTGCCGATCTGCGCAAGCTGATGGGCTCCACTAACCCGGCTACTGCTGAAGAAGGCACGATCCGCAAGAAATGGGCCACCAACATCGAGTACAACGCCATTCACGGCTCGGACGCGGAAGATACCGCACGCTTTGAGCTGAGTTTCTTCTTCGCGGGCTACGAATTGACGCAATAAAAACAGTTCTCGGTTCCCAGTTCTCAGTGAGATCGATCTGAGGGCTGGTGTCCCCGAGAACTGAGAACTGAGAACTTCATGCCCCTAGTTCAAGTCACCATGCTCCAAGGCCGTACGGCCGATCAGAAACGCAAGATCGCACAGCGCATGACCGACGCGATGGTGGAAGAAGCCGGCGCGCGCCGTGAAGCTGTCGTGGTGACGTTTCTGGAAGTGTCGAAGGAAAGTTATGCCTCGGGCGGCGTGCTGATGGCGGACAAACAGCCGAAGTGAAGGTCAAGCAGTCCATGATAAAAGTTGCGCCGGCGCCGCACCAGCGATCCCTTTCATGATCTGACAACTAATTGAAGTTACCCCAACGGCTCGAACAAGTGTCCCTCGATCCGGTCGCCGACTTTGGGTAGGTCCTTCTTGGCGTGCTGCAGGAAGTGCGCCGTCGCGCGATGCGCCTCCAGCGCGGCGTCGTCCTTGTACTGCTCATAGACAAAGAACCGGCGCGGATCGGTCTTGTGCTTATGCACCTGATACATGACACAACCCGGTTCTTTTCGCGATTCGACCGAGAGTTTTTCAAAGATCGCGGCCACTTCGGACTCGCGTCCAACTTTTGCCATCCAGGTTACGGCCAGCACCACCATCCGTCGCTCCGTTCTGTTTACAGCAGCCCCTAAAGGGGTGTGTGGTTTCAAGGAATTTGCGGTATCGCTAAAGCGATACCCTGATACGGACCTTCCTAAAGCGATACCCCAATACGAATCCTCGCTGACGCAATGCCCTGATACGAGGCCGCGTTCCTAGCAGTTCTTCAATCCCAGCGCGCTCACGAATTCCGGGACCAGAATCGTCTGCTCACGATCCGGGCCCGTGGATATCATTCCCACCCGCGCTCCGGTTCCCTCTTCGATAAAAGCCAGGTATTCGCGGGCGGCCTTGGGCAACCCTTCGACCGTCCGAATGGCCTGCGTTGGACTGGCCCAGCCCTGCATATTGCGGTAGATACATTCGACTTTTTCATAGCCGCATGCCTGGGCCGGCATTCCGTCCGTTCCCTTGCCGTTCACCTTATACCCCACGCAGACTGGAATCTCCGTCAGGTGGTCAAGCACATCCAACTTCGTAACCACCAGCCAGGAGATACCGTTAATCATGCCAGCGTATCGGAGTTGAGGCAAATCGAGCCAACCGGTGCGCCGGGGACGTCCAGTGACGGCGCCGAATTCGTTGCCGCGCTTGCGCAGGTCTTCACCCTGTTTGTCGAGGAGTTCGGTCGGGAACGGGCCGCTGCCTACGCGAGTGCAATAAGCTTTGGTGATTCCGATGACCGTATCAATCGACGTCGGGGGCACTCCGGTTCCGGTAGCGGCGCCGCCAGAAGTGGAATTCGAGGACGTCACGAACGGATACGTGCCATGATCAATATCCAGCATGGTACCTTGCGCCCCTTCGAAGACGATCGACTTGCCTTCGGCCAGAGCGCGGTTCAGCAGGAGCGCCGTGTCGCACACAAAAGGCCGGATCTGCTCGGCCGCGTCGGCGTAGTCGTGGAACATCTTGTCGGCATCGAGCGGTTCGGAGTTGAACAGCGCGTGCGCGATCATGTTTTTCTCGCGGCATGCGTTCTCAATGTGCGTGCGCAGCAATTGGGTGTCCAGCAGATCGGCGACGCGCAATCCGCGGCGTCCCATCTTATCTTCGTAAGATGGGCCGATGCCGCGTGAGGTGGTTCCGATTTTCACCCGGCCGGGAGCGTTTTCCGACCCCAGTTCCATCATGCGATGGTAGGGAAGAATGACCTGTGCGCGGTTCGAGATGAAAAGGTTGCCATCCACTTTCACGCCCCCAGCGCGCAGGGAGGCGACTTCCTTCAGAAAGGCCATCGGATCCAGCACTACGCCGTTGCCGATGACGCTGGTGCACTCCGGCCGCAGAATTCCGCCGGGTACAAGTTGCAAAATAAATTTCTTTCCGTGGATGATGACGGTGTGTCCCGCGTTGTGGCCGCCGGCGTACCGTGCCACCACCGAATAGGTCTGGGTGAGGACGTCAACGATCTTGCCTTTGCCTTCGTCGCCCCACTGCGCTCCAACAATGACCGCAGTCCTGCCTCTGCTGGTTCCGCTTCTACTCAATTCGAACTCCACTTGAAATATTGCTCGGCTGCAAACCGAAGCCCGCTCCGGGGTCGCACACACTGGTTGCGCCGTTGCTGCTGACTAAGACTGGAGAACTGGGAAGATCAGCGGTACCTGGTGTGTACGCTCTAGCATACCCAATCGGGCGGTGGAGGGGCAAACCGGGAAAACGCTCTTAGCTTTTGGCCTTTGGCTTTTAGCTAAGAGCCAAGAGCTAAGAGCCAAGAGCCAAGAGCTAAGAGCTTTTCTCTTGTATCCTGACAGTGTGCCCGAGCTCCCCGAAGTTGAAACCATCGCGCGAGGTCTCCACACGCGCGTGGCCGGAGACAGCGTCGAGTCAGTCTGGATCGGCTCCCGGAAGCAGCCGCTGAAGTCGCCGGCTGGCCTCATCGCCGCGACGCTTGAGGGCAAGCGCATCGTGCGCGTGCACCGGGCGGGCAAGCACATCGTGTTCGATCTGGAGAGCGAGGTACCGCCGAAGAAGGGCACACGTACCGTTCGCGGCCAGACGCGGCAAGCCGCGTCTCTACGGCAGAGCGCGCAGTGGATCGTGCATTTCGGCATGACTGGGCGCATGGTTGTTTCGGAACCTGCGGCTGAAATCGCAAAGCACACTCACCTGATCGCGAAGCTCGCCTCGGGGCGCGAACTGCGGTTTATCGATCCGCGGATGTTCGGCAAGCTCAGCGTTCATCTTCAACCTGGCGGCTTCGATCCTGGTGGAGTGGAACCGCTGGAGGTGAGCGAGGAGCGGTTCGTCGCGCTGTTCCGCGGGCGCAAGACTCCGATCAAGAGCGCGCTTCTGAATCAGAAGTTGCTGCGCGGCGTGGGCAACATCTATGCCGACGAGTCGTTGTTTCGGGCTGGTATTCGTCCCAGTCGGCGTGCGTCGGCTACCACCCGGGAACAACTCGGGAAACTGCACCGGGCGGTCGGCGAAGTGCTGCGCGAGGCGATCGCGCTGGGCGGGTCATCGATTTCCGATTACGTTGACGCGAATGGCGACGAAGGGTTCTTCCAGCTCCAACATCGTGTCTATGGCCGTGAGGGGGAGCTGTGCCTGGTGTGCCGGACCGCAATCCGGCGCGTTGTGCTGGCCGGTCGCAGCAGTCACTATTGTCCAAAGTGTCAAAAATAGCCCTAATAGAACGATTTAATATGTTGACGGATTGACCTTCGCGCTGTAAAAAAAGGGTTGGGCTACAGGTCCCTCGCAGCGGTTACCGAGTCATTATCATGAATAAATTTTCGATCGGAGTGGACCTCGGCGGCACGAACTTGCGCATCGCCGCCGTGGATGAGCAAGGCGCGCTCGTCGAGAAAGTCACCCTCGACACCGGGGTTTCCCGGGGACGCGATCACGTCATCGCCGACATGTGCGATGCCATTCAGCGCATGGTGGAAAAATACAACCACTCCGCCCCGCTTTTGGGGATCGGCATCGGCGTGCCCGGCATCATCGACCTGCAAACTGGACTGGTGCGCGAATCGCCGAACCTGCCGGACTGGGTCGACTATCCAGCCCGCGCAGCCATAGAGGAACGCCTGAAGACCGTCGTGATCCTCGAAAACGACGCCAACGTAGCCGCGCTCGGAGAAAAATGGCTGGGCGCAGCCAAGGATTATGCCGACGTGGCGATGCTGACCCTTGGTACCGGCGTTGGCGGGGGACTGGTCCAGGGTGGCGCGATCTGGCGCGGCGCAAACGGCATGGCCGCCGAGTTCGGGCACATCACGGTTGAACCCGAGGGACACCCTTGCGGGTGCGGAAATCGGGGATGCCTGGAACAGTACGCTTCGGCGACGGCGATGGTCCGGTTGGCGCGGGAAGCGATCGCGAGCAAAGGCAGTTCGCCCCTGGCGCGCGCTGCCAGCTCCGATCCGGAGTTCAGCGCGAAATCGATCTACAATCTTGCCGTTCAAGGCGATGAAGATGCGCGCCGCATTTTCCGTTACGTGGGACGTTGTCTGGGCATTGTGCTTTCGGACATGGTGAATGCCTTGAACCTGCCGATTTACGTGATTGGCGGCGGAGCTTCGAGTGCGTGGGAAGCTTTCTCGCCTTCGATGTTCGAAGAGTTGCGGCGGCGGTCCCTGGTGTATGCGGCCACCGCACCGCACGATCCTTTGGCTGCCCGCGAGGGCGCTTCCGCGCATGTGAAGGCCGGTCCCGGCCACAAGACCATCATCACCCGCGCGCTTCTGGGGAGCGATGCCGGCCTGTACGGCGCCGCCCGCCTGCCGATGATTGCGGAAGCAAAGCGCTAATCTTAGCGATTGTGTGGGGACGGGCGTCCCGCCCGTCCAGGCCGAGCGAAGCTCGGCAGTTGTCTCTGCTTAGTGCTGGCGCTTCGGTGCGTGCGATTTCGGCGAGTGCTTCGCTGATCGCGATGGCCTTGAAGAACGCAATCGGCCCGATGATTTCGGTATGCGCGGCAGCTTGCTGGTTGGCGTGTTCGGCGTGTGCAGCGGCACAGGTGTGCTCGGCGGCGGAAGCGTAAGTTTCGGTCCCGATGCAGCCGTTTTCAGCTTGGCCACTTCCAGCAGGGTAAGGTTGCGCCAATCTCCGGGCGGCACGTCGAGCGCGAGGGGACCATACTGCACACGCCGGATTTTCTCCACGTGGTGGCCCACCTCTTCAAACATCTTGCGCACCTGCCGGTTGCGCCCTTCAATGATGGTCACTTCGAGCCACGGGTTGTCGCCTTCGCGGATCAGGCGAATTCTTGCCGGAGCCGTGCGCACGCGCCGGCCGCCTTTTTCGGCGATGGAAACTCCACGGCGCAGCTTGTCGAGCTTGGCCTCGTCGGGCTGGCCCGCGACTTTTACGACGTACGTCTTCGGTACGTTCGAAGACGCTTTCATCAGCGCGTTGGCCAGCGCGCCGTCGTTGGTCATCAGCAGAAGGCCTTCGCTAGCCCAGTCCAGGCGGCCCACGGGATACACGCGTCCCTTCACCTTCTGCACCAGATCCATCACCGTGGGGCGCTTTTTCTCATCGCTGACCGTTGTTACATACCCTTTGGGCTTGTTGAGCACAACGTAGGTGTAACGTTCGGGACCTTGCAGCAGTTTGCCATCCACGCGTATGTGGTCCTGTTCGGGATCGGCTTTGGTGCCGAGTTCGGTAACCACCTGCCCATTGACCTGCACGCGGCCGGCCGCGATTAGTTCTTCGGCTTTGCGGCGCGATGCCACTCCGGCAGCGGCGATAATTTTTTGCAGACGTTCGGCTGGCATGGATGGCTACTCCGGTTTGGTGGCGGCTGGCGTTTCGGCTTCTTCTTCGTTGGCAATTTCAGCGGTACTTTCGGATTCGGAAGAATCGTTCTCAACCGTTGCCGGCAAATCCAGAGACTCTTGCACCGGCCCGCCCTCACCGGGAATCATGTCGCTTTGAAACGACTCCGCCAGCAGTTTCTCGAATTCTTCCATGCTGGGCAGTTCGCTGACATCCTTAAGGCCGAAGCGCAACAGAAACTCTTTGCTGGTTCTGTAGAGTATGGGGCGGCCGATTACGGCCTTTCTGCCCGCGGTCGTGATCAGCTTGCGGTCGAGCAGGGTGGCGATGACTCCGCCGGAATCGACGCCGCGGATTTCACTGATCTCGGGCACCGTGACCGGCTGTTTATAAGCGACGACCGCCAGAGTTTCGAGCGCCGGAAGCGACAGCCGGAACGGCGGTTTCAGGCTCTTGGCGAAAGCGCGCACCACGTCGTGTTGCTCGGGCTTGGTGGACATGCGGTATCCGCCGGCGACTTGGCGAATTTCGATGCCGTGGTTCGAGCCGGAGTATTCCGCGATCAGCTCTTCGAGCGTGGCGCGGATGCGTGACTTGATTTCCGCCGGATCAATTCCCGGAGTCTCCGCCAGCAGCGACTCCTTCACCAGTGAAAAAATCTGGTCCAGCGAAATAGGCGTTTCCGCCGCGTAAATGATGGCTTCGAGTTGGGGTCTAAGACTCATATAAGTCAGCTGTCAGCTCTCAGCCGTCAGCTCTCAGCAAGACCAGTGGAGCGCCACAAATCCACTGACAGCTGACAGCTGATAGCTGTTCTTTCATCTCCAATCATCCCGCACCGCGGCTTGTTCCGTCATTACTTCTTCGAAGTGAGAATGCTTTCTCACCAGCACTTCGCCGAAGACGTGATCCTGCCTTACCTGGATCGCCTGCAACCTTACCAGTTCCAGCAACGCCAGAAACATGCAGACCAGCGCGGGCCGCGACGGCACATTGCGGAGCATCTGCTTCAGGCGAATGGGGCGATCTTCGAGCGCGAGCCGGCGATGCAGGTACTGAATCATCTGTCCGACCGTAACCGTATCTTCGTCCACTTCCAGGATGGGCCGGGTACGCGCCCGGTCCAATATCTGCTGAAAGGTCTTGACCAGGTCGATCACATCGGCGGCGAGTTCGGGCTCGGCGCCCTCGGCGTCCATGAATTCGCGGATCGCCGGATTGCTCAGTACCGCATCTTCAATCTGCTGCTTTTGCAGGAGCATCTGTGCCGCGGATTTAAATTTTTCGTGCTCGAGCAGTCGGTTGACGAGTTCGTTGCGCGGGTCTTCCTGCGCGTCGGCCGGCGCCAGCGGATCGCGCGGCAGCAGCATCTTCGACTTGATGTGAATCAGCACCGCCGCCATGTAGATGAATTCGCTCGCGACATTCACGTCGAGTTCGCGTATGCGCTCGACATAGGTAAGGTATTGCAGCGTGATTTTCGCGATGGGAATGTCGTAGATGTTGATGTCCTGCTTGCGGATCAGGTCGAGCAGCAGGTCGAGCGGGCCTTCGTAAATTTCGCCAAGCTCGATGGCAAACGGGAAATCGCTGGCATCGTCCTTAGTGGAGGATTTGCTCTCTCGTAGAGACGCGGCTCGCCGCGTCTCCGCCGAAGCCGCGTTGTTTCCGGAAGCGCCGATTGGCGCGTGTTCCGATATGGGTTGAGACAAATCCGTCACTTCGTGGAATCCTTCGTCGGTCCAGAGTTCGGACTATAGTCCAGCCCCATGGAACCGCGGACCTCCTCCATCGTGGCGCCCGCGATATGGCGGGCGCGGGCCGACCCTGCCTCCAGAATATCCCAGGCGAGGCGCGGATTGTCCTCGTATTTTTTCCGGCGCTCCTGCATGGGGTTAAGGATCTTCACCAGGGCGTCGGCGGCCCAGCTCTTGCACTCGATGCAGCCGATTCCGGCCGAGCGGCAGCCCTCGTACACCTTCGCCATCGTTTCTTTGCTGCTGAATATTTTGTGCAAGTCGCCCACCGGACACACGTCTGGATTGCCAGGATCGGTGCGTCGAATACGGGCAGGATCGGTGACCATCGTCTTCAGCTTCTGCCGCACCACGGGCTCGGGATCGGTCAGCATGACCGCGTTGCCGTAAGACTTCGACATCTTGCGGCCGTCGGTGCCCGGCAGGCGCGGTGCGGGCGTGAGCAGCGCCGCCGGTTCGGGGAAAACAACTCGCACGCCGCTCATGGGGAGTCCGGTCGCCGTCGGGTTCGGAGTTCGCTCAACAGGATGGTAGAACCCGTTGAACCGCCGCGCGATTTCACGCGTCAATTCCACGTGCGCCACTTGGTCTTCGCCGACGGGAACCACGTCCGCCTTATAGATCAGGATATCCGCCGATTGCAGCACGGGATAGCCGAGAAATCCGTACGTGCCCAGATCTTTTTCCTTGATGTTTTCCTTCTGCTCTTTGTAGGTCGGGACGCGTTCCAGCCAGCCTAGCGGAGTGATCATCGAGAGCAGCAAGTGCAACTCCGCGTGCGCCGGCACATGCGACTGGATGAACATCACGCACTTCGCGGGATCGAGCCCCGCCGCCAGCCAATCCAGCAACACCTCGACCGAGTTTTCTTTCAGACGCGAAGTATCCGCATAGTCGGTGGTCAGTGCGTGCCAGTCGGCGATAAAGAAAAAGCAATCGTACTCGTTCTGCATGCGCACCCAGTTTTCGAGCGCCCCCACGTAGTTTCCGAGGTGCAGTTTTCCGGTCGAGCGCATTCCGCTCAGCACGCGTTTCTTGATTGAAGGATTTGCCATTCAGACTCTGCCCAGCATCCCGCGGTGGAAGTCAATTCTAAGCATCATTAGTGAACCTTGATTCTAGCAAAGGCAGGAAATTGACGATGCAGGAGTCAGATCGCAGAAGCAAAACGGCAGAGTTGCGAGGATTGGAAAAGCGACTATTGCCCGGCGCGCACCGGCGAGACCAGCAACTGGCGGGCGCCTCGTTTCTTGTCGCTTTTGTCGTGCTGATAGAGCAACGAGAGGGCGCCTTCGGCAGATGTGGTCGCGCCCGCGAGTTCCGCGGCTAATCCTTGATAGGAGCGGCTGATTTCGTGATTTCCCTGCGCCGCGACCGGGTTGCCCTTGTCAATCGCCGGCCCCATGAGCTGGTAGTTGTTGGGAATCTTCCAAAGCACCTTGCAGTTCGTGGCCTTTTCCACATCTTCTTCGGTAAAGCCGGGAATCTTTTTATAGCGGTTGAGCACGATCCGCAGGCGATCGCGGCCTGCTCCTTCCTGCAGAAACGCCTGAATGCGGCTGGCGCTCCACAGGGAAACTACGTCGGTCTGCGCCACCAGCAGCACCGCATTCGAGAGGTCGCAGATCATTTGCATCGTCGCATCCATCCGCCCTGAGCCATCGATCACCACGAAGTGATACTGGCTGACCAGCAGGTCGAAGAGGCGAGCCAGTTCCGACGCGGTCGGAATTCCGCTGTACGGCAGCTGCGCCCCAGCCAGCAGATGAAGGCCATTGCGATACGGCGTCATCAGGCCGTCGAGCAGCGAACCATCCATGCGATGCAGGTTCTGCAGCGCGTCGATCAGGGTGAATTGCGGCCGCAGATTCAGTTGCAGAGCGGTATGGCCGATAGAAGCGAAATCCACCAGCACCACACGGCCGTGAGTCTCCTGCAAGGCGACGGCGGTATTCACCGCGGTGGTGGTGGCTCCAGCTCCGCCCTTGGCATTCAGAAAAGTGAAGACGCGAGCTTTGCTGGAACTGCGCTGCGCCCGGCTCAACGTGGCCGAGAAGCGAGTGAAAGCTTCGATCAAAGCTTCACGGCTGGAGGCATGATCCAGAAACTCACGCGCGCCGGCTCGCATCGAGGAAACAATGTTCGCGGGCTGGTTCAGTTCGCCTACCGCGAAAATTGTGACTTCGGGAATGCTGCTGTGGATCAGTTCGATGGTACGGATGGCTCGTTGCGGGTTCTTGGGGTCAATCTCCACCAGAACCACTTCGGCATGCTGATCCTGCAATTGCCGCAGAATGGCGTCGCTCGGTCCCGCCGGGAAGCCGACATGGCTCAGCACCGTACGGGCCAGGTTGGTGCTCTCCACCCGGCTGTGCATGGTGACGGATTGTTCGCGGTCCTCGGTGAGGAGGGCGACGGCGATCCCGGGCATGACTCGCTTCTCGGTGTTCATTGTCATGCTACGAACTTCCAGCCTCGGGGCCAAATGACCTTCGTAATCGAAGATGACCCGTTGACGAAGCGGCAGGTTGATAAGGGGGAGCTCTCAACCAGCGGAAACAACCCGCCAGACTGCTAGTTGGTCTGATTGTAAGGCAAAGCCGGGCGCTTGAAAAGACGGCAGAAGGCGCGGCAAGTTCGACAGGGGAAACTGAATCTCATTTCTTGTTCTTAAGTTCCTGCGGCCAGTTCACCACCAGGGTCAGGCTGGGCGAATCCTGCATCGGAGGTTGCATCATCAGCAAGCGCTTGCCGTCGGTGCTGGCCTCGAACTGGTTGAATCCCGCCGCCTGGGCAGAAAACAGTACTTGCGGCTTACCCAAATCCACGCTGTCGCCGTGCGCAGTGACTTCCACCGACGCAATGCGCGAGTGGTCATCCAGGTAGAGAATCTCTTTGCCGTTACGGCTCCATACCGCCTCCTCACCATCCCCCACCAGGAACTTGCCCGCGGGTTTGGGGAAGGCCACGACATAGACCTGGGGGTGCCCAGCCTCGAACGACGTAAAAGCCATCCATTTTGTATCTGGCGAAAACGCGGGGAAACGGGCGTTGTACTTCTCCTGTACGAAGGAAAAGGGTTTATGGTCGCCGAACATGGGCATTACCCATATAGCGATGCGGCTATTGGCGATGGTTTCGTAGACAATGTATTTTCCGTCCGAAGACCAATTCCCGGGGTACTTGTCTAAGTCATCGTGATACAGCAATTCCTCCTGGCGCGAGCCATTGGCCGGCCGGGTATAGAGGTCAACCTTTCCGTTGCGCGCAGAGTCGAAAACAATGGTGTTCCCATCGGGGGACCAGATGGGATCGTCGTCTCTGGACTGCGAGAAACTGAATTGTGATTTGGTGCCGCGAACCAGGTCATAGATGTAAATCTCCAGGTGTCCTCCCGCGTCCGCTCGCGCCGCCGAGACCTTCTTTCCGTCGGGCGAGATGTGGGCATCCTGGAAAGTTCCAGTGTCAATGGTGTCGCCCTTCTTCCCGCTGCGGTCGTACCATGCCAGGTCGAGCGTCGTCGCCTGCCCGCCAGCGAAGATCAGCTTGCCCTCATTCGAGAGTGAGAACGCAGCCGCTCCCCGAGTTTCGCCGCGGACTTGCTCGGCGATGGGCACAGGATTCCCAGTCAGCTTCATGTTCTTTTCATCGAAGCTCTGCGTGATCAGGTTCCCGCCGTGAACAAACACCAGATGTCCGTTGGCGTATTGTGCACGGTATTCCGAATTCACCAGGACTGCATCCTGCTGTGAATCGAGTGCGCCCAGATGAATGTTTGCTCCTCCTCCCGAACTGTCAGGAGCGAACTGAAAAAAGATGAAGTGCCTTCCATCGGGCAGAAATGCCGGCCAGCGCGCGGACCCAAAGCTGGTGGCCGTCTTCTCATCACCGATTGCGAGTGACGGTGTTCCACCAGCCGCCGGAATGCGGAACATGGCAGACGTAGCGTCGGGTGTGTATAGAATGGTGCCATCGATTCCCCAAGTGCCGCCGCGAGGCTGGGGAGCGTCGGCCAGGGTTTGCACCGCTCCTCCGCTGGCATCAATGATCCTCAGTTTTCCCTGCGCAAAAAATCCCAGGCTGCGGCTGTCCGGTGACCAGAAGGGGAACGAGGCATCGTCGGTCCCGGCCAACGGCTGCGCGGCGATCGAATCCAGGGAACGCACCCATAGTTGCGCGACTCCTCCGGCTGCCGATGCCACAAACGCCAACTTGGCGCCATCGGGCGAAAGGGCGATGCTCAGTGGATCAAAGGAGTGCTGCTCTGGAGGCAGAATACTGACGCGCAAGGGGTGGACTGGCGCAGGCGCGCGCAGCACAAAGCCAATGGCAAATACGATGGCGACAACGGCAGCCACGGCTGCCACCGTCCAAGCTACTTTCTGCGAGATCCGCCGTCTTGCCGCCACCGGCGCGGGAATGCCTGCCTTCGAGCCCGCCTCAGCAATCCATTGCAGTTGCAGCTTGACGTCGTGCGCCGTTTGCCAGCGTTCCTCGGGATCCTTCGCCATGCAGGTCCGCACTACGCGATCGAGCGCGGGTGGCGACATGGGCTGTACCGCCGAAATCGGCTGCGGCTCGGAAGCCAGAATCGCGGCCACGATGCTGGCCTGGCTCTTGCCCGTGAAGGCGCGCCGGCCCGACGCCATTTCGTACAACACCGCTCCCAAGGCGAAAATGTCGGAGCGCGCGTCGGCCTCTTTGCCTTCCAACTGCTCCGGCGCCATGTATTGAAACGTGCCCAACACCATGCCCTGCGCCGTCAAGGGCTGACCCGACGGTCCCGACAAGGTCATGGTCAAACTCGACGCGGGAGGGGCCTGGGCCGCCGTGGCCTTGGCCAGCCCGAAGTCCATCAACTTGGCTCCGGACTTGGTTAGCATGATGTTGCCCGGCTTCAGGTCGCGGTGGATCACTCCGTTCTTATGCGCTTTCTCCAGACCCTCGCAGATTTCGATCCCGTACTTCAGCACTTGTTCGGCCGGCAGCGGACCTTTCATCAGGCGATCGGCCAGAGTCTCGCCTTCGAGATATTCCATAACCAGGAAATCCGTCCCGTCCTGGTGGCCGATGTCATGCAGGGTGCAGATGTTGGGGTGGTTCAGCGACGAAATGGCGCGAGCTTCGCGCTCCAGACGCTGCTTGGCCTCGAGATTGGTAGAAAGGTGCGCGGGCAGAATCTTGACCGCGACGGTGCGATCGAGCCGTGTGTCGCGAGCGCGGTACACCTCGCCCATGCCGCCAGCGGCAAGAGGAGATTGAATTTCGTAAGGACCAAGTTTCGTGCCAGAGGTCAAGGCCATCGGTGCACGGGATTATAGCCCATGAGAATCAAATTTGTGATTTGGAGGGACGGCAAACTCGGAAACTGGCCAATTACCGAGCGTCGAAGAACAGGCCTCAGCGAGGAGTCGGGCCGGCAGCCGCTGCGTCGGCACTGGCGGCCGAAACTCGCACGAAATGCGCGATGGGCTCGCTCGAAGGCAAATACTCGTAGGAATCGAACTGCACGGCGAATCCGCTTCGCTGGTCCTGAGAATGACCCACTTGGGGAGCGGAGGCGCGTAACACTCGCCCGCGGCACCGAACCGCCATGTTTTCCGTCAACGTGATTTCGGACGGCATGGTAAAAGTCAGTTCCACAACCGCTCCCGGCGGAGGCGCCATCTCGGCGTAAAGGAAAACTCCACGGCCACTCAAGTCCTGCGTAAAGCCGGGCACAGTCCGTCCTTCGAAATGAACCGACAAGGGCAGTTGCACTTCAAAACGCTGCGCGCCTCGGCGTTCAATACCATTGGGATCTGTGCTCATAATTAAGTCCTTCCCCGATCCGGCTCTCTCGAATGCGGTGGACCCTTACTCTAGCGCGGATCGAGGCGGCGGGGAAGTTCCAAGTCGGGGGCGCTGTGGAAATCTCAAGCAAAACCCACCACAGAGGCACAGAGGCACGGGGAAAGGCTTCTTCGACTCATTGTGAGGCGTAGTTGCCTTATGAGCGACCGAATCATGAACTTGCTTTTCTCCGTGACTCCGTGACTCTGTGGTGAAGTTTGGGTTTGCCGGTTGCTGTCATCCCCAAGATGTGAAAAAGTTTAGAGAGTGACGGAAGAGAACAATTCGGCCGCGGTTGAAGAAGCGGCTGGGAAGGCGGCGCGCCTGCCGAAATGGGCCACAACCCTGCGCGCTCTGCGTCACCGCAATTTTCAGCTCTTTTTCAGCGGACAACTCATCTCCCTAATCGGCACCTGGATGCAGACCGTCGCCCAGGCGTGGCTGGTCTACCGCATGACGGGATCCGCGCTGCTGTTGGGCAGCGTCGGCTTTGCCAGCCAGATTCCGGTCTTCCTCACCGCTCCGTTAGGAGGCATCACCGCTGACCGCGTCAATCGCCAGCGCCTGGTGATTGCCACCCAGACCGCTGCCATGATCCTTGCGGGCATTCTGGCGTTTCTCACGCTGAGTGGGCGCGTCCACGTGTGGCACATCTTCGTGCTGGCAGGCTTGCTAGGAGTGGTCAACGCCTTCGACATTCCCGGACGCCAATCCTTCCTCGTCGACATGGTCGGCAAAGAGGATCTGATGAACGCCATCGCGCTGAATTCCTCGATGTTCAACGGCGCGCGCGTGATCGGCCCAGCCATCGCCGGAATCCTGGTTGCGAAAATCGGCGAAGGCTGGTGCTTTGCCGCCAACTCGATCAGCTACATCGCCGTGATCACCGGCCTGTTGCTGATGCGCGTGCACTGTACTCCGCGTGCCAGCAAAGGTTCGCCGATTGAAGACATCATCGAAGGCTTTCGCTGGGTCAACCACACCAAAGTCATTCGCGCGCTGCTTTTGCTGCTCGGCCTGATCAGCCTGGTCGGTATGCCCTATACCGTCCTGATGCCGGTCTTCGCCGACAGAATCCTGCACGGCGGAGCGCGCGGCCTCGGTATCCTGATGGGCGCGACCGGAGTGGGCGCGCTGTTCGGCGCTTTGACGCTGGCCGCCAAGACCGGAGTGAAAGGCCTGGGGCGGTGGGTGGCAGTCACCTGCGGCTGCTTCGGCATCAGCCTGTTTCTTTTTTCGTTCTCGCGTTCCTTCTGGTTGTCAGCCGCGCTCCTGCTGCCTGCTGGCTATTCGATGATGTTGCAGATGGCCTGCTCGAACACGCTGATCCAGACCATGGTTCCCGACGGGCTGCGCGGCCGCGTCATGTCCCTGTATTCGATGATGTTCATGGGCATGGCTCCCTTCGGAGCTTTCTTTGGCGGAGCCTTGGCCGACCGCATCGGCGCGCCCATCACGGTTGCCGCCGGAGGAGTGGCCTGCGTCCTCGGAGCCATCTGGTTCGGACGAGCTCTGCCCGAACTCCGCATCGAAGCTCGCCGCCTGATCATCGCCCAAGGCCTGGCTGGCGGCGAACCTGCTCAGGAACTGGACGCGCAGCCGGTGGAAGAGTGACGTTGAAAAGTGAAGAGAAAATGCACATCATTAGGCCCCGATTTTAGGTTGTCATCCTGAGCGGAGCGGGAACTTCACGAAGTGAAGTCCCCGCGGAGTCGAAGGACCCCTACTTCTTCTCGCTCAGCAGGAGCGTCTCTGGGAATTCTCCCCGTTCATTGGATTCTGTACGCTCCGTCGGGCAAACCGGTAATCCGTATTCCACCGTGACCTTTGTGGCGGATGTTGAGGCCGATCAGCAGTGCGGTGATCTGTTCGACGATGCGCGCGTTCTCGAGTTTGCCGCCATCGATGGCTCGCACTCCGGCGATCTTCGCTGCCAGTTCCATCGCAACTTGCGTGGCGTTCGGATCGTCGCTGCATACGATCACGTCGCAATCCGCGGCTTCGTCGCCGTTGAGCTGTTCTGCTGACATATTCTGGAAGGCCGCTGCTACGGAAACGCCCTTCGGAACCAGCTCCGCCGCCTGCTGCGCCGCCGAACCTTGCCACACGCCCAGAGTGCGGCTGGCGCGTCCTCCGACGCTTGCGGCCAGAGGAACGGTAGCATCAATCAGAATGCTGCCCGGACGAATCGCGGGCTTCAACTGCTTCAGCAGCGCGGCCTGGCCTTCGAAGGGCACGGTGAGCACCAGCAGATCGCTGGCGGCGCAGGCTGCGGAATTCTCCATTCCGGAAATTTGAGCGTTCGCGCCGACGCGTTTGCGGATCGCGTCTGCTGTCTGCTGGGCGCGGGCGGCGTCGCGCGAGCCGATGATGACGGTCTCTCCTGCACGGGCCCAGCGCAAGGCGAGGCCTGTACCGGCGGGGCCGGTGCCGCCGAGGATGGCGATGGCGCGAGTCATGCAAACTCCGTAACGAACGCAGTTTCGCAAGAAGCCTCGGACGAAAACGATTCGACAGGCAGCTTGATCTTCATCTTGGAATATCTCGTGTTGCGCTCGGCTGGAATGCGGCCTATCTCCAGTATCAACGCCTGGAAATCCTCTGGACTGGTGTACTGGCCCGCGGTCGCTCCAGCTTCACGCGAGATGTTTTCTTCCATCAGCGTTCCACCGTAGTCGTTGGCTCCGGCGTGCAGGCAAAGCTGCGAAAGTTTGCGGTTCAGCTTTACCCAGGAGATTTGAATGTTGGGGATCGAGCCGGCTAGCAGGATTCTGGCCAGCGCGTGAATCTTGAGGTGTTCGGCGAGGGTTGGCCCCGAGCGCGCCAGGCCTTGCTGGAAGAGAAGCGTGTTCTGGTGCACAAAGCCCAGCGGCACGAACTCGGTGAAGCCGCCGGTTTCCGCCTGAATCTGCCGGAACAAGGACAACTGCCTTACCCAATGGTCGGGCGTTTCCCGGTGTCCGTACATCAGCGTCGATGTGCTAGGGATGCCACAGGCGTGCGCGGTGCGGATCACTTCTTGCCATTGTGCGGACGAAAGTTTGTTGCGCGAGAGCACTTGGCGCACTTCGTCGTCCAGGATTTCTGCGGCTGTTCCGGGCAAGGTGTCGAGTCCGTTGTCGCGCAGCATCATCAGATAGTCGCGCAACGTCATACCGGTCAGTTCCACGCCGTACACCATTTCCATGGGAGAAAAAGCGTGGATGTGCATCCCCGGTACAGCATTCTTCACGGCGCGCAGAATGTCGCGGTAATAAAAAGGAGGCAGACCGTGCGGCAAGCCGCCTTGAATGCAGACTTCGGTCGCGCCCAGTTCCCACGCTTCTTTGCTCTTGCGGCCCATGTCTTCGAGCGAATGAAAATAGGAGTCGGCCTCGCGAGGCCCGCGGCTGAAGGCGCAGAACTTGCATCCCACAAAACAGATGTTGGTGAAATTGATATTGCGGTTGACCACGTAGCTGACGAGGTTGCCTACCAGATCGCGCCTGAGCGCGTCGGCTGCTACCAGGAGTGCGAGTAGGTCAGCGCCGTCGGAGTTCGCCAGGGCGTAGCGCTCTTCGCCGGTCAGGCATGCTCCGTCTTGCTTTTCTAGCGCTCGCTCCAACGCGCCGCGAATCGTGCTGGAAGCTTGGGGCGCGATTTGATCCCAGGTTAGCGCGGGGAATTGCTCGAGTTCGGGGGACTGCAAAGTCATCACATTCTCCTGTCGGCCTGTGGTGAAACTCAAACGCCCAAATCCAGCGCCTAAAGGCGCACTCCTAATGCAGCATTTACGGCATCGCTAAAGCAATGCCCCGATACGAACCCGCCTTGTGCCACAAACGCCTATCGGAAAAGATCGTTGTTCGCGGGCCGGATCAGTTCCCGGGCTTTGCCGCTTCCTCGGTGGTAAGCATAGCCGCGAATGATGCACGCGGGCGTGCCTGCCAGCTTGCCGCAGACCAGGCCCGCGGCGCAAGCGAGTTCGTCGGCTACCGCGTCGACCGTGGCGTGCAGCGAGTAGCCGTGTGGATCGCGGCGTCCGCGATAGTCGATCAGAGGCCGCATGCCGGCTACGCCAATCGCCACTTCCGTCAGGCCTTCCCGCCACGGACGGCCGAAACTATCGCTGACTATCACCGCGATTTCGACTCCTAGCTGCTTCTGCAACTCCCGCCGCAACCGCGCCGCGGAACGATCGGGATTCGCCGGCAGCAACACCGCGTGCTTGCCACCATCGACGTTTGAAACATCCAGGCCGCTGTTGGCGCAAACGAAACCGTGCTTGGTTTCGGTGATCAGCACATTGCGCTTGCGCCGCACGATCCGGCGGCTCTCGCGGATTGCCAGTTCACGAACGCGCGCATCGAGCCCGAAGCGCCTCGCCCAAGTCCGCGACGCCGCTGAGGGCCGAATCTCATCGAGCGCGACCAGCGCGCCTTCCGCCTTTGAAACAACTTTGTGCTTCACTACCAGGATGTCGCCATCCTGCAAGCGCAGCTTCAAACTCTTCGCCGCCGCCAACAAGCGCGCGCCTAGCGATTCTCCGGCGCGGATTTCTCCGTTGACGGTGAGCGGAAGAATGCGCACTTCTCCAGCCCTGCTCTCGTCGATCCTAGATCCCATTCTGTGACCGTGATGCCATTCTGCTACCTTTTCGACAGCCAATAATTGCGCATGATGTCATGCGACCAAGCCGGCTGGAGAACCTCTTGCCGCGGTAGGAATTCGGCAATGACTGGCTTGATGTCGAGCACTGGTGTTCCGTCGATTGCGTCGAGTTCCGAGACAAAGAGCTTGGTGCCTTCGACCCGGACCACGCGGCAGATCGTGCTCCCGATGCGATTGGGCCGATTCTTGCCCCGCTGCGAAAAAATACCGACAGATGGCCACTCGGCATTATTCCTGGGGTGGCGCGCACTAGTGACGACCTTTGAAGGTTCGACTTCATGAAAAAGATACAGAACCTCGACGTGCGAGAAGTCGGTAATGCCTTGAAGCGCTTCAGCAGTGAACCGCTCGTTGAGACGGATGCATGCTTCTTCTCCGCCCCAGAAGTCGTCTTCCGCGTGGAGACGAACCGCCGCAACGAAACCAATGGCCTCAACCTTCTCAATCACATCAACCCCTGTTCGATGACACGAAACGTACCTACCACACGGCCTTAAACCTGGCTCCGGCTGCTGAGGTTCCAGCTGCGCACTAGCTTCTGCGAGCGCCGGTCTCCGCTGGCTGCGGCTAGTTCGCGGAGATCTTCGGGACGGTCGACATCGCGCGCAATCCCCGGCAGTTCGAGCACAACACAGGGCAGGCCGGTTGCTTTCGCCGCGGAGAGATGCGGCAGGAAGCTGTCGTTGCCGAAGCGAAGTGGAAACAAATCACTGGGAGATCGCCAGGCGGCATTGGTGCCGCGCCCGGCCGCGTCCGGCACCAGCACGGCGCCACCTTGATGGTGGGGAGCGCTGTCCACGATCTTCTGTAGCTCTGAACTGTCGATCAATGGAATATCTGCCGGAACCACCAGGGTGCTGTCCGCTCCGCGCTCTCGGCAGAACGCTGTCGCCATTTCGATGGCGCTGGTTTCTCCGGAGTTGTCATCGGCAACGACATCGAAATGGAGGCGCGCCGCCAAATCGCGGGCAAACGAGTCGCTGGTCACCACGGCAACTGGTGGACGACTCTGCCAGCGGGCCAGTGCGTGCAGCACGTCTTCGCACATGGCCTGCGCCAGCGCAAGACGTTCTTCGGGACGCAAAATGGAAGACAGGCGCTGTTTGGCGCCGGCGAGGTTTTTTATTGGAACCAGGATCATGCGTGCTCCACTGCGCCCTGAGCCGACGGAGGTTTCATCGCCGCCTCCAATACGCTTTTGGCCAGCGCGATTCTATCTTCGTTCCTGCGCATGATGGTTGGAGTGCAGTGCACGCGCATGCCGGTCTTGCGCAACTCTTCGGCAGCCCGCGCGTCCTCGGAATCGACCACGAGCAGATCAAGGAAATCGTGATAGCAGTCGGCAACTCCGGCAATTGAAACCGCAAAGCCTTGGGCGGCCATGAGTATACCCGCAGGCCCGTTGACTGCGGCTCCAGCAACGATCGGGCTCACGGCTACAGACCGTGCGCGGCTTTCGCGCAGCGCCTCGCGAACTCCTGGCACGACGAGAATGGGGCCGATGCTGGTTACCGGATTGCTCGGCGCCAGCAACACAAGATCTGCTGAGCGAATCGCCTCGATCACTCCGGGCGCGGGCTCGGCATCCGAAGCGCCGGCGAAGCGCACCGATTCCACGGGATCCTGGTACCAGCGCTGGACGAAATACTCTTCAAAGCTCAGGTCTCCTACCGGCGTCAGAACCCGCGTCTCCACGCGCGAATTGCTCATGGGTAGGATGCGGGCTTTGACGCCTAGCTTGGCCGCGATTTCGGCGGTTGCTTCACTGAGCGTCTTGCCATCGGCGAGCAGCTTGGAACGAAGAATGTGCGTCGCCAGATCGCGATCACCGGCGTGAAACCAGATCGGTTGGCCCAACTGCCCCATGGCATTCAGGCAAAAAAAAGTGTCGCCCTTCACGCCCCAACCGCGCTCCTGGCTCAGTTTTCCGGCGAGCATGTAGGTGATCGAATCGAGATCGGGTGAGACGTACAATCCCCACCACAGCATGTCGTCGCCAGTGTTCACGATAATGGTCAGGTCTTCCGGACGAACGATTTGGCGGAGTCCATCGACGAACTTGGCGCCGCCGGTGCCGCCGGTCAGTACAGTGATCATGCCGCCCTCTTTTTTTGAGCGTAGCCCTCAGCGTCAGCGGCGGAGCTTAGACGTTCCGCCAGCAAATCGCTGTGGGCCGCCGCCAGTTCTGCAAATTCAGGATAAACCGGTAAGCGCTGGCGCAACTGGAATCTTTTTGCCTCGGTCCGAAATCGCAGGGCGTCCAGATGCGGCCAGGGCTTTTCCGGATTGATGAAATCGGGGGTCAGCGGCGAAACTCCGCCCCAGTCATTGATGCCGCCATCGAGCAGATCGGCATAGTGCGGATCGGAGAGATTCGGCGGGGCTTGAATATTCATTTCCGGCAGCAGGAGGCGCGCTACGGCGAGGGTGCGCAGCATTTCTTCGCGGCCGGGTTCTGGCCAGTCGGCCATCGGCGTTCCACTCTTAGCGCGGAAATTTTGCACGATGACTTCCTGAATGTGCCCGTACTTCTCATGCAGATCGCGGATGGCAATCAGCGAATCCACGCGCTCTTCCGGCGTCTCGCCGATTCCAATCAAAATTCCGGTGGTAAAAGGAATCTTCTGCCGTCCCGCATCTTCAATTACGCGCAGGCGCTTCGCTGGATCTTTGTCGGGAGCATTGTCATGGGCGGCGTTCTTCACGAGCAGGCGGGTGCTGGTTGTTTCCAGCATGAGCCCGAGGCTGGGAGCCACGCGGGACAGTCGTTCCAGCCATTCCGCGCTCATCAGCCCGGGATTGGGATGGGGCAACAGGCTTGATTCGCGCAGCACCTTCTCGCACATCGCTTCCAGATAATGGAGCGTGGACTTATATCCGAGCTGCCTCAGCATATCGCGCATCTGGGGGAAAAGCAGCTCGGGCTTATCGCCCAGGCTGAACAGCGCCTCGGTGCATCCCATACGCTCGCCCGCGCGCACTACTTCCATTACCTCGTCGGGCGTTATGGTGTGCGCGTCGGGATCGCCGGGATCGCGCCGGAAGGTGCAGTAGCCGCAGTAGTCGCGACATAGATTCGTCAGAGGAAGAAACACTTTGCGGGAATAGGTGATCACTCCCGGTTTGAACCTGGCACGGGCGCGTTGCGCTGCCGCGAGCAGGGCAGGCAGCATGTCGGCGTCGGCTTGCAGCAACCGGCCGGCCGCTTCACGAGAGATCGGCTTCGCGCCGGCATCGGCTAACTCGGCAACCGTCAGCGCATCAGGGAACAGATTGGCCATAGCAGTCGCTTCGAAATCACTCCTTGGTTCTCAAAGATACTTGACATCCTTAGCTGACCGCAGCAAAATATCGCCAATTCAGGGAAAAAACGCACATCCCCCTCGAGAGAGGATAGTTGCCAGGTTTATGATGTCTAGCCAGCCGTCGCAATCTTCTCCAAAGAAAGTCAGCCGCGAGCAGTGCAAGCATCCGCAGGTGCAAATCGTCTCCCGCGATGAAGAAGCTGAATATGTGGAATGCCAGGAATGTGGGGATGTGTTCGAGTCCAGCGAATTGAAGGACATGGCGATCGAGGAGAAGAAAGAACCAGAGGAAGAGTGATCTTGGTTCCACTTGCCACGATGCAGCGTTACCTCGGCGGCTAAAGCCGCTTCTAAATGGAAACCAGTTATCGCAGCGGTAAACCGCTGCGCCACCCAAAATCCAATAACCGATCCTGATTATCGGATCTTAATCACCAGGTTTTCTGCATCATCCACCCAAAACTTCTTTCCCGGCGGAATTACCGTGGTTGCGCTGTACTCAGTGAGTACAGCTGGTCCCCTCATGGATCGGCCGGGGACAAGGTCTCCTCGTTCAAACACGGGCGTGGTCACGGTTTTGCCGTTAAAAGAGACGGGAGCGCGTTCAATGGGCGCTACACGCGGCGACCCCTTGCTCGCTGTTTGCCGCCGTACAACTTTTGTTTCAAGTTGGGATGGCTGCGGTGTGCGCGCCCGGGCGCGCAGACGCAGCGTGACTAGTTCAATTTCTCGTTCCTGGTGGTGATACCCGTAGCGGCGCTGATGTTCGTCGTGGAAGCGGGCTGTGACGTCGTCATTATCGTTATCCCTGGCGGGCACGTTGAGTTCGTAGCCCTGACCGCGATACCGGAGGTCAAGGCTCCTTTCATAATGAAAGGCGCCATGCCAGCGTTCGGCACGGAATTCTTTCTGCGCCGCCGCCTCCAGTTTGCGAAATTCTTGCCGCAGTTTTCCCTTCGGCAACCTATCGAAGCGCTGGAGCAGGGTACGCGAGTAATCTTTGACCACATCGCTGACCAGGATCCCGAACGCGGAGAGTGCGCCCGGCCGCGCCGGAATCATCACCGTCGGGATGGAGAGCGCCTCCGCCAGTTCGCAGGCATGGAGGCCACCTGCGCCGCCGAATGCTACCAGCGCAAATTCGCGCGGATCGTATCCGCGCTCGATGGAGACGACGCGCAGAGCCCGCTCCATGTTGGCATTCACCACGCGTACGACCCCCGCGGAGAACTGCTCCAGGCTCAAATGCGAGCCCTGTTTCTTCAGCCATTGCGACGTGATCTGGCGCGCTCTTTCGAGGTCGAGTGTGAACTCGCCGCCCAGAAAACGGTTAGGACGAAGGCGTCCCATCAGCAAGTTGGCATCGGTCACGGTGGGCTCGGTTCCGCGACCGTAGCAGATTGGCCCCGGATCGGCGCCGGCCGATTCTGGTCCCACGCGCAGCGAGCCTCCGGCATCGAAGCGAGCCAGCGAGCCGCCTCCGGCGCCCACGGTGTGAATCTCGAGCATGGGAACTCCCACGGGAAGACCAGCCACCTCCGATTGACCGCCAGCTCGAACCTCACCCTGGACGGCGGCTACATCGGTCGAGGTCCCGCCCATGTCGAAGGAGAGAATCTTCCGGAACCCGCTGAGCGCGGCCATGGCCGCAGCGCCCACCAATCCTCCGGCCGGGCCGGAGAGCAC
>Ga0074046_10000964_pt1 | contig 26649 bp, 24 predicted proteins | sample BogForMeECP23OM3_FD_94441 | JGI IMG/M metagenome (GOLD analysis project Ga0074046, IMG submission 94441) | Bog forest soil microbial communities from Calvert Island, British Columbia, Canada - Bog Forest MetaG ECP23OM3 | ecosystem: Environmental > Terrestrial > Soil > Wetlands ...
AAGCAAAGTCGTTATCGCCGCCGTCATGCGAAAGCTCATCGTCACCTTGAACGCAATCCTCCGCTCCGGCGAACCTTGGAGTCATGCGAAAGCTGCTTGACTCCAAAGACGGTAGATATGCGATGGCGCATTCCGGGGCGACGATCTGGGGACGACCGGGTTCGACGATGCTCTAATGTTACGATACCGGATAAGGCTTCGCCTCTCCGGGATAACGGCGGTGGCGATCAGTGTCACGCCCGGAAAACTTTGTTTAGTTCGAGCCGCTCCTTGGATTGAGCCGCTATGAAAGGGCTTTGGCGGTTTCTCCCAGGAGATGGCGTCCTTGCGCAGCCTCAACCTCCAGAATCCAGATATCCGGGTCGCGGCCCGCCTGGCGCGCAAGATATTCGTCGGCCTCCGCTTCCCGAGCGTTGGGAGAATAGACCGGCTGCCAAGCCCGGCCTTCCTCCACGATCAGCGCGTCGCTCGGGGTCATCTCGGCAAGCTCCGCTGAAAGAGGCGCGAAAACCTGAGCTGTGCCGTCCATGGCTGCCACCTTGATATAGATCGCGCCGGCGTCGGCATCGCCGCGCCGCACGAGAGCGGCATGGACGAAGGCGGCATTGACCCGTCGCAGATAAGCGCTCACCCAGATATGTGACTTTACACGCATGCAACCCCTCTTTTGATGCAGGCAAAAGCGGAACGCCCGCCAGCGCAGCCTTCGCCCAGGATCGGATGTGACCCACTTTCCGGCAGCGGTGGTGCATATCACGGCTACCCGAAAGCATGAAAGATCGTGTTATCGAAAATCGCGGCTTTTTAAAGAGTCCGTCCAGCTCGAGTTAACCTTTGAAGCCCGAGCATCGCCGCCCGATGCATGAGCAACTTCGTCGCCGCGCCCAAAGCGCAATCCAAATGCGCTTGCCTTGGACTGGAGGCGCCGCAGCATGGGGGTCCAATCAGTAAGACGGCGGCTGACGACGTGGATCACATTACTCTCTTTTTGCAGCGTTCCCTCGCATAAAATTACCTTCGCTCCAAAAACGGCTCTCCGATATGTCTCGGCCATCTTCGGCCATACGATCAGATTGGCAGCGCCCGTCTCGTCCTCCATGGTTATGAAGATTGTCCCTTTCGCGGTTCCGGGCCGCTGGCGGAACAGCACAAGCCCTGCGATTTTCACGAATTTTCCATCGTTGAGTTTCTTCAGGTCCGCGGCTGTAATCATGCCCTTGGCTCGCAGTTCCTCACGCAAGAAAGCCATGGGGTGGTTCCGCAGCGAAAGACCGAACACCGCATAGTCTTCAGCGACCGCCTCTTCTTGCTTCAAAGGCGGGAGTTCGATGCGGTCGGCGTCTCTCCCTTTAACGTCATCCCGGAACCGGCTTTGCCGGTGTCCGGGATTGTTATAAACGGATGGCTCGGCATCCTGAACGATCCCGGATAACGCCTCTGGCGTTTCCGGGATGACGGCAGACTTTTGTGGCATCGGCATTTCGGTGGCGTCTCCCGGCCTGAAAAGCGGCAATTCGTTGGTCTCAAGGCCGGCGATAGTCCAGAGAGTTTCGCGCCGGCCGAGATCGAGCGAGCCGAAAGCATCGGCGCGGGCGAGCGTGAGCATGGCGGCGGGCCTGAGCTTTGCGCGGCGCATCAGGTCTTCCGGGCTTTTAAAGGCCCCGCCTGCCTTCCTCGCTTCCATGATGTTTTTGCCGTCGTCTTCGCGCATGCCTGCGATGACCCGGAGGCCGAGGCGCAGCGCATGCTGGTGTTTTTGAGGTGTTGCCCCCTCACCCTGTCCTTCTCCCAGCAAGCTCGCCTTGGTGAGCTTGCAACTTAGAGTGACGGCATCCGCGACCGGATGCGGTTGAGGAGGAGGGATGCCGTTGCAACCCGCACGGCCTGCTCCCGCTCCCAACCGCATCCGCTTGTGGATGCGGTTTCGCTGGGCTGCGAACTCGCCAAGGTGAGTTCGACCGGGAGAGGGCTGGGGTGAGGGGGCTTTTAAAAGCTCCAGCGTATGATCCCAGTCGCTCGCATTCACGTCGGCGGGGCGCACCTCGACGCCATGCTCCTGCGCATCGCGGACCAGCTGCGCGGGCGCATAGAACCCCATGGGCTGGCTGTTCAGGATCGCGGCGGCGAACACGTCGGGGTAATAGCATTTCATCCAGGCCGAGCAGTAGACGAGCAGAGCGAATGACGCCGCGTGACTTTCGGGAAAGCCATAGGTGCCGAAGCCTTGGATCTGGCTGAAGCAGCGCTCGGCGAATTCGCGTTCATAGCCCTTCGCGAGCATGCCGTTGATGAATTCGTCCTTGAACTGGCCGATGGTGCCGACCTTCTTGAAGGTCGCCATGGCGCGGCGTAGTTCGTCCGCCCGGCTTGGCGCAAAGCCCGCCGCCACGATGGCGATTTTCATGCACTGCTCCTGGAAGAGCGGCACGCCAAGCGTCTTTTCGAGAATGCCTTTCAGCTCCTCGCTGGGGAAAGTGGTTTTTTCGATCCCCTGGCGGCGGCGCAGATAGGGATGAACCATGTCGCCCTGGATCGGGCCGGGGCGCACGATGGCCACCTCGATGACGAGGTCGTAAAAGCATTGCGGCTTGAGCCTCGGCAGCATGGTCTGTTGGGCGCGGCTTTCCACCTGGAACACGCCAATGGAATCGGCGCGGGACAGCATGTCGTAGACGCCCGCGTCTTCGTCCGGCACGGACGCGGGCGTCAGGTCGAGCCGGTAGTGCTTGCGCAAGAGGTCGAAGCCTTTGGCAAGGCAGGTGAGCATGCCGAGCGCCAGCACATCTACCTTGAGCATCCCAAGCGCTTCGATATCGTCTTTGTCCCAGGAGACGATGGTGCGATCCTCCATCGAGGCGTTCTCGATGGGCACGAGCTCATCGAGCCGTCCGCGCGCGATCAGAAAACCGCCGGGATGCTGCGAAAGGTGACGCGGAAAGCCGATGAGCTGGCGGGACAACTCAAGGCAGAGCGCAAGCCTTGAGTCGGAGGCATCGAGACCCAGGCCTGCCAATTCTTGCACATCGATGCCGTCTTCGCTCCAGCCCCAGATCGAGCCCGTAAGCGCCGCCGTGACATCGGGCGAAAGGCCGAGCGCCTTGCCGACTTCTCGCACCGCGCCGCGCGTCCGGTAGCAGATCACGGTGGCGCAAAGCCCGGCGCGATGCCTCCCAAAGCGGTTGTAGACATATTGAATGACCTCCTCGCGCCGCTCGTGCTCGAAATCGACGTCGATGTCGGGCGGCTCCTCGCGCGCGTCCGAAATGAAGCGCTCGAAAAGGAGGTTGGAGCGGGCGGGGTCGACTTCGGTGATGCCTAGCGCATAGCAGACGGCGGAATTGGCGGCCGAACCACGGCCCTGATGCAGGATTTTTTTCTCGCGGGCGAAGCTGACAATATCCTCCACGGTGAGAAAGAAGGGCGCGTATTTGTGGCGCGCGATGAGTGCAAACTCGTGCTTGATCTGCTCTACGACAGCAGGCGGCGCACCGTTGGGCCAATTATGGGGTGGATAGCGCCGCTTCAGCCCTTCCCAGGTCAGGCGTTCGAGCCGCGCTTGAGGGTCTTCGCCGTTGGGAGCGATCTCGTCGGGATATTCGTAGGTCAGTTCCTTGAGACTAAAATTGCAGCGACTTGCAAGTTCAGCCGTATTTGCGATCGCCTTGGGATAGGCCGCAAACAGCCGCGCCATTTCACCTGCGCTTTTGAGGTGCCGCTCGGCATTGCGATTGAGCCTGAAGCCTGCCTCGTCGATGGTGCAGGTCTCGCGGATGCAGGTGAGGACGTCCTGCAAGCGGCGGCGCGACGGGTCATGGTAGAGCACGTCGTTGGCCGCGATGAGCGGAACGCGCGCGGCTTCAGCGAGGGTGGCAAGACGATGAAGCCTTTTCGCATCGTCGCCATGAAAGCGATAGGAGGCGGCGAGATAGACGCGGCCTTTGAGATGCGCCGCCAGGTCTTGCACATGCCGCTGGAAGTTTTTGGCTTTTTCCGGGGCGTGGAATGCATCGTCCTGCGGAACCACAGCAACGATCTGTCCCCCTGAAAAGGCCAGGAAATCTTCAAATCGAAGATGGCACTCGCCTTTTGGGATCTCGGTTTTTGGGTCGCCATCGCCTTGGCCGTCATGGCCGGGCTTGACCCGGCCATCCAGCTTTAAAAACTCAAGCTTCTGGATTTTGTCCCTGGATGGGCGCCTCAAGGGCGGCCATGACGCAGAAGCCTCATTGGTTCCTTGCTGCTTAAAAACCCGGTCCGACTTTCCAACCGTCAGAAGCCTGCAAAGCCGCCCATAAGCCGCGCGGTCCTTGGGGTAGCACAAGAGATCGGGCGAGCCGTCCTGAAAAGTCAGGCAGCACCCCACGATCAGCTTCACGTCTAGCTCGCGGGCCGCAAGGTGAGCGCGCACGAGGCCGGCAAGCGAGTTTCGGTCGGTGATAGCGAGGGCGGAAAGGCCGAGTTCGGCGGCGCGGACGATCAGCTCGTGAGGATGGGAGGCGCCTTCCAGAAAGGATGAGTTGGTCGTCACCTGCAGTTCGGAATAGCTAAGCATGGGCTTGTTCCCTTGCCGCTACAGCACTCCGCCTCCCTTTGGACACGGTCTGCTCTAACACTTTGGAATCGATCAACTTTTTCACCGTCAATCGGAATCGATCAAAGGCGGGTCGATCCAGATGCCGGGCCTCAATTGTCCCCCCGGAAAGCACCCCGGCGATTATCCGGGGTCTTATCAATGCCCGGCCGGTTTTTGGAAAGACCCCGGATAGCCGCAAGCGGCTTCCGGGATGACGATGGCAACGGGTCATGCGAAGACCCCGTGCAGATACCAGCGAGGCAGCCGCACGTCGCCGTAAAACCCTTCGCGGAAAACCCAGAAGCGCATGCCGTGGGCGCTCTCGACGCGGTAGTAATCGCGGACCCGATCGTGGTATTCTTTGCCGCCATTCCCGCGCCACCATTCGGGAGAAATGCGCTCGAGGCCATCGGCGCGAACGACGCGGTGGACTACCTTCCGCCAGCGGAACAGCATCGGCGGCGCATCGGGGATTGCGGCGGTTACGTCGATGGGATGAGGCCGCAGGAAAAGGCGAATTGGCCGCTCCGCCATGCTTTGCCAAACGATGTTGTCATGGCCGTTCTTGAGGCGGCCATCCAGCGGCCTACTCTTCGACCCTTTGTCTTTTGCTCTGGATGGCCGGGTCGAGCCCGGCCATGACATTAGCTCCAAGGGCGCTGTCCGTTGCACAGCGCGTTCGGGGATGTAGCTTTGCCGCGCCGCAAGCCGGTAGACGCGGCCTTCGCCGAGCCTGTTCTCCAGTGCATCGATGAGAGCCGCCAGTTCCTCGGCGCACGCCACGCTTTTCACCTTGCGCAGAATGTTGGCCTGCTGAGCCTCCAATGGCTCAACGTGCGTTGCGGCGAGTGCTGCGACATCGATCCCGAAACCCGGATCGATCAGACCGAGCTTTTCCCGGAAGAGACGGAAGACGCAGGCAGTGTCACGGACGGGCAGGGCGGTTGAGACAGCCTGAGTTTGCACGCTGCCGTCGCACCTGAAAAAACTGACCTCGAAGCGCTGGCCACCCTGCCGCTCAAACTGGAGGCGCGCGCAGAGCATTTCAAGCAGCCTGTGCGTGACTCGCTCCAAGTCTTCCGGCGCCGAGATGGGTTCGGCGAAGCGCAGGCGCTCGATCCAGGGCGAAGTCTGACGCAGAAACTCGATCACTTCCGGCGCGCGCCCCAGCGCTTTGTCGAGTTGAGGCAAAAGATCCGGGAAGCGGCGCGCAAGGCCAGCCCGCGGCAGTCTTTGCACGTGGCCGATGGTAAAAAGCCCGAGCTTGTGAAGAACGCTTGCCGTCTCTTCGCCGATGCGGAGCCGCTCGACGGGCAGGGGGACAAGAAGGGCCGATAAGCCGCAACCGTCATCCCGGAAGCGGGCCTTTCGCCCGCTATCCGGGATTGCAGCAGATACAAAGGCTAGCGCTGATGCGCTTTCCGGGATGACGTTGGCGGAAAGTGCGATCAAAAAACGCTTGGCATGATGAGCGAGCGCGTAGGCCGCCCCGAAGGTGGGCGCGATGGCGGCTTGGGCCTTGATGCCGCGCGCTTCGAGCCGCGCGATCAGGTCTTCGGCAAGCCTGTCTTCGCCGCCCCAGAGGTGAGCGCATCCCGTAACATCGAGCCACAAGCCGCATGGCAGGGCAGGGGCGGTGGCGGGGCTGTAACGCTGCACCCAGCCGGCAAGCGCGGTCAAAGCTTTCTGAACGGCTTCCGGTTCGGCATCGGCGCAGACAAGCTTGGGGTACACGGCCAGTGCATCCGCCAAAGGCTGGTGCAGATAAAGCCCGGCTCGGATGGCAGGCTCGTCGAGAGCCGCAATGCGGCGGATGTTGCCATGCTTCTCAAGAAGCGCGAGCGGTTCGTTGCGGTTTGCGAGGGGGGGCTGCTTCATCCTCGCAAGCGTCATTGCGAAGTTCGGCAAGCACACGAACATGGCCCGCTTCAATGCCTTCTCCGTCTGAGCCATCCAACGCCTCCACAATCCACGATGCCGTTCTGCCGTTGCGGCAATATTCGAGGTCGAGCCGCCAGCAGGGCGGGCCGAGGCCAGGGGCCGTCATCCCGGAAGCGCCAACGGCGTTATCCGGGACCTTGAAAGGCGACAACGCGGTGGTCTTTGCGATCCTGGATACCGGCAAGCCGGTTCCGGGATGACGATGAGGGACAGCGCTTACGCACCAGCGGGTGGCCGCAGCGCCGCTCGGGCCGCAGCCCGCCTTCGAGGGTTTGAAAAGAGGCCGCCGCAGGAGAAGCGCTGTCACGCCCGACTGCCGCGCCGCCGCGTCCAGCCTTCGCCCCGTCTTCAAGCTCAGCGCTCCCGCCTCGCCTACAACGGCGGTCAGCGCACGCGAATGCAGGGCCTCTTCCATGACGCCCAAAACCTCTTCGTCCTTCCGGCAATCGACCCAGACGATGCGGGCGGAGTCGAGCCCTAAGCGGATGAGGCCGGGCGCATAGCAATCGGCGCGGCTGGAAGCCCATAGCGCATAGCCTTCCTGCTTTCGCAAAATCCTGGCCGCCACCGTTGCCGTAAACGCCGTCACCGCAGGCGAAAGTTCGGCCTCCAGGCCATCCGACCGGAACTCATGGAGCGCGCCAAGCTGCAGGCCGTCGAGAGGAAGCGGAGCGTTCAGCCGGCAATCATCGAAAGGCAAAACTTGATCGCCCAGGCACGTCTCGAAGTGGTACCCCTCAAGGGCACGGACCTGCATCCGTAAGGCTTCAAGCTTGCTCATGACACAATTTGATCCCTATTTGTTCTCTTTTTGGACCATAAGTTGATTGAGGTCAATCAAAAAAAGAGGACGCGCCAACCGATCGCCGCCGCCGTCATCCGGAAAATGCGCAGCCTTGTCCGGGATCGTAACGAATTGAAGCGCCTGACTTTTTGCGATCCCGGCTCGCGCTTCGCTTGTCCTGGATGACGGCGGCGGCGATCGGTTGGCCAGATTGGCGGTGTTTGCTTAACCTTTTGGGGTTTTGATTTACCCTTCGTGGGGTGGAATCACGAAGATATCGAAGGTCACTTCCGGCATCCGCCGCGTTCCAACTTTCCGTGCGATCTTGAGCGAGGTTTGCTTCCAATGCCCCCGAAGAAAAGTGGAAGCCTTGCTTAAACAGGGCGCATCCTCGTGAACGCACGCAATGAGAAACCCGTCCTGCTCCAGCTTGGCCGGAGTGATCCAGAGCGCTCTCGCATACTCGAGATTCACGAAGCTTGATGGCCGGTCTGGACTGTAGAAACTCACGCCATTGGCCGTTTTGGTCTCGCCGCCGATGTATTTAAGAGGCGTATGATTTTCGGAGCGCCACAACGCGGTGACGCTTTCCGCGAGTTCCCGATAGGGAAAGGCGAAAGATGGCCCAGCCTTTTTTGAGGCCATCACAGTGCCGGCAAACGGCGCGCCGGCGAGCGTTATAACGGTGACCGCGACGGCCGCGCCGCCCGCCAGATAGAAGCAGCGGCGGCTATCCAGCGGAGTCATCAATTGCATGAGAAAAAGAGGCATCAGAGGAAAAATGCCAATCGCCATGATGGCTTCGATCTTCAACTGGAAAATCAGGCCCGCCATGATGGTCAAAAGGGGAGGGGCCAAGACCAGCACAGCAAGAAATCTGCGCCGCGACTTTAGAAGGTGCTCACCCCGCTCCTCCACGCGTGCCCTTCTTGTCGCCACGGAGGCTAAATAAATAAGAGCGACCATGCCAGCCTGAAAAAGGATGAGATCGAAGACAAAGCGCGCGATGTATTGGCCAGTGAACAGCCATCCCTTCCCCGTCAGGCCCATGGCATAGGCGACGGGCGGGGCATTCGTGTTGAGCGCCCAAAGAAGATGCGGCAAAACCAAGGGAGAAAAGACGGCTACGGCTATCCACGGCAATGGTGAAAGCAGATACCGGCGTCCGTTGGGATGAAAAATCAGGGACAACCCGCAAGTCGCCAACAAAAGCACGGCATAGTACTTGGAAAGGATGCACGCTGCCGCGAGAATTCCGAAAAATACGGCATTCCGCTTACTCATGAGGTCCACAGACTTTATGAAGAAATACAAAGTCCACGGCCAAAGCGAAATAAAGATCGTGTTGGCGTTATATTTGTAGGCATTGAATGTGTAGAATGGCGTGGCCACGAGCAGCAGCGTTGCGGCGTGGCGCTCCCATCCCTTTGTGAAAAGCCCGATCAGCATCCAGACGCCGAAGAGGCCTAGCGTGGCATTGACAGCTTCGAGAAGCACAAAGGACGTGTTCGTGTTGGGAAACAGCAAGAACCACGCGCCGGCAATCCAAGCCCAAAAAGGCCCGTGCTGATTATAGCCAAGCTGAAACTCTTTTCCCCAGGCATAGGCCTCGGTGAGATCGTAGTGCAACGCTCTATCGGCGTTCAGGATTGACTCGATTGCTGCCCATGCGAGAAAAAATAGAAAGAAAGCGGCGGCCACGACCAGGTTTTCCGAGGAGGAACGGACTCCAAGGGAACCATCGGCAAAACGCAAACCCTGCGTTGCACGGCGCTCTAACATTCTGATGCGTCCTGTATCCGTCGGAGAAAGTTAAACGCGACACCGAACGCCTTTTCAAAGCAAAGCAGAATGAAGTCAACACCAGCGCCTTCGTCGTTTACAAGTTTATGGGGTCGGCGGAGATCACAAAAGACGATGCGTGCTTTCCGGTGTTTTGAGAAATGGGGGTCGCCACATGGCCAGGACTAAGCGATCGATCAAAGGCGCCGCGATGAAATCACAAGAAGATCAGATGAATCTCGACCTTGCTGAAAATGCCTTCGTCGATCCATCGTTCGAGATCACGCGCGATCTTGCCCGCGATTGCCGCGCCTGCCATCTCTGGGAGCACGCGACGCAGACCGTGTTTGGCGAGGGGCCGGCGCCGTCGCCCGTGCTTCTGATCGGCGAGCAGCCCGGCGACAAGGAAGATCTGGCGGGGCGGCCTTTTGTCGGCCCTGCCGGCATCAAATTGAACGAGGCGCTCGAAGAAGCAGGCGTCGAGAGGCAGAAGGTTTATGTCACCAACGCCGTGAAGCACTTCAAATATGTGCCGCGCGGCAAAATCCGGCTTCACCAGAAACCGGTCACGGTCGAGATCAAGGCTTGTCGGCCATGGCTTGAGCGCGAACTCGATTTCGTGCAGCCGAAAATCGCTGTCGCCATGGGCGCGACGGCGGCGCAATCGCTGTTCGGCAAGGCGATGCCCATTAACAAAAACCGGGGGCGCCTGATCGATCTCGGCGCCTGTCAGGGACTGATCACCATCCACCCGTCCTATCTTTTGCGGATTCAGGAAGAGGCCGACGCGCAAGCTGAATACGCGCGTTTCGTCTCCGACCTGAAGCTGCTCCTGCCGTTCCTCGGGTGAACTCGCCGAGGAAGCAGAAGGTTCGAGGTGGCCGCTGACGTCATCCCGAAACAGGCTCGGCGCGCTATCGTGGTATCGGCGGCGTGTGATGCTCGGGAGGAGCCGGCTCGCAGGACGAGGTTGTTTGCACAGCCGGGGCTGCCGTGATCAATAGATAGGCCGGCTCCGTAAGCTTTGTGCGCAGTTCGCAGCCAGCGTCACTGGCGGTAACAATGAAGGTTCGCCGTAGTGAACCGGTCCGGCGGCACCGTCTACACCAGTCCGAACAACCCAGCTCCGAAAGGGACACGCGCTAAGCCGGTTTTGACGACGCGCCGACGGATTGCCGCCGCCGTCATCCCGGCCAAGCGAAGCGCGAGCCGGGACCGCAAAAGGGGGGCGGCTCAACCCGTTACGATCCCGGAGAAGGCTTCGCCTTTCCGGGAAGACGAAGTGTGCAGAGTGAGTGGCATCCAGAATGACACCCGTTGGCCAGATGCGCGACCCGACAGGTGACGTGGAAACATAACCGCCCGCCTCATAATCCCAGAATAGGATCTTCCCGACCTGAGAGCCGCCGCGCGGCAAGGTGGGCAAAACGCAGCGTGAGAGCCTTGCGGCGGCTACCCAGGAGAGGCACTGTTTCCGGCTCTCTCTCCAGCACGGCATCGTACTCGTCGGCGATGAAAAGGCCAGCATCCGCAGGCAGAATGTGGGTTGGGAAAGTGGGGCCTACGGCAAAGAAAAAGCGGTCGCACCACTCGAGATAATCCTGCCATTTATGGTCCGAGCGGAAATCGGGGACGCCCGACTTTACCTCCACAATCCAGATTTCTCCTTTTGCCCCGAGCGAGAGAATGTCGGCCCGGCGTCCGCTCTTGAGGGGAAATTCCGTCAGAGTTCCATGCCCCATCGCCTCAAGGAGGCGCACGGCGCCGCGGAGAGGCTTCGGCGTGGGCCGGCCTTCGCTTTGAGCGAAAGCTCGTAACGCAGATGTGCCCAGGCTGTCGTCAAAAGTTACCAAGATGGACCTAGTTCTCGATTAGGTTGTTGCTCAGATTTCCAACGAACGGGATTGAAATTCCCAGAATTTACAAAAGGGCAATACACTTATGCCGCTCGACGTCCGCCCCCCCAGCGCCGAGGAGGATCGGCAGCTTAAGCTCTCTTCCCGCCTTTTCGCAACACGGCGCCTCTCGCTCGATATTGCGGAGCCGCTTTCGGCTGAGGATCAGGTTGTTCAGGCCAATGACGATGCAAGCCCAACCAAGTGGCATCTCGCCCACACATCATGGTTTTTCGAAGAGCTGGTGCTGAAGCGCTTCCTTCGCGGTTATGAAAGTTTCGATGAGCGATTTTCCTACTGTTTCAATTCCTATTACGAGAGCCTCGGCCCAAGGCATCCGAGGCCGAAGAGAGGGCTCCTGACGCGACCCTCGGTTGAAGAGGTGCGCGCCTATCGCGCTCATATTGACGAGCATCTGCGAAGGCTCGCGGCGCAAGCTTTGTCGGACGAAGCCGTTTCCCTGATCGAGACCGGCATCAACCACGAGCAGCAGCACCAGGAGCTGATGCTGACGGATATCCTTGCGCTGTTCGCCGAGAGTCCGTTGCGTCCGGCTTACTGCGAAGCGCAACCGGAGTTAAGCATCGAGCCTGCCGCGCCCGGCTACTGGCGAACCATCCCTGGCGGCATCTACGATATCGGCCACTGCGGCGCGGGTTTCGCCTATGACAATGAAGGTCCGCCGCACCAGATTCTTCTGCGCGATTTCCAAATCTTTAGCCGTGAGGTAACGAACGGCGAATGGATCGCCTTCATGGAGGCGGGCGGCTATCGGACGCCGTCGCTATGGCTGTCGGACGGGTGGTCTTTCGCGCAGCGCGAAGGCTGGGAAGCGCCTGGCTATTGGGAATTTCGCGATGACGCCTGGCATCAGATGACGCTGCATGGCCTGCGCAAAGTCGAGGAAGGCCGCCCGGTCGCACATGTCAGCTACTACGAAGCGGATGCCTTCGCCCGCTGGGCTGGCCATTGGCTGCCCGCCGAATTCGAGTGGGAAATCGCATCGCGCGGACAGCCTGGACCCGCGCCGCTTGATCTTTCCAACCTCCTGCCGAAGCCCGCGTCGCCCGATGGCGTTTCATCCCTTTTCGGCAGCGTCTGGGAATGGACCCAAAGCGCCTACCTCCCGTATCCCGGCTACAAGGCCGCCACCGGCCCTCTTGGCGAATACAACGGCAAATTCATGTGCAACCAGATGGTCTTGCGCGGCGCTTCGCTTGCCACGCCCGATCATCACATTCGCCCAACCTACCGGAACTTCTTCTATCCTCATCAGCGCTGGCAGTTCATGGGCCTCCGGCTTGCGAGTGACGTGTAATGGGACAGGTTGTTCAGTTTCCCGAGGCTCGCGTCAGCGCCGGAAAAGAATTCCGCGACGCGGTACTCCTGGGTTTGTCGGCGCAGCAGAAGAGCTTGCCGAGCCGCTTCTTCTACGATGCGCGAGGCTCCGAGCTGTTCGAGCGCATTACGGAACTGCCTGAATATTATCCGACCCGCACGGAAATCGGCCTCCTGAAATCCTGCGGCCCGGATATCGGCAAGCTCCTTCCGCCCGGCGCGGTCGTTGTCGAGTTCGGTTCAGGCTCGAGCCGGAAAACCGAGCTTTTGCTCCGCGCCCTGGAACGCCCCGCCGCTTATATCCCGATAGAGATCTCGGCGGCGGCTCTTTATCCGGCAGCGCGCAGAATCGCGCGGGCCTTTCCCGGCCTTGGCGTGCATCCCATTCTCGGCGGTTTTCATGACCTCGACGGAATGAAGCTGCCGCTGCAGGACTATTTTTGTGTGGGCTTTTTCCCCGGATCGACGATCGGCAATTTCAACCGCACGGAGGCTGTTCTCTTTCTGCGCTCGGTGCGCCGGCTTCTCGGCAAAAGGGCCGCGTTGCTGGTCGGGGCCGATCTTCAAAAGCCCCTCGACGTCCTGCTTCCCGCCTATAACGACGCTGCAGGCGTCACGGCGGCGTTCAATCTCAACCTGCTCGCCCGGATCAACCGGGAGCTATCCGGCACCTTCGACCTCGCCGCATTCGAGCATTCCGCGATCTATAACGAACGCAAGGAGCGCATCGAGATGCATCTGAGGTCGGTCAGCGATCAGCAGGCGTCAGCGGCTGGCGGCTCTTTCTCGTTCCGGGCCGGCGAGACGATCCACACCGAAAACTCCCACAAATATTCCCTCTCCGGTTTTCGCTGGATCGCGGCGCGCGGTGGATGGGAAACAGTAAGAAGCTGGGCGGACGAGAACCGCCATTTTTCTTTGCATCTTCTCACGTAAGAGATTCGAAAGCCCATCATCGGGCGTCAAACGGAGAGGACGATGCGCAATGGCAATCAGCAATGATGTCCTGGAAGGACCGGGTTCAGAAACCCGGCATGCTGCGTCGCCGGCGGCCCTCGTCTCCGTCGGCGTCCTGAGTTTTGGCGCATTGCAGACGATATCGCGGGCGCTGCAAGCCCACCGGCAGAGCGGGCTTATCGAATGCGCGGGCGAGTTCTTCGTTCACTTCAACGCGATAATCCCCGATGACAGAAAAATCGCGGAAGAGGCAGGCGTCGGCTATTCGGGCACGGCGGAAAACCTCGGCATCTATGGCGGTTTTCGCGCCATCGCGGAGCGAGCCAAAAACCCCTACGTCTTGATTCTGGAAAACGACATCGTGCCGCTTCCCGGCGCGCGGTTGCGCGAATGTCTCGAGTCCTGTGTTTCGGACATGATCCAGCACAACATAAAAAGCTTCTGCCTGCGTTCGCGGCGGGAGCCGGGAGAAGGGGCGCCCTACGCAAAATATATCAAGACGTTCGGCTTGAGCGAGCCGATCTCGCCCTCTCTCGCCCCGAAGAAAGCTGCGCCCTTCTCTCAACTCAGGATGTTCCTGGAGCACGGCGGCATCGACAAGTTCAGGGCGGCCTCGCTGTTTTGTGAGCGCGACCCCGAGAAAGTGCAAAAGGATGCGGTTCGCAAGCTTCCGAGTGGCAATTACTTGACGGATTCCCGCTATCGGAACTGGAGCAATCAGGCCGTGCTGGTCCAGCGGCAGTATTTTGTCGACGTGGTTTGCCGCCGCGTTGAGGAACACCCCGATCCCAGGCTTGTGAATGGACATCAGGATATCGAGCGCGCCTTGAATCGAAGGTGGTGGCGCCGCCGGCGTGATCCCATGGGACACGCCGCGGATGGCGTCTTCACCCATCGCCGCCTCGACCGGTGATTCCAGCGGGCGAGGGTCGTTTTCCGGACTTAATCTAAGGGGAGAACCCGGATGCCAATCGTTTTCAAGTCCGTGATCCTTGTCGCCTTGATTGCCGTTGCAGCGGTCCTCACGCTCGGGCTTCTGAATATGGCCGTTGGAGGCAGCGCAAGGCGCAGTCAAACGCTCATGCGATGGCGTATAGCGCTCCAGTTTCTCGCTATAGTTGTTATCATGGCGGCCATCTACTTTGCGTCGGCCTAGCCGAAAGTGTCAATTTTCCCACAAGGAAGTAAAAACCAAATCCGGGATGTGCTAACTGCTTTGACAAGAGTCGCGAGTCTGCCAGTCTTAGCCCAACGACGGGGGGCGCGTGTGGACGAGGGGAATTTCATTTCCAGGTCTGGGCGGTATTTGTTTGCTATGGCGAGCGTAGCCGCTTGCCTAGTCGCGGCTCCGGTAGCTGGCCGGGCCGATATCATAGAGCCTTTCGAGACCACAGCGCATCCCTTCTGGACTGTGGATGAGGTTCGCGCCGGGGCATTCAAGCAGGCGATCGACAATGCTCATGGCGAGGGAACAGGCGCGATGAACCTCGAGGTTCTCGGCGGCCGCTTCGCCGGCGGCTACGAAAACAGCATCCTCGACTTCTTCCTGACGCCGCGCCCGCATGTCGGAACGACAATCGCTTTCGGTAAGACCGACGAGTTCTACTTTGGCGTGACCTGGGACGCCAAGCTGATAGGCAACTCCTTTCTTGAGGCGTCGTTCGGCGGCGCCGCTCACGATGGCCCTTTGCATGAGTTGGACGTAGCCTCCTATGGCTGCGAGGTGAATTTCAGAGAGTCGGCCTCGCTCGGGCTCGCGTTGACCTCGGATTGGCGTTTGATGGGAACGGTTGATCACATGTCGAACGCCGGCCTGTGCGGCAACAATAGGGGTCTTACAAACGCGGGTGTCCGGCTAGGCATCAAGTTCTAACTGTGGTATGCATTAGGGCCTTTTTTAACGAGGTCCGGCTCGGCAGTCACCATGGTTGTCCTCACGAAAATTTACACAAGAACTGGCGATGACGGAACGACCGCTCTCGGAAGCGGTGATCGCGTCCCGAAAACGAGCCTTCGCATCGCGGCCTACGGCACCGTCGACGAGACAAATGCGGCCATCGGCATGGCGCGCCTGCTGTTGCCGGCGGATCAGGCCCTTGTGGCCGAAATGCTGGCGCGGATCCAGAACGACCTTTTCGATCTTGGAGCCGACCTTTGCGTGCCGGACACAGGCGAACCGCTCCCCTACACGCCATTGCGTATGAAAATGGAGCAGGTCGAGCGGCTCGAGCACGAAATCGACCTCATGAATGAAGAGATGGCGCCGCTAGCGTCCTTCATACTCCCGGGAGGGTCCCAGGCCGCAGCCGCGCTTCATGTCGGGCGAACGATCTGCCGGCGCGCCGAGCGTTGCATCGTCGAACTGAAGCAGTCCGAGCGAGAACACGTGAGCGATGCGGTGAGCCGTTATATCAACCGCTTGTCCGATCACCTTTTTGTTGCCAGCCGATATGTCAATGACAAAGGAAAGGCAGATCTTCTATGGCAGCCGGGCAAAAATGCATAATAATGCATAATTAAGTTAGCTGAGTTAAGTTGGCGGAATTCATAGTTTCGAGATCATTGGGTCCGTCCATGCTGTTCGTGCCGATTTGGGATATGAACAATCTCAAAAGGGTGAAATTCCAGTATGTGACGGTAGGTCTGATTGCCCTGAACACGTTGATTTATTGCGTTTTTGAAACCCACCTCATTTTGCATTCGCCCGCCGGCTTCGTGGATGCCTTGGCTTTCAACCCGCGCGACGTGGCGAGCATTCATGATTTCATGGAGCATGTGCCGGAGCATTTCAGGCTCCTGACCTACATGTTCGTGCATGGCAACGTCTGGCATCTTCTGGGGAACATGGTGTTCCTTTTCGTCTTTGGCGACAATGTCGAGGATGCGTTAGGGCATGTGCGCTTTATCGTTTTCTATCTGCTTTGCGGAGTGATCGCGGCTGTCGTGCACAGCGCCGTAACCGTTTCGCCGGACGTGCCGTTGATCGGGGCAAGTGGCGCGATTGCCGGCGTCATCGGAGCTTACGTTGTGCTCCATCCCAACATCCGTGTGTGGGTTCTTTTTCCAGTCCCGGTCGTTTCGTTCCTGCCGCTACGGATATCTGCGGCCTTTGTCATCGGCATGTGGATCATGTACCAGATCGCCAGCGGAATTTTCCTGACCGGGGAGGCAACGGCCTGGTGGGCCCATGTTGGCGGCTTCTTTGCGGGCGCGCTTCTCATCATCATCATGAGACGACCTGGCGTCCCGCTTTTCGATGCGGCGACAGGCATTCAGTGATGGCTGGCCGAATGTCTAACCTGCGGCTGGATTGACTCTTTCGCAGGTGCGAAATACGCTTGCCTTTCTGAATGGCGCTGCAAATGAATGCGATCAAACCATTAGGTAAGTTGACCCGGAGAAGCGGTGCAGCATATTTGATGGATAAGAAAGTCGGGGCACTATTCGCATGAAAATACTCGTACCCGTCAAACGGGTCGTCGATTACAACGTCAAAATCCGGGTTAAGCCGGACGGAAGCGGAGTGGACATCGCTAACGTCAAAATGTCCATGAACCCCTTCGATGAAATCGCAGTCGAAGAAGCTCTTCGGCTTAAGGAAGCCGGGCTTGCGAATGAAGTCGTGGCCGTTTCCGTGGGGCCGCAAAAGGCGCAGGAAACGTTGCGTACCGCGCTTGCGATGGGAGCCGACCGCGCAATCCTTTACAAGACGGATCTGAACCTTGAGCCTCTTGCCGTCGCAAAAATCCTCAGGCACGCCGTTGAGCAGGAGAAGCCGGGGCTTGTAATTCTTGGCAAACAGGCCATCGACGACGATTCCAATCAGACCGGGCAGATGCTGGCCGCGCTTCTCAATTGGCCGCAAGGCACCTTCGCATTCAAGGTTGCCGCCAAGGATGGCGCCCTGGAAGTGACCCGGGAGGTCGATGGCGGCCTGCAAACCGTTTCATTGAAGCTCCCTGCGATCGTGACAGCCGATCTGCGGCTCAACCAGCCGCGCTATGCATCACTGCCGAATATCATGAAGGCGAAGAAGAAGCCGCTGGATGAGCATGATGCGGCAGCGCTTGGAATTGACATCACGCCCAAGATCAAGGTGATAAAGACGGCCGAACCGCCCACGAGGAAGGCTGGCGTCAAGGTGAAGACAGCAAGCGAACTCGTGGAAAAACTGCGCACTGAAGCGGGGGTTTTGCAATAATGGCCGTTCTTCTGGTTGCCGAGCACAATAATCACGCGCTGAGCGGCGCGACGGCGAAGGCGGTCACGGCGGCGAAAGCGCTTGGCGGGCTGCTCCATGTCCTTGTTGCCGGCTCGAACGCGGAAGGCGTTGCCCAGAAGGCGGCGGCTCTCAGCGGCGTAGAAAAAGTTCTCCTGGCGGATGCCGGACATCTCAAGGCTCAACTCGCGGAAGATTTGGCCGCGCTCGTCGTTCCGCTGATGGACGGGTACGACGCTCTCGTCGCCGTTGCATCGACAACAGGCAAGAATTTTGCGCCAAGGGTAGCAGCCCTTCTGGATGTTGCGCAGCTTTCGGATGTGACGGCGGTTCTAAGCCCGACACAGTTCGAGCGCCCGATCTATGCCGGCAATGCGATCCAGACCGTCGAATGCAGCCAGGGCAAGAAGGTGCTGACGATCCGCACCACGGCTTTCCCGGCCGCGCCCGAAGGTGGCTCGGCCGCCATCGAACGGGTCGCAGCGCCCGCCCCGAACGGCATTTCCCAATTTGTGAGCGAAGAACTGTCTCAATCGGAGCGCCCCGAACTCACCGCCGCCAAGGTTATTATATCCGGCGGCCGGGGCATGCAGTCCGGCGAGAACTTCAAGCTTCTCGAGCGGATCGCCGACAAGCTTGGCGCAGCCGTGGGTGCAAGTCGCGCGGCCGTGGATGCGGGTTTCGTGCCCAACGATTACCAGGTTGGGCAAACCGGCAAGGTTGTCGCCCCCGAACTTTACATTGCCGTGGGAATCTCGGGCGCCATTCAACACCTTGCTGGCATGAAGGACTCGAGAGTTATCGTTGCCATCAATAAGGATGAAGAGGCGCCGATTTTCCAGATCGCGGACTATGGGCTAGTCGGAGACCTTTTCCAAATATTGCCCGAATTTGAAGCAGCGCTCGACAGCCGCAAATAATCCGCACAGAACCCAGAGTTCACGATGGTCCAACCCACAACCCCCATGTTTCGCAACAACCCGTTCATCAATAGAAGCGAGGGGCGGGAGCAGGCTGCCATCAAGACCGTAGGGATCATCGGCGCGGGGCAGATGGGCAACGGCATCGCCCATGTCGTCTCCCTTGCCGGCTACAATGTGCTCCTCAATGATATCAGCAAGGAGCGGGTTGAGACGGCTCTCGCCACGATTAACGGCAATATGAGCCGTCAGGTGCATCGTGGAAAGATCACCGAAGGGGACCGCGATAAGGCTCTCTCTTTGATCAGTTATGCGAGCTCGCTGGATGCCTTCAGCGAGGCGGATATCGTAATCGAGGCGGCGACAGAGGATGAAGACGTCAAGCGCAAGATTTTGATTGCGCTGTGTCCTCAGTTGAAGCCGCACACGATCGTCGGCAGCAATACGTCGTCAATTTCGATCACGCGCCTTGCCGCTGTCACCGACCGCCCCGAGCAGTTCATCGGTGTGCATTTCATGAACCCGGTGCCGGTGATGGATCTCGTCGAGATGATTCGCGGCATCGCAACCGATGAGTCCACATTCAACGCCTCGCGTCGCTTCGTTGAGACGTTGGGAAAAACCGTCACGGTCGCGGAAGATTTTCCGGCCTTTATCGTGAACCGCATTCTGCTGCCGATGGTCAACGAAGCTGTTTACACCCTTTATGAGGGCGTCGGTTCGGTCGAGGCCATCGACCTTGCCTTGCGCTTAGGCGCACGCCACCCGATGGGTCCGCTTCAACTTGCCGACTTCATCGGCCTCGATACCTGCCTCTCTGTGATGCAAGTGTTGTATGAAGGGTTGGCGGATACCAAATACCGACCGTGCCCGCTGCTCGTGAAATACGTGGAAGCCGGGTGGCTTGGTCGAAAGACGCAGCGCGGATTTTACGATTATCGCGGGGACGTGCCTGTTCCCACACGGTGAGATCCGGGGCGAAAAAAGTCACGCTTCCGCTAGGTCCCCGGTGTAAAGTGGGGCACCGCCAAAAACGCGCTCTTACGGAGTCCAAGGTTAGCCCATGTCACTCACCAGCCATGCCGGCAACGCCGCATGGGGGGATCGCCCCTACACAGCCGCTGTCGTTCTCGCAAACGGATTGATCATTCAAGGTGATGGCGTTGGTGCAGTAGGAGAAGCGACGGGCGAGGTGTGCTTTAACACGGCCATCACGGGCTATCAGGAAATCCTGACGGACCCGTCCTATGCCGGCCAAATCATCACTTTCACCTTTCCGCATATCGGCAATGTCGGCGCCAATCCAGAAGACATCGAGACGACAAATCTGGCGGCCGCATCCGGGGTGCGCGGGTGCATCCTTCACGCCCCGATAACGGGTCCATCGAATTACAGGTCCGCCCAGAGCCTCGATCGCTGGCTCAGTGCTCGCGGCATCGTCGGCATAACCGGCGTTGATACACGCGCGCTAACCATGCTCATCCGCGAGAGCGGAATGCCGAACGCCGTTATCGCGCACAATCCCGATGGCGCTTTTGATTTCGACGCGCTCACTGCCAAGGCTCGCAGTTGCCCAAGCATGGAGGGCGCCGAACTCGCCCGCACCGTGACGGCGGCGCAAAGCTATCAATGGAGCGAACGGGTGTGGACCTGGAACCGGGGCTTCGCGGAGCAGGAAGACCCGGAGTTTCACGTCGTGGCGATCGATTATGGCATCAAGCGCAACATCCTGCGCTGCCTCGCCTCCGCAGGCTGCCGGGTGACCGTGCTTCCCGCCCATGCAACCGCGCAGGACGTTTTCAGCCGCAAGCCGGACGGGGTCTTTTTATCAAACGGCCCTGGCGATCCCGCCGCGACGGGAGAATATGCCCTCCCGGTCATCCGCAAGATTATCGACTCCGGAATACCCTTGTTCGGCATCTGCCTCGGCCATCAATTGCTCGGGCTCGCCTTGGGGGGACGAACCATCAAAATGCCTCATGGGCATCATGGAGCAAACCACCCCGTCATGGATTATACGACCGGAAAGGTAGAAATTACTTCCATGAACCACGGTTTCGCAGTGGAGCGCGAGAGCCTGCCGAATTCTGTCGAGGAAACGCACGTCTCTTTATTCGACGGTAGCAATTGTGGCATCCGGCTCAAAGGGCGCCCTGTGTTCTCGGTCCAATATCATCCCGAGGCATCACCGGGGCCGCAAGATAGTCACTACCTATTTATTCGGTTTGCAAATTTGATGAGGGAGGGGCAACGCCTCTCAACGCAGGACGAGCGCAGCTCAAGGTTGAGCTGAAAGGCTGCTCTCGACTGTCTAGTTGCGTTTACATCGTGAAATGTCAAAAAAAGTTGACGTGCGTCAGTTTGTAATGCTTCTAATGCCTAGACTTCCGTTCCTGATCGCGTAATTATCTGGCGTCACAGGCGGAATTTCTGCCAGTACGACTTAAGCTGGCTCTTTCGCCCGGCGCATCCGTGTGTGCGCCGACCCGCCAATGAGGAATGCTTATGGACTACCACGGGAAGTTTGCCCAAGCTCTCGAAGCACTGACTTCCGAGGGACGGTATCGCGTCTTTGCCGACATTCTGAGGCACCGCGGAGAGTTTCCGCGGGCAGTTCACCACACTCCGGAAGGCACAAAGCCCATCACCGTATGGTGCTCTAACGACTATCTTGGCATGGGGCAGCATCCATCCGTGTTGACCGCCATGCACGAGGCGATCGACAACGTCGGGGCTGGCTCCGGCGGTACGCGCAATATTTCCGGCACCACTCACTATCACGTTGAGCTGGAAAGAGAACTCGCCGATCTGCACGGCAAGGAAGCCGCCCTTCTCTTCACGTCAGGCTATGTCTCGAACGAGGCGACGCTTTCGACGCTCGTCAAGATTCTGAAGGGCGCGGTCATTTTCTCGGACGAGAAGAACCATGCCTCTATGATCGAGGGTGTGCGGCAGGGTGGCGGCCCGAAGCGCATTTGGCGCCATAACGACGTTGAGCACCTTGAGAGCATGCTGCAGGAATATGGCCCCGATGTTCCGAAGATCGTTGCGTTCGAATCCGTTTACTCGATGGATGGCGATATCTCGCCGATAAGCGACATCTGCGATCTCGCCAAGAAATACGGCGCATTGACCTATATCGACGAGGTTCACGCCGTCGGTATGTATGGCCCACACGGCGCGGGCGTAGCCGAGCGCGACAATGCGATGCACAAGATCGACATCATCGAAGCGACGATGGCGAAGGGCTTCGGCTTGATGGGCGGTTACATCGCTTCGAGCAAGGCCTGCGTTGACGCAATTCGCTCTTACGCTCCTGGTTTCATCTTCACGACTTCTCTCGCACCGGTCATCTGCGCCGGCGCGCTCGCGAGCATTCGTCACCTCAAGACGAGCCAAGTGGAGCGTGAGCGGCACCAGCTCCGCGCTGCCGTGCTGAAAGAGAGACTGGCGCTCGAAAACCTGCCCGTGATGCACACGCCTAGCCACATCGTGCCGGTGCTCGTCGGCGATCCCGTGCAATGCAAGGCGCTGACGGATTCACTCCTCGATCGGTTTGGAATCTATGTGCAGCCGATCAACTATCCGACGGTTCCTCGTGGCACCGAACGCATCCGGCTGACGCCAGGCCCAAATCACACCGACGAGCAGATGGACCATCTGGTTCAATCGCTCCGCGTTATGTGGGACGAAATGGGGCTTCGGAGCGGTTACGAGTGGTGCCAGCTCTGGCGCGGACGTATCGCGGTCGCGGGCCAGCTTGATCTCGCGGTCGCCGCGGGCGGCTAAGACTTTCCCCCTCTGGGGCATTTGAAACCACCTTGGCGAAAGCCAGGGTGGTTTTGTGAGGAGTGCGACCTTTCCGGGAAGAACGGAACGGTTGGCAAAGCCCCTTGTTTTCCAGGCAGAGTCGAATCCCCCGGAGAATGACAATGCTGGACCCGCATCAGCAAGGCTTTGCGAAGCTCGTAGCAATGATTGAAGCTCTCGACGTGGGGATGCTCACGACGGAGGATGAAAATGGGCATCTTCGGTCAAGACCGATGGCGACGCAGAGAGCCGAGGAAGGCGTTCTCTGGTTCTTCACTGGCAAAGACTCGCCGAAAATCGATGACATAAAAAAAGACGCTGAAGTGAATGTGAGCTACGCCGACCCTAACAATCAGGTTTACGTTTCTGTCTCGGGTCTCGCGCAAACATTCCGCGATCCGGCAAAAGTACGCGAGCTATGGAGCAGCGGTGCGCAGCGATGGTTCCCGGAAGGGCCGGATGATCCGCGCCTGATGATCCTCAAAGTGCAGATCACGCAGGCCGAATATGGGGATATCGACAAGCGTGCAATGATCCAGCTTTTGGAGAAAGGTGCGGGCGCAGCGGAAATCGTGTCGGCGACCGATCATAAGAAATTCTCGTAGCGAAAAACCTCTTAACCAGCGTTGCAGTGCCTCTTCCAACGGGGCCATTCGAAACGAGCACCGCGAGCTCTCTCCCATTCGCGGTGCGGCGGCATCTGAAAGCTCAAGCGTTCCTTCTCGCAGCAACCGGGGCGATCTTATTCGGAGCTAAACAAACAGTTTTGATTGCAGTGGCAGGCGGCAGCCCTTGCCAAGCCTCCATCGCCAAGCTAGGCCTTCGCCGACCGAATTCATCAGAGATTTGGGAGACAATGGAATGATGTCGAACCGGCTGGCAATCCTTGCCGTCTCAGCTCTCTTCACAATGACCTTGAACGCTTCGGCGGACCCGTCAGCTTACACCTTCGATCCCATGCACACGGAGGTGCGGTTTTGCTGGAACCATCTCGGGATCAGTCGCCAATGCGCTCATTTTACAGGCTATGACGGCGAACTTATTTACGACGAGGCCGATCCCGAAAAAAGCCGGTTCAGGGTGACGTTCAAGACAGACAGCATCGAGACCCTAGTGCCCATTTTCAATGAGCATTTGAAAGGCGAAAAGCTCTTCGATACGAAAAGTTTCCCGGAGGCGACATTCATAAGCACGAAATTCGAACGGACGGGTGAAAAAACCGGGAAAGTTACCGGAGATTTGACGGTCCATGGCGTCACGAAACCGGTTACGCTCAACGTAACGCTCAATTTTGCGGGCATTCAGCCGATGTCCAAGAAGCCAACTCTCGGGATCGGCGCAACGGCGAACGTGAAACGCACCGATTTCGGTGTCTCGGCGGCCGCCCCTTATGTGTCGGATGAGGTTTCGATCGAAATCCAGACCGAGATGTACAAGAAGGGCTAGCAAACCCGGGCAGGGGCTTGGAGGCAGGACCCATTATGAACTGTCGCCAATCTACCTGGGATGAGGCGGCCGAAACTGCCGCCACTAGGCTAACCGCGGCACACTCTCATCGCGCCATTGCCCAACAAATTGGCGTTGACTTGTTTGGGCTGACTCCAGTTAACGCCCCGAAGTCCGACAGGCAAAAAAGGGTTCAGTTTCAGAACCGCCTAAAAAATAGCTGCACTTTCACCATGCACGCAGCCTATTTCTTGTGCAGATTTCGGCCTTTGCTCATAAAATCAGCCACTCGTCCTCGCGGTCTCATCCCCTCAAAGGTAAATTCAACGTGTTTCGGCGGTGCAGCACGCTGTGGGCCAGCCCAGCCGCTTTTGGCACAGCTTTTGATAAGCCATAAGTAGCCGTGTCTTCGCGTTCGCCCATCGCGGCGCGGACTCGATGGAAAAAGGGCGAAGTTCGAAGGCTGGAACTTGTTGGAGGACTCATCATGAAGCTCGTGATGGCAATAATTAAGCCGTTCAAACTCGAAGAGGTCCGCCAGGCTCTCGACGGCCTCGGAATCGAGGGTTTGACGGTGACTGAGGTAAAAGGTTATGGGCGGCAAAAGGGGCACACCGAGATCTATCGCGGCGCCGAATATGAGGTGAGCTTCATCCCCAAGGTGAAGATCGAGGTGGTGGTTCCGACGGAGGCGGTGGAAAAGGTCGTCGAGGCAATTTCGACTTCCGCGAAGACGGGGCAAATCGGGGACGGCAAAATCTTCGTGTCGCCGATCGAGCAAACGGTGCGCATCCGCACCGGTGAGACTGATGCAGATGCACTGTGATTGGAAAAAGGAAAGAAGAATGACAACGGCCTGGCGTATTTTAACTCTTTTCGGAGCCGCGGCGCTGGCGGCGATGGCGTTGATCGAGCCATCGTTCGCCGAAGAAGCTGCAGCTGCAGCTGCAGCCGCTGCTCCGGCGGTCAAGGCTCCCGATCTCGTCGTGAACAAAGCGGACGACTGCTGGATGATGACGTCATCGCTGCTTGTTCTCCTGATGACGGTTCCGGGGCTCGCGCTGTTCTACGGCGGCATGGTTCGCACGAAGAACATGCTTTCCACGCTCACGCAGGTTTTCGCGATCCAGTGCATCGTCTGCGTCCTGTGGTTCGTCTACGGCTACAGCCTCGCCTTCACCGAAGGCAGCGGCGCCACCTCGCCCTTCCTTGGCGGTCTTTCGCGGCTCTTCATGCAGGGCATCGACCCGAAAACGCCCGCTTCGACCTTCTCGGTCGGCGTCGGCATCGACGAACTCGTTTATGTCTGCTTCCAGATGACCTTCGCGGCGATCACGACGGCGCTTGCGATCGGCGGTTTTGCCGAGCGGATGAAGTTCTCAGCTATCGTCCTCTTCGCGATCCTCTGGTGCACGTTTGTTTATATTCCGATTGCTCACTCGGTTTGGTTCAATCCTGGTCCCAACGATCTGGCAACGGCAAATGATGCGGCGCTTGCGCGGTCAGGCTTCGGCTTCCAGATGGGCGCTCTTGACTTCGCCGGCGGCACGGTCGTTCACATCAACGCTGGTGTCGCGGGCTTCGTAGGCGCGCTTCTGCTCGGCCGCCGCATCGGCTATGGCAAAGAGGCGATGCCTCCCCATTCGCTGACGCTCACCATGGTTGGCGCTTCGCTCCTTTGGGTTGGCTGGTTCGGCTTCAATGCTGGATCGAACCTTGAAGCCAACGCCGGCGCGGTCCTCGCCATGGCGAACACCTTCGTCGCAACCGCCGCAGCTGGTATCTCCTGGATGCTCGTCGAGTGGCTGTTCAAGGGCAAGCCAAGCCTTCTTGGCCTCGCTTCGGGTGTTGTAGCCGGTCTCGTGGCCGTAACGCCGGCTTCTGGTTATGCCGGACCGATGGGGGCGCTTGTACTTGGCCTTGTCGCTGGCGCGATCTGCTTCTTCTTCTGCACGGCCGTGAAGAGCGCGCTTGGTTATGACGACACGCTTGACGTGTTCGGTGTCCACGCGATCGGCGGCTTCGTCGGCGCGATCGGCACGGGCATCGTCGCAGCTCCGTTCTACGGCGGCGCGGGCGTTGTCGACTACACGAAGTGCGTGGTCAAAGACGGCATCGTCACCAGCGACTGCCCCATCGGCGACTACGATATGATGGCTCAGGTCATCATCCAGGCGAAGAATGCGGCGATCACCATCGGTTGGTCCGCAGTGGGCAGCCTGATCGTGTTCCTGATCATCTCGTTGATCGTAGGCTTGCGCGTCTCGGCCGAGAGCGAGCGCGAGGGTCTCGATATCTCCGAGCACGGCGAACGCGCCTATAACATGTAGCAACACCCGGGGCGGCGGGTATGCCGCCCCGAGCCGGCGGGCAAGCCGCTGTTCCTCCTCCCAAAACGTGGCTGCCCGGCGATGTTCGACCTCGGCGAGGAGCATCGCGTGGTTTTGGTCTCGGTCGCCGAAGGCGAGGATAAACCTCTCAAATATCCGGACATGGTCCGCAGCTCCGGCCTCATGCTCATCACGAAGATCGATCTCCTTCCGCACATCGACTTTGACGTGGACGCGCTTGCGGCGAACGCGCGCAAGATCAATCCCGGCATCAGGATCCTGAAGGTGTCAGCCCGCACCGGCGAAGGCATGGATGCCTGGGTGGGCTTCATCCGCGCGGCACGCTCGCTTGCGCTGACAGGATATACCCCAATCGAGGCCCGGGTTTAGACAAAGGAAAACGCAGATGTGCCTAGCCCTTCCCGCGCAAGTCATCTCCGTCGATCGCGATCTGGAAAGCGCGATTGTCGCGCTCGGCCCAGTGAAGAAGGAAATCTCGGTCGCGCTCCTGGACGATGTCGTGCCGGGCGACTTTGTGCTCGTCCATGCCGGCTTTGCCCTTCACAAAGTGTCGCCGGAGGAAGCCGAGCGCACCCTTGCCATGATCCGTGAAGCGGGCGAGCATATGGAGCTCGAGGCCTCCCTGGCGGAGGG